>Ga0208787_1000001_pt1 | contig 192655 bp, 183 predicted proteins | sample Wag4_2014_7_11_FD_187362 | JGI IMG/M metagenome (GOLD analysis project Ga0208787, IMG submission 187362) | Fresh water microbial communities from Ohio, USA - Utica-2 Time Series HT 2014_7_11 (SPAdes) (version 2) | ecosystem: Environmental > Aquatic > Freshwater > Water tank | place: USA: Ohio...
TGCTGATCAAATAGAACCTCTGGGAGATAGGTTGCCATCTGAGGGAAGGTGTAGGTCAAAACAAGTGTCATCAGGACCATATAAACAAATGGCATGCAACCCTTAAAGATTGTTCCAAGCTCAACATTCTTGGGCGCGACACCTTTTAGGTAGACCGCTGACATCGCCATCGGTGGCGTTAGGAAGGCCGTCTGAAGGTTCACGGCAATTAAGATGCCAAAGAGGATTGGGTCAATTCCATAGATCGGCAATAAGGGAAGAAAAATAGGCACGAAAATAATAATGATTTCTGTCCACTCAAGAGGCCAACCCAAAACGAAAATAATGATCTGGGCAAGTATCAGAAACTCGAGCGGGGTGAGGTTGAGCCCCACGAGAAAGTCTTTAACTAAGGCCTCTCCGCCCTGGTAAGAAAATATGGAGGCGAATGTAGCCGAACCCACGAACAAGAAACAGACCATGGCCGAGGTCCGTGCCGTTAAATAGACAGATTCACGCAATCCCTGCCATGTGAGCGAGCGATACGCAGCCGCAAGGATCAATCCACCAAGGGCGCCCATTGCGGCAGCCTCGCTCGGCGTAGCTAAACCAAAGAGAATCGATCCGAGAACCGCAAGGATCAATGCCGCAAGCGGCACAAACGCCTTCAAAACCAGAAGGGCGCTGTCTAAGACTCCGTAATTGCCAACATCTTTAGGCTTCGGGCAAAGGGACGGATTTAAGGTTGCACGCCCAATCACATAGGCCATGTAAAGGCCAGCCAACACAAGCCCGGGAATGAGCGCTGCGGCATATAAACGCACCACCGACACACTTGCTGTTGCAGCGTAGACAATCAATAGAATAGATGGCGGAATTAAGATCCCGAGAGTGCCTCCGGCCGCAATAGTTCCGGTGGAGAGTTTCTGGTCATACCCAGCCTTTAACATCGAAGGCAACGCAATCAAGCCCATCAGGGTTACAACAGCGCCCACAATACCTGTCGCCGTAGCGAACAAGGTGCAGGTGACTAATGCGGCTACGGCCATAGAACCCGGCAAGAATCTGAGCCCAACCTGCAGGCTCAAAAAGAGCTTATCCAGAATGTTGGCCCGCTCAATGATGTAGCCCATGAAGAGAAACAATGGTATTGAAATCAATACATCGTTATTCATAACGCTAAACGTATTCTGGGTGAATAGATAGAAAATTCGGTTATCCCAGAACTCCTGGCCCGGGGTATAAAAGGCATTAAAGCCAAACATAATGCCAAGGGCCATCAAGGTAAAGGCAATTGGAAACCCGAGTGCGATAAAGAGAATAAAGGACGCCAACATAATGATGGCTAAAACGGCACCGCTCATAATCAGACCTTCCCTTGCTCTTCTTGGAGAGCGTGCTGTTGAACTAAGACATTTTCTAACTCTTCAACGTCACCTTCGCGGGCCAACCATTCGCCCCTCTGAATGCAAATGATGCATCGCATAACCTCAGCAATACCCGCGATCAGGAGGGTAATGCCGGCTACAAAAATAATGAGCTTTAGCGGCCAGACAGGGACCCCTGCGGGGCTATTAACGCTGGACTCTAGAATTCTGGTGGCCTCAAAGGAGTAACCCGCCCCCGTATAAATCATGGCGAATATTGCAGGGAAAAAAAACAGGAAATAGAGCAGTAAATCCATTTTTGCTTGGTTGCGGGGTTTCCAGCTGCGATAGAGGAAGTCCCCGCGCACGTGTGTGCCCCTTGAAAGCGCATAGGCGCCAGACATCATAAATAGGGCCCCGTAAAACATGTAGCTCATATCAAAGGCCCATACGGTCGGCGAATTTAAGACATAACGCATAAACACTTCATAACAGGTGCTGATCATCAAAAGCATTACGCACCAGGCGAACATGTGACCTACGCTCTTATTGAAAATATCCGAAACTTTTATAAATTTTTCCATTTTTCACCTGAACGTATCACTCATAAACAAAAAGCTGCCGAGAAAACTCGGCAGCTTTTCTGAACTACATAAAAATCACTTCGGCAGCTTAACTTTCTGAACGTGCTCGTAGGCAAGCTTGTAATCAGCTTCGTTGGTGAAGTGATAGAAAGCAACACGCTTAGACCAGGCCTTAAATGAGTCGTTAACCTTTTTAAACATATCGACTTCTTTTTCTAACTTACCAACAACCTTGTCCCATGCAGCCAACTGGCCTTTGTAGACGTCGGTCGTGGTACGCGACACCCGAACCTTGTGCTTGACAATCAACTCTTGGAGATCCTTAGAGTAGTTGTCGTGCGCGGTTGCGGTGCTTGATGTTGATGCAGCCTCGGCAGAGTACTTAAGGATTGCCTTCAGGTCAGCGGGCAGGGCATTGAACTTGGTCTTATTGAAAATAATCTCGAAGAATTCCTGGGCCTGGTGGAACGAGCCCATGGAATAGTACTTCGCAACGTCTTGAGCACCAAAGCGCATGTCCGCGGTTGGGTTATTAAACTCGAATGCATCGATCACGCCACGCTGCATGGCTGGCACAATCTCGCCGCCGGGAAGCTGCGCAACCGCCATACCCATCTCTTGCAAGAGGTCGGCTGCCAAACCAATGGTGCGGTATTTAAAGCCCTTGAGCTCTGCTGCCTTTTTGGGTGGGGGGTTTTTGAACCATCCAAGTGGCTGCGAGGGCATCGGGAAGGTAAAGAAGCCCACCACATTCAAGTTTAGCTTTGCCACTAACTCGTCCCAGAGTTGCTGGCCGCCGCCTTTATGAATCCATGAAAGGCCCATCTCCGGCGTTGCGCCGCTAACTGGGCCCGTGCCAAAGAGTGATGCAACCTTTGATTTACCATACCAATAGCCGGACACATGGTGGCCAGCATCCAAGACGCCCTTACTAACCGCATCCATAATCTCGAAGGCTTTGACCACAGCGCCAGCGGGTAGGTATTCAATCCGCAGACGGCCGCCAGACATTTCATTGACCCGGGTGACATACTCTTGGGCCATCTCTGAGAAGATCTCATTGGCACCCCAAGAGCCTTGCATCTTCAATACGATTGGCGACTGAGCCACCGAAATCATAGGAAAGCCGGCGATTGGTGCAGCAACCGCCGCAGTTGCAGCCTTGCTAAAGAATTTACGACGACCCTGCTGTGTTGCCTGCTCGACCGTTGTGGCCACTGCAGTTTGTTCTTGTTTGGAATGCTCCATTTGATCTCCTAGTAAAAAGGGTATTGCCCAGTAATTATGGGACAGGCGCCTCGAAACCTCGGCTAGGGAAAACCCCCGAAACCCAGTATTGGCGTAGGTTTCTAGAAAAAGCCTGCTGTGACCTGGAAGAGTTTTTCGACCCTCGAAATCATTCGCTTGTCAGTCACAAAAACGATTAAATGGTCATCACTTTCAATCACAGTGTCGTGGTGAGCCATGAGCACCTGGGCAGAGTCAGTGTCGATACCTCGCACCAAGGCGCCGATACTAGCTCCTGGGGGCAGTCCAACCTCTTCAATCCGGCGGCCCACTACCTTCGAGGTAGCGGAGTCACCGTGGGCGACAATTTCTAGGGCCTCGGCCGCACCCCGCCGCAAACTGTGCACTGCAGCAACATCGCCGCGACGGACGTATCTCAGGAGCTCGCCAATAGTGGCATGGGAGGGGGTGATCGCGACATCTAGCCGCCCGCCCTCCATGAGCTCAGCGTAGGCGCGGCGATTAATCAGGGCAATGACCCGCCTTGCGCCCATCTTTTTGGCAAGCAAGGCTGACATGATGTTGTTTTCATCGTCATTGGTGAGGGCGAGAAATAAATCCATGCTGCCAATGTTTTCTTGGGCAAGCAGTTCCTCGTCGGTCGTATCGCCATGTAAAACAAGGGCCTGACCATTAAGTTCTTGGGCAAGGAAATTACAACGCGTTCGATTGCCTTCAATGATCTTAGGTGTCATGTAGCCTGAAACCCCCTTGGCAACCCGCAGCCCAATATTGCCGCCGCCCGCAATCATCATGCGTTTTACGCTGCGCTCTTCTTGGCGCAGCTCCTTGGTGATTTGCCGTATGTGCCGAGTAGAGGCCACAAAAAACACCTCATCTCCCGCCTCAATCTGGGTATCTCCATCCGGGGTAATCGCACTGCTGCCTCGGAATACCGCGACGATGCGGGATTCAATATGGGGAAGGTGCTCTTTTAAATCCCGAACCGGATGGCCGACCAAGGGGCTGGCCGAATCCGCTTTCACCGCCAAGAGGCTCACCATGCCGTGGGCAAACTCAATAACCTGTAGGGCCTCTGGGATCTCAATTAGCTTAATTAGGTAATCGGTAACAGTCTGCTCTGGGCTAATTGCCTTATCAACGGCAAATGCATCGGGGCCAAGAAGATCTGGGTTCTGGACCCACTGGGTGGATCGAAAGCGTGCGATGCGTTTTGGAATATTGAACCGCCGGTGGCCTAATAAGCAGGCGGCGAGATTGGCCTCGTCGCTTGCCGTGACCGCAATCAGAATATCGGCATCTTTAGCGCCGGCCTCTTCGAGCACCGTAAGCGATGTCGCATTACCCTGCAGTGTTCGCAGATCAAAGCGCTCTTGAAGCGCTGACAAATTCTCGGGCTCCGTGTCGACCACCGTGACATCGTTTTTTTCTAAAACAAGCTGCTCTGCAAGACTTGCGCCAACACGGCCCGCGCCAAGAATTAGAATTTTCATTACCGCTTATCGATACCTAGTTGTTTAAGTTTGCGATACAGATGTGTTCTTTCAAGGCCGGTGCTCTCAGCGATTCGCGTCATGCTGCCGTTTTCATTTTCCAGATGATAAATCAGGTAGGCGCGTTCAAACGCATCTCGAGATTCACGGAGTGGTGCATCTAGATCGATATCTAATAAGGCTTGCTGCGCAACCTCGTGGGAGCTCTTTGGCTGGTCCATAACCGGTGGCACTGCCTCTGCTAGAGGTGCAATCTTTACTGGTTCTAAGGATCGATACTCGGTCTCTGGCTCTTGATCAAGAGCGTATGCCGAAGGCGCTTGTAGCATTGAGGTTTTTTTCAGGCCGCGGGCTAACGCAGACTCTATCGTTTGCAATAATTTTGTGAGCGCAATCGGTTTTTCTAAAAAATCAATCGCGCCAATACGGGTGGCCTCAACGGCGGTTTCAATTGTTGCGTGACCCGACATCATAATGACCGGAGCAGTGAGTAGTTGTTGGGCTGCCCACTCTTTGAGCAGTGAAACCCCGTCCATGTCAGGCATCCAGATATCAAGCAATACAAGATCGTGCTGCTTACTAATGTGCAGGCTTCGCGCCTGCGCCGCATTCTCTGCTAACGAGACGGTATAGCCCTCGTCTTGGAGCACTTCGCTCAGTAATTCACGAACGCCGATTTCGTCATCCACGATTAAAATATCAGCCATGCGCGTTACCAGGTTTTTGCGGTTTTGATCTCACGGTCTGATTGTCTGATGCATTCTCAAGTTTCGCAAATTCAACCGTCGCGACCGCCCCCGACGGATGCGATGGCCATAGGTCTACTCGATTTGTAAGATTTACTCTTCCTAAATTTTCTTCAACAATTTTTTTCACAATCGCAAGGCCCAGACCGCTGCCTTTAGCCTTGCTTGTAAAGTAGGGCTCAAAGAGCCGTGCGCGTGCCTCAGGCGCAATCCCGGGGCCACTATCGAGCACAGCAAAGCGTATTCTCTGGGCCCCCGCTGGGGTCTGGAGAGCCTCGAGCATCAGCGTAATCTTCGCCTGCGGGTCTTCGCCAACCGCATCTTGCGCATTCTGGATAAGGTTATGGATGACCTGAATCATCTGAGCACGATCGACCGATACCCAGAAGGCCCCCCCAGTTTCAGCCCAATGAATTCGCTTATCCGTCGCATAGAGAGTCTGCATCTCTCGCAGCAAAAGCGCGAGATTTACGGGCTCGGGGTTGGCTGCAGGCAGTCGTGCGTAATTCCTAAATTCGTCGACCATGGCCTTTAGGGCGGCAACCTGGTCAACAATTGTCTCGGTAGAGCGGCCTAAGAGATCGGCATCCTCCTGGCCTAACTTATCCACTAATCGTCGCTGAAGTCGCTCGGCAGAAAGTTGGATGGGGGTGAGCGGATTTTTGATCTCATGAGCGAGCCTGCGCGCCATTTCAGCAAAGTCCCGTGAGCGCTGTGCCGAGAGTAGCTCGCCAATATCGTCAAAGATCACGACATATTGGGGCGCTTTTCCCGGCAATCGCGAACCACTCACGAGGAGTGTTACAACGCTGCCATCACTGCGGGCCGCCTCGTGCTGAAACTGGGTATCCGTATGCTCCACCAATCCGCGTATCAACTGATCACTACATCCCCCAAGGCCCGGCAGGGTTGAAAGGGTTTTCGTTTTCTCTGCCGAGAGACTTGCGGCAAGGATGCGCTCAGCGCTTGTATTGAACTCTAAGAGCCGCCATTGGTTATCAAGAATCAGAACCCCGGCAGACAGGTGGGCTAATACCTGCTGTAAAAACAAATTGGACTCCTCTAGCCGCAGCCTACTTTTCTGCGCGATTTCACGGGCCTCGTTTAACTGCCCGGTCATCTCGTTAAAGGAGCCCACCAAGACATTTAATTCATCGGTAGAAGCCGGATCGAATCGCAGTGGTCGATAGTCGCCCGAAGCAACTGCTTTGGTGGCCCGCTCGAGTTGTCGCAGTGGGCCTGCCAGCCAGCCGCTAAGTAACACCGCACTTAACAAAGCACCAAAGAATGCCAACAACAAGGTTAGCAAGAGCGTTACGCCATAGATCTTTCGAAGGCCCTGTTTACCCAAGGCGAGCTGCTCATAGTCGCGCACGCCGTCGTTAAGGGCTTCTAGGTTTTTGGTAAGCCCGGGTGGGATCTGCTCGACCCACTGCACAAAACGGGAATCGTCTCCAAGCGAAGAGACCCTCGTGGTCATCGCGATGGCTCGGACCTGAAGCGTGCGCTCCGCGGAACCGGTCTGAGGTTCTACTGAGACAAACTGTCGGGCTGCGCGAGCCCGATTCAAAGCCTCCTTAGGCGGAAGTTCTGGCACGAGCGTTGAAAGCTGAGCACTCCGACTCGCCAACACAGCTCCGGAGCCACTCAGGATCAAGACATCCACGCCTTCTCGGCCATCCACAACCTTCTCAATATGGCCAATCATCTGGGCGGGCATCACCTCTTCAATCGAAATTGCTAATCGCCTTGCCTTCGACATGGCATCGGCCTGAATAGCATCTAGCGAGGCACGGCCCAGAGAAATGCCCGACTGCAACGCGACATTAACCCCCTGGCTAAACCAGCTATCGATCGTCTTGGCAAGAAACTGGGCCGAGATAAACGAGACCAAGGCGACAGGGATCACACCAATTAGTGCAAAGGCAAGTGCAAGCCGCACCATAATGCGAGCGCCGAACACCTTTTGTCGATATCGCCGCCAGACTCTCACCACCACCCAGCCGGTGAGTCCCGCCATAATTGCAGCAAGCAGCGAGTTCGCCCCAACGAGCCAGGGGTAGAACTGATCAAATGCGGAACTGCTTGAGCTTGCGGCAGCAAGGAGCAGCATTAAGGCTGCTGCAGAAACGAACACTAAAGCCAAGGCCAGTCTGAGCGCGAGGCTCACGGTGCGGCTCCCGTCAGATCACTCGCCAGCTGGGGTGCTATCCAGTCACTTGAAAGATTCCAGTCCTGGTTGGTGAGTGCATTAATCTGAAGTGGCTTTGGAAGCTGCGCACTATCAAGACGTACCCGCAGCCGAATATCAAACGACTTGGGAGATTTTTTTGCTTCCTGCAATACAGCCGATGCTGGCGCCTCTGCGCCGCCCACCACAGGCCAACTTCGGAGATTTACTGCAGCAACCAGCGCCTCGCCAAGGTCGGGATAGGCCATCTGGTGAAGCCCCCCTATCGACACTCGGTATTGCTGCGTTAACGCGTGATAGTTGATCCGAACTGATTTTGTTTTTGCCAATACCTTGGCATCAAACCAGTACCAGCGCTTTTTGAGAACCTCAAACTCAGAGACAAACTGAAGAGGGACACCCCGCTTGACGGCGTCGACGAGTACGCTGCTTAGGGAAACCTGAACCTCTGCGTCAATTAGCCAGGTGTTGTCATTCGTAGACGACAAGGTGGCCTGCGATAAACGAATCGATTCAACATCATCTGCCCGTAGCGATGGGGAGCTCGTGAGACCTATCAGTGGAATCACAAAGAGTAGCGACAGAAGATAACGGGAGGGTTTCATCAGGTGGTTTTTGAAATTTTGCAAAGAAAAATCCGTCTTGATCTTGGCCCGCATCAGGTCTTGCCTGCGGCAGGCAACGGCCGGGCGATGTTAAAAGACGGGCCCCGGGGGTGCGATCAAGAAATGCCTGCTGCTGTTTTTCGCCTTCCTCTGAAAACACTGAACATGTGACAAAAACCAATTCTCCACCGGGTCGAAGCCTAGGCCAAAGAATATCTAGCATTCGCCGTTGGGTATCAACCACAGACGCAATACTAAGCGGTGTGCGCTTCCAGGCGATATCGGGGTGGCGACGGGTTACCCCAGAAGCAGAGCAGGGTGCGTCAAGCAAAATAAAATCGAACAACTTCGGCATCTCTGCGGCTTCTAAGGCGCCCGCGTCCAGAATGTTGATCACGACAGGCCTAATTTCTGCCAACAGCGTGTGGCGAACCCGCGCCATATCCCGCGCTAAGCGGGCAAGCCGCGCCGCAGAGCTATCGGCAGCCCAGACCACCCCCGAGTACCGTTGCGCCAGACCAATGCTTTTCCCTCCAGGGGCGGCACAGGCATCGAGTATTTGTAGCCGGTGGTCAGGAGGGCTTTTTTGGTCGTCGAAAATGTTGCAGGCATGCTGAGCAGCTGCATCTTGAACACTTGCCCAGCCCTCAGTAAATCCCGGTATTTTCTCCACGCCTACGGCCGGGAAGAGCGCGACAGCAGCAGCGCCCAGGGGCCTGGCCTTCAGGCCGCAGGCGTCGGCCAGCCGACAGTAGGCCTCTATCGATGGCGCATGCCTGCCGCATAGCCTTATCGTTAGACCCGCCCGCTGCACTAGGGTATCGAGAATTGATTCAGACTGACCGGCATAGTCTTGCTTTATCTTCTCAATCCACCATTTAGGCGCATTCCAGCGCGCTACCGGGTCTTCAAAATCTCTACGGCTGGCGTCTGGATCAGACAATGTTTTTCGCAGCAAGGCATTTACGAAGCCCGCCACTTTGGTGTCAGTTAAAGCCTTTGCTGCCGCGACACTCTCGTCAACGATTAAGTGGCTTGGCCGCATTTCGCAATGGAGGGCGGCCCAGGCGATTGATAAGAGGGCTGCAATTTGGGGCTCTGGGCTTTTACTCGCGAGCCGCTTGAGCCTTGTCTGGGTAAGACCCCAGAAACGAGTGCCGCGATAAATTAAATCAGAGACCGCTGGCGATATCGGCCCGCGAGACTCTCCTTGTGTTGAGGAATCAGCAGATAGGTTTGCCGCAATCTCCCGGGCCGCTTGGGCAATATCTGCGCGAAGCGGACGGGATTTCGCATCAGCCATTCATGGCCTGGGCAATTGCTCGCAATCGATCGACACGGTCCTGTGTAGCGGGATGTGTAGAAAAAAGCCCGGCTACCCCCCTTGCGGAGAGGGGATTCATGATCATCATCTGGGCGGTTTCAGGATGACGCTCAGCCGCTTCGAAGGGGATGCCACGTGCGTAATGATCAATTTTTTCGAGTGCGCTTGCCAGAGCAAGCGGGTCGCCCGACATCTCTGCCCCTCCGCGATCAGCCTCAAACTCTCGGGCCCGAGAGATTGCCATTTGAATAAGACTCGCGGCCAGCGGCGCCAAAATCATGACCGCGATACTAATTATTGGGTTCGCAGGCCGGCCGGAGGAATCGCGCCCGCCAAAGAACATCGCAAAGTTTGCGATTGCAGAAATTGCACCCGCCATTGTTGCGGAGATGGTTGAAATTAGGATGTCGCGGTGGGCAACGTGGGCGAGCTCATGGGCCATTACGCCTCGGGTCTCTCGGGCCGATAGCATTCGAAGCAAGCCCGTGGTTGCCGCAACAGCTGCATTCTCGGGGTTGCGGCCAGTTGCAAATGCGTTGGGTGCCTGCTCATCAATTATGTAGACGCGGGGCATCGGCATGTCGGCTTTCAGCGCAAGCTCTTTGACCATGTTGTAAAACTCTGGGGCGGTGGTGTCATCGACCTCCTTGGCGTTATACATCCGGAGCACCAGCTTGTCGGAGAACCAGTAAGCCCCGACGTTCATGATCAGGGCAAAGGCGAGTGCCAAGATCATGCCGCTTGAGCCACCGAGCGATGCGCCGATAATTCCAAACAAGGCTACGATAGCCGACATCAGAATTGCAGTTTTAAACCAGTTGAACATGTGCGCCTACTCCGAATAAGGTAAAAATGATTGACCAGCTACGACCCGTTTTCCATTTAAAAATTCCCGAACTTCAAGCCGTCTTGCGCCGGGGCGTTGAAGTGCAGTGAGAGACAGGATGCCCTCGCCACAGACAACTCGGATCGCCTGCTTGTCAACCTCGATAATCTGGCCGGGTACCAGAGTTTTCAAGGCCTCTGGCTGGCGCAAGGGCTGCGCTTGGGCCTTAAAAATCTTAATCGTCTCACCATCAAGGCGCGTAAGGGCCCCGGGCGCTGGATCAAGGGCACGAATCTTAGCCGCCAACATTACTGCTGATTGGCGCCAATCGAGCCAGGTCTGCGTTTTAGAAATCTTGTGGGCATAGACTGCCCCCGCCTCGGGCTGGGGGCGGGGCCCTGCGGTTTCTCCCGCACGGGGGCTCGGGGGGAACTCCCTTAATAACGCCACCACTGCGTTTGCGCCCATTTCTGCGAGCCGATCATGCAGGGTCTGAAAGTTATCGGCCTCGGTAATCTCCGTCTCGAGACTTGCCCAGACCGGGCCTGTATCGAGGCCCTCTTCCATCTGCATTAGGGCGATACCGGTTTTTTTATCTCCTGCAGCAATCGCAGCTTGGATTGGGGCCGCACCCCGCCAACGCGGTAGCAAAGAAGCGTGAATGTTGAGGCAGCCCCACCGTGGAATATCCAACACAGCCCTTGGCAACAAAAGGCCATAGGCGGCCACTACCATCAACTCGGGCTTTAAGGCCTCAAGATCACGCCTTGCCTGATCAACCTCTGGCCGGTCGGCCTTTAGCGAGGCGGGTTGCATCACCGGCAGGCCAAGACGGATCGCCTCCTCTTTGACTGGGCTTACGGACAACGCAAGGCCACGGCCACTGGCGCGATCGGGCTGGGTCAAAACGGCCACAATCTGATGGCCTGCGTGATGAAGCGCGCTTAAAGCGGTGCGCGCGAACTCCGGCGTGCCGGCAAAAATCAGACGCATCGATTAGCCTTGGTTAAAAAAATGCTGAGTCAGATTTTCTCTGCCGCGCGGTCATGACGACGCGCAAACTCGCCATCGAGCTCAAAAGCACCACTCTCTTTGGCCTTGATCATTTTAGTTTTGATCCGGCCTTGCTTTAATCGAGACAGATAGTCGACAAAGACCTTTCCGTTTAGGTGATCAATCTCGTGCTGAATACAGACTGATAGGAGCCCATCCGCATCAAACTCTAGGGTTTCGCCTTTTTCATTTAAGGCGCGAACCCGGATTTGATCTGGCCGTTCGACGTCATCAAAGATTCCAGGCACCGAGAGGCAGCCCTCCTGAAAGACCTTGAGGTCTTCTCCTTGGCCAACAATCTCAGGATTAATTAGAACTCGCAGATCTGACTGATCCTCGGAAGTGTCCACAAGGATCAGCCGCTCATGAATGTTGACTTGGGTGGCTGCGAGCCCTATTCCCGGCGCAGCGTACATTGTCTCAGTCATATCCTTTACGATCTGTCGAATGCGATCGTCCACGACCGCGATTGGCCGAGCGATCGTACGCAGTCGTTCGTCTGGATAGTGAAGAAGTTTCAATAGTGCCATCGGTCCGGTTCCGGGGTTTAGGGCTCTATTATCTAATCGTTCGTGGCTTTTTGTCTGATATCCGAAGTGGGTGATTTTGTTTAGGGTGTCACACCATGAAGCCCCCTTCACTAGTTAGCCGTCGCACCCGCTGCATTGAGGCTAGCGCCAAGAATATTCCGCAGTTCGAGCTCCGAGTCAGCGGGCCCAACTACCCAATCACCCTGCAGCAGGCGCACCCTCCCGTACCCATGCTTTTTGGCTTGGGTAATAAAGCCATTATCGAAAGAATGGCTAACTCGCCGGGACTTGCCATTGTTGGTAGCCGTCAGGCCAGCACCCAAGGTATGGCGGATGCCCACTGGTTTGCGCGAGAGGCCTCAAAGGTGGGCCTTACTATTATTAGCGGGCTTGCCCAAGGAATTGACGCCGCCGCCCACCGCGGCGGGCTTGAGGGTTGTGGTTCAACCATTGCAGTCTTGGGGCACGGCCGCGACACAGTCTATCCAGGTCAGCATCGGGATCTCGCCGATCTCATCTCTTGCAGCGGGGGCGCACTGGTGACTGAATACCCTGACCATACGCCTGCGATCGCATGGCACTTTCCTCAACGCAATCGGATTATCGCGGCGCTCGCACAGGCAGTTTTAGTGGTTGAAGCGACACCTCAAAGTGGCTCCCTAATCACAGCCCGACATGCGCTTGAGCTTGGAATAGATGTCTACGTTCTGCCCGGGTCAATCCATATGCCACAGAGCGTCGGGTGCAACGGCTTAATTCGCCAGGGCGCACAACTAATACAAAGCCCCGAACAGCTTCTTGAGGATCTTGGGATGGTTGTGCGGAAAAAAACATCGCCTGCCCCACCCCGACAGCAGACCCTGGGGCTGGGCGAGCGGCCTATACCCCCCGATATTGACGGCCCGACACGCAAGGTCCTTGAGGCGCTGAGCTTCCATCCCACGGCGGCGGAGGCCCTCGCTAACCAAGTCGGCCTCGCCAGCGGCGCCGTTTACGCCGGACTCCTTATGCTTGAGCTCTCTGGCCTGGTGGCCCGAACCCACGATGGCAGATGGCACAAAACCAGGTTATAAAGACAAGTATTTACTTACTAACTGTTGTGTTCTGGCGACTCGATTAAAAAAATCGTTTGCAGGTTAGGCATTTGTGCGCCTATTATCCGCGCCTCTATGAGCAAAGCACTGGTTATCGCAGAAAAGCCATCTGTCGCCTCGGATATTGCCAAGGCCCTGGGGGGTTTTACCAAGCACGATGATTACTTCGAACGCGACGATATGTTGGTGGCGTCAGCGGTCGGCCATCTTTTAGAAATCATCGTGCCCGAAAAATATGATGTGAAAAGGGGCAAGTGGTCTTTTGCAAACCTCCCGGTTATTCCCCCAAACTTTGACTTGCAGCCCATTGCCAAGAGCGAGGCCAGACTTAAAACCCTCTCCCGACTTTTAAAAAATAAAGAGGTTTCCCGCCTCGTTAATGCGTGCGACGCAGGGCGTGAGGGTGAACTCATTTTTCGCTATATCGTCCAGCATACGAAATCAAAACACCCCATTGAGCGTCTCTGGCTGCAGTCGATGACGGCAACCGCTATCCGCGATGCCTTTGATCACCTGAGAACTGACACCGCCATGAAGCCGCTTGCTGATGCGGCCCGCTGTCGCTCCGAAGCGGATTGGCTGGTCGGAATCAATGGTACGCGTGCCATGACCGCATTTAATTCTAAAGAGGGTGGGTTTTTTCTCACCACAGTCGGCCGGGTCCAGACGCCAACACTTGCGGTCGTTGTCGAGCGGGAAGAGAAAATCAGAAAGTTTGTCGCCCGCGAATATTTCGAAATCCATGCAGATTTTGAGGCTAAAGCCGGACAGTACACGGGCCGCTGGTTCGCGCCGGATTTTAAGAAAAACGACCTTGATCCCGAGCTTAAAGCAGAGCGGCTATGGAAGCCCGCCGACGCGGAATCGATCGCCCGCGCCTGCCTTAATAAGCCCGCAGTTGTTAGCGAGGAGAGCAAGCCCTCCTCGCAGACCGCTCCAGCACTTTTTGATCTGACCAGCCTTCAGCGTGAGGCCAATGCACGTTTTGGCTTCTCCGCCAAAAATTCCCTGGGGCTTGCGCAGGCGCTCTACGAAAAACATAAGGTCCTGACTTACCCAAGAACAGACTCCAAGGCCCTTCCTGAAGACTATATCGGCACCGTTACTTCTACCGTGGAGGCCTTGGCACAGGCGGCGAGCTTTTCTAGCCTCGCTAAAGAAATTCTGAAACAGAAATGGATTAAACCCAACAAGCGAATTTTCGATAACAGTAAGGTTTCTGACCACTTTGCCATCATTCCGACCGGAGTCTTGCCGAAAGCACTTTCTGAGCCAGAGCAAAAGATCTTCGAACTTGTTGTTCGCCGATTCCTAGCCGTTTTTTATCCTGCCGCCGAGTTCTTAGTTACAACAAGGATCAGCACCATTACACCCCACCAATTCAAGACCGAGGGAAAAATCCTGGTCAATCCTGGCTGGATGGCTGTCTATGGAAAAGAAATTGCCGGCGAAGACGCAACCCTTATTCGGGTTGAGAAAGATGAAAAGCCAACTGCTGCCTCAGTCAATGTTGAGCGCTTAAAGACCAAGCCTCCTGCGCGGTACAGCGAGGCGACATTGTTATCGGCCATGGAAAGCGCCGGCAAACTTGTGGACGACGACGATCTGCGCGAGGCCATGGCAGGAAAGGGCCTTGGCACGCCCGCAACGCGGGCAGCAATTATTGAGGGCCTATTAGCAGAAAAATACCTAATTCGAGACGGTCGAGAGTTAATTCCAACCGCCAAGGCCTTCCAACTGATGACCCTACTGAGGGGTCTTGATGTTAAAGAGTTATCTCTTCCTGAGCTAACGGGTGAGTGGGAATATAAGCTCAAGCAGATCGAAGAGGGCCGCCTATCCCGCGATGACTTCATGCGGGAAATTGCCACCATGACCGAACACATTGTTGGTCAGGCAAAAAATTACGACAACGACACCATTCCTGGTGATTACGCGACTCTAAAAACGCCCTGCCCAAAATGTGGCGGAACTGTTAAGGAAAACTATCGGCGATTTGCATGTCAGGCCTGCGATTTTTCGATTTCAAAAATTCCTGGTGGCCGGGCTTTTGAACTCCCCGAAGTCGAAACCCTATTGTCAACCAAGGCCTTTGGCCCCGTCGATGGCTTTCGCAGCAAAATGGGGCGACCGTTTGTTGCCAGCATAAAAATCACAACCGAACACAAGCTTGAATTTGATTTCGGCAACAGCAATGCCGACGGAGCTAGCGAGCCGGTTGACTTCAGCGCACAGCCCTCATTAGGCGGCTGCCCAAAGTGTGGGGCAGCGGTATATACCCACGGAAATTCGTATGTCTGCGAAAAGAGTGTGGGGCCAGAGCCCAGTTGTACGTTTCGAACCGGGATGATGATCTTGCAACAGACCATCACACCGGAGCAGCTTAAAAAACTGCTGGTCGAAGGGAAGACAGATCTACTCGATGGCTTTGTCTCAGCCCGAACAAGAAGAAAATTTAAAGCCTATTTAGTAAAAACCCCTGAAGGGAAAATAGGCTTCGAGTTCGAAGCCCGGGCGCCAAAATCACCCAAGGCTGCTACTAAGACAAAAGCATCTGCCGGCGCAAAAACAATCGCCACACCAGGTAAACGGAAAAAGGCGGCCGCCTAGGCTTGATTCTTTATCCCTGATGGCACGTGGCCCGTAGGCCCAGCCGAGGCTCCCGACTCACAATGCCGAGTTTGATCGTCAAAAAAGAAATCGGGCTCAAATTCCTTTAAGAAGTCTCCCTTATCGAGGCCGCCGAGAAACATCGCCTCATCAATTTCGATATTCCAATCCATTAAGGTGCGCACGGCCCGCTCATGGGCTGGCGCAGATCGTGCCGTAACCAAGGCGGTTCTTAGCCGCATTCCTGGACGATCTCGAGTGTCTTGCTGAAGCTGGTGTAAGGCCAACAACAATGGCTTAAACGGCCCCGGCGGCAGAGGAGTTTCACGACGTTGGGTTTCATGAGCAACGAATGCATCTAGCCCTTGGTCTTGATAGACCCGTTCTGCTTCATCGCTAAATAAGACCGCGTCTCCATCAAATGCAATGCGTAATTCATTTGGAAAGTTTTCTGCCGTTTTTGCTGAATGCGGGTAGACGTGAGCAGCCGGATATCCTGCCTGTAAGGCCTGCTCTACATCGGCACCATTTGCAGACAAAAACAGGTGTGCGCCCAGGGATTTTAGATAACGATAGGGTGATCTACCGCGGGTGAATACCCCGCGTTGAATAGGAAGCCCATGCGATTGTGCGGAATGATAAACCCGCAGACCTGAGACTGGATCGTTTCTCGATAGCACCACGATCTCAACCCGATGGCGCTCTTGGCTATTAAAGGACAAGAGCTTTCTAACTAACGGGAATGCCACTCCAGGATTTGCGGGTGTCTGCATCCGCTCACTCTGGAGCAACATATATGCCCGATCATCTGATTCTTCAAAGATACGGTTTTCTTCTTCGAAATCAAAGAGTGCCCGTGATGAGAGGGCAACGACCAACTGATCTGAGAGATCAGTTGGCATGCCAAGATGTTAGGGTTGGTGGGGCATTAGACATCTAAGTTAGCAACACGCAATGCATTATCCTCAATGAACTGACGGCGAGGCTCTACTTCTTCACCCATTAGGGTTGTAAAAATTGCATCGGCAGAAATTGCGTCTTCAATCTTGACCTGGAGCAGGGTTCGACTCTCAATATTCATGGTCGTCTCCCAGAGCTGTTCGGGATTCATCTCGCCAAGGCCTTTATAGCGCTGTTTAGACAATCCACGATCGGCTTCCGATAACAGCCAATCCATTGCCTCACCGAAATCTCTTACCTGGGCTGACTTCACTTGCTCACCCCTGCCTCGAGATACCGTCGTTCCAGTGGGAACTGCGCTCTTTAATGTCTGAGCTGCAAGCGTGAGGGTTCGATAATCCTCTGTATTGACAAAATCCGCATCCAGGGTGGAGAGACGAATATTGCCGTGATGAGGCCGTTCGATTCTTAACTTCCAGCGTTCGGCCTGACTATTGAACTCGGCGAACACTCGAACCAATTGATCTTGAGTGGCTGATCCAATTGCCTGTTGTTGATTCATTCGTTTCTGTAGCATCTCGGCCGTTGCAATTGCAGCATCATTGGAGCTGAAGTCGAGGATCAGACCGTCGAGCATTACTCGCAGGGCCTGCTCATCGATTATCTTTGACAGCCGGGCGATCACGCTATTTGCTGCAAGGTAGGTTTTGGCAAGGCCGTTGAGATCCTGTGCAAAGCCTGTTTGACCTGCAGGCGCCTGGATCTGGGCTTCTTGTAGAGCTAGCGAGAGTAGATACTCCTGCATATGGGCATCATCTTTAATGTAGCGCTCTTCTTTGCCGTGCTTTACCTTATAGAGCGGTGGTTGGGCAATATAGATATAGCCGCGTTCGATAAGTTCGGGCATCTGTCGATAAAAGAATGTCAGAAGCAGTGTTCGAATATGAGACCCATCAACGTCCGCGTCCGTCATGATAATAATGCGGTGATAGCGAAGTTTGTCGGGGTTATATTCTTCTTTTCCAATTCCCGTTCCTAGGGTCTGGATCAGTGTGATAATTTCCTGAGATGTAATTAATTTGTCAAAACGAGCTTTTTCGACATTCAGAATTTTTCCCTTTAGGGGCAAGATGGCCTGAAATTTTCGATCGCGGCCTTGTTTAGCTGAGCCTCCTGCTGAGTCTCCCTCTACAAGATAGAGTTCTGCTTTAGCGGGGTCACGCTCTTGGCAGTCGGCCAGCTTTCCGGAAAGCCCAAAGGAGTCTAAAACACCTTTGCGTCGGGTCATCTCTCTTGCTCGGCGCGCCGCCTCTCTCGCGCGGGCGGCATCAACGATCTTACTGCAGATAATCTTCGCGTCAGCGGGATGCTCTAGAAGAAACTCTTCGAGAGCTTTTCCAAGAACATCCTCAACGGGCTGTCGCACCTCACTTGAGACCAGCTTGTCTTTGGTCTGGGATGAAAACTTGGGCTCAGGAACCTTGACTGATAAGACACAGGTAAGCCCTTCCCGCATGTCATCCCCGGCGGTCTCAACTTTTGCCTTTTTTGCAAGGTCCGATTCAGATATATATTTATTTAGAACCCGGGTCATCGCAGCGCGCAGGCCCGTGAGGTGGGTTCCACCATCCCTTTGGGGAATGTTATTGGTAAAACAAAGAACATTTTCGTTATAACTATCGTTCCATTGAAGGGCGGCCTCTACTGTGACATTATCTTTCTCGCCCGAGATATAAAAGACATTTGGGTGTAGATTGGTTTTTGCGCGATTTATATACTGAACGAAACCCCGAACGCCCCCAGAGAATGCAAAATTTTCCTCTTTCGCTTCGCGTTGGTCGAGCAGGCGAATCTTTACACCGTTATTGAGAAAGCTTAGCTCCCGAAGACGCTTGGCGAGGATGTCGAAATGAAAGTCAACATTTTGGAAAATTTCAGCACTCGCCAAGAAATGGACTTCAGTTCCACGGCGATCTGTTGATCCGGTTATTCGTAACGGTTCCACGCGAGCACCTGCTCGAAACTCCATCGAATGTGTCTGCCCGTTACGGCGAATTGTTAGCCTTAACCAGTCTGATAACGCATTAACAACAGAAACACCAACGCCGTGAAGTCCACCTGAGACTTTGTAACTGTTCTGATCAAACTTTCCGCCCGCATGTAATTCTGTCATGACGATTTCAGCAGCTGAGCGGCCGAATTCATCGTCGGCGTGGATATCAGTAGGAATACCTCGACCATTATCGGTCACTGAAATCGAGTTATCGGTATGGATCGTAATGACAATTTCGTCGCAGTGTCCGGCTAGGGCCTCATCAATAGCGTTGTCCACCACCTCAAACACCATATGATGAAGTCCGCTACCGTCGTGGGTATCACCAATGTACATGCCTGGGCGTTTTCGAACCGCCTCCAAGCCCTTAAGCATCTTGATAGACGACGCGCCATAGCCTTGCTCAAGCTCGGCGTCGACGTGGGTTTGTAACTTTGGAAAGTGTGCTGCAAACAAACGAGTACTCCTTTTTGTGTTTCGACTAAATACGCATGGGCATTACGACATACTTAAATTCAGAATCTTGGGCGGTAGTAATTAAAGCGCTTGCGTTTGGATCTTGTAGGGCAATTTCAACAGTTTTGTTTTTAAGATTAGATAAGACATCTAGTAGATACTGAACATTAAACCCAATATCCACTGGGTCACCTTGATAATCCACCTCTAAATCCTCTGAGGCTTCTTCTTGTTCTGCGTTTGTTGACGATACCCTCAAACATCCAGAAGACAAGGTCAGACGAACGCCTTTAAATTTATCAGTTGTTAGAATTGCCGCCCGCTGTAAAGAGCCTAATAATATTTCGCGTTCCATTGATACATGCTTTGTGTGTCCGGTTGGAATAACACGCTGATAGTCAGGAAATTTTCCTTCTATTAGCTTAGAAAGTAGTTCGATCTGGTCAAACGTAAATCGTGCCTGATTGGCTGCAAATTCGATGATGACCGGCGTTTCAGAGTCTGCGAGAAGTCGTTGTAGTTCAAGAACTGCTTTTCTTGGAATGATGACCTCCTGACGATCTGGGCCCACATTAATACTAACCCCTTCTTCTGTAGATTTCACAGCAGAAAACGCCAGTCTATGTCCGTCAGTTGCGACTGCCTTCAGACTATCTTGATCGATCACTAAGAGCAGGCCATTGAGGTAATAACGAATATCTTGCTGCGCCATCGAAAAGTGAACCAAATGAAGCAGATTTTTCAATGCCTTCTGGCTTAAAACGACCTTTGCTGGATAGGTGTCGGCAACCGATACCGTTGGAAATTCCTCTGCGGCAAGCGTTTGAAGGCTGAATTTTGATTTTCCTTGAGCAAGTACTAGTTTTTTATTGGAGTACGACATTGAGATTTCCTGTTGATCAGACAGGGCTCGCAAAATATCAAGAAGCTTTCTTGCAGCGACGGTTGTGGCGATTGACTCCTCTCCGGATCCCATCTCGGCCTGGGTTTTAATCTGCATTTCAATGTCTGTTGAGCAGAACGAAACCGTTGACCCTTTTTTGTTAATTAATACATTGGATAAAATTGGAAGGGTATGACGACGCTCTACGATACCAGTTACCGTCTGTAGTGGTTTTAAGAGCGCGTCTCGTTGTGCTTTGATGAGGTTCATGATCTTTGTTCTTTCAAATAATAATAGTCATAGTTAGAGGCAGAACATTCTGTGGATAAGGTCTTGAATCATTTATCAGGTCTAGGGTGAGTGACGACAACAAGTCTGTGGATGGTTCTTGAATAACTCGTTGGAGTTGTTGAGAAGTCTGGAAAAAATATTTCATAAATGTTGTTGTTCTAGGCTCATACCGAAGTATTCACAGGTTGTTGGAATAGTTATTCTTAGGTTTAGTGAGCAATCACCCTCGAAGTTGCTGCTCTAGGATGTGGAGCTGATGGTTTAACTCAGTGTTTTTGGTCCTCTGCTCTGTTACTTTTTTGACTGCATGGAGCACGGTCGTATGGTCTCGTCCACCAAATAAATCGCCGATTTCAGGAAAACTCTTCTGTGTTAGTTCTTTGGCAAGATACATTGCAATCTGACGTGGCATAGCGATATTTGCCGGTCTGCGCTTGCTATACATATCAGCAACTTTAATATTGTAAAAATCAGCGACAGACTTTTGAATGTTCTCAACTGAAATGAGGGTTTTCTGTAGTGATAGGAGATCTTTTAAGGCCTCTTTAACCACGTCTAGTGACGGAGAGCGCTGATGGAAGCCGCAGAATGCAATTATTTTCTTGAGGGCGCCTTCAAGTTCTCGGACATTTGATCTCAATTGTTTGGCAATAAAAAATGCCTCTTCCTCCTGCAGCGGAAAAGCCTCAGCGTCTGCTTTTCTCATCAGGATTGCGACGCGCATCTCGAGCTCGGGGGGTTCGATCGCCACAGTTAGCCCAGACGAGAAACGCGTTAATAAACGTGGATTAATTTCGCCAAGTTCAGTTGGATAGGTGTCGCTTGTAATAATGATTTGTTTCTGAGCAGCGATGAGCGCTTCGAAGGCGTAGAAAAACTCTTCCTGGGTTCTCTGCTTGCCTGCGAAGAATTGGATGTCGTCGATCAGTAAGAGATCTAACGAATGGTAATAGCGCTTAAACTCATCGAACGATTTGCGCTGATAGGCTTTTACAACATCACTAACATAGGCCTCCGCATGAATATAGCGAACCCTGGCGGTCTGGTTATGTTGCGAGAGACTGTTGCCCACCGCATGAATGAGGTGGCTTTTGCCAAGTCCAACGCCCCCATACAAAAACAGCGGGTTGTAGCCTTTTCCGGGATTTTCTGCGACCTGAAGCGCGGCGGCTCGAGCCAGCTGATTGGCTTTTCCTGGCACGAAGGTCTCGAATGTCCAGTCACGATTAAGTCGACTCTGTTGTTGAGGTGATTGGTTGTGGTTTAGAGGCTGGGCGTCACTACGAGTAGTTCCCTTGTCTTGGATCGGGGGTTGTCCAATAGCCATGCGTAAAGCACCACCGCCTGCACCGCTGTCTGCTAAAGCGGGTTGGCCTGAAGCTCCGCCGGTTGGATTTGGAGGGTTATCTGCTTGGTTGCTGTCTTGATGATCGGTGGCGCTTGAGACTTCAATTTCAAGCTCTACGGCGGTCCCGAGCGCCTGGGCCCACCAGCTGCCTAGGGTTTCAGAAAATTGGTTTTTGGCCCAGTTTTGCTTAAAACGGGTCGGGGCGGACAAAACAACCTTGCTATTTTCCCCATTTAGGTCAATTCGAAGCAGCTCAAGGGGTTTAAACCAAGTCTGAAATTGTTGGCTTGGGAGTTCGCGCTCGAAGTGGAGAAGACAGTCTTGCCAGAGGGATTCCATGGTGTGAATTTTACCCGAGAACCAGAGTTATCCACAGGCTAGGTTTTCCCCAAAAGATCCCGAAATTAACCAAAAACCGTATACTGTCGAGTTATTCAGGTCTTCTATATCGAGTTTAGGAATTTTGTCATGAAACGTACATTTCAGCCTTCAGTAGTCCGCCGCAAAAGAACACATGGGTTTCTGGTTCGCATGAAAACCAGGGGTGGCCGTGCTGTTATTCGCGCTCGGCGTGCGAAGGGCCGTAAGCGTCTTGCCGTTTGATCATTTGATCGTCTGGAACCAATCGAAAAGGTCTTAGGTGTTGGGACTGGCCGTCAAACGAAGCGACAGTTTGACCGAATAACAGATCCCGCCAGATTCAAGCAGGTGCTAATGACGAGGCCTGTAGCGCGTTCGGGAGGTCTTTTGGTCTATCAGTTAGCAAGTGAGGGTAGCCACGAACTCGGGTTTGTTTTGCCAAAGCGGTTGATTCGAAATGCGGTACAACGCAATCAACTAAAACGTTGGACAAAGGCCCTACTCCATCAGGTTGACTGGTCAAAGACCGCGCCGTTTTCATTGGTTCTTCGGATGAATACCGCCCTACCCAAAGCCACGTGGACCAAACAGTTGAAAAACCAGAGGTCCTCGGAGTTGCAATCGGGACGTAATCTCACACGCGCAGACTTAATAAAAGTGATTAACGACACAATGAGTATCAAACAGGTTGGGGCCTAGTGACATGGGAGCGGAAAAACTTTTTTTGAAAAATCGCCCCGTAGCGCCCCTCAATCGGTTTTTAAAAGGCCTCGTATTTCTGCCAATCGCGATCGTGCGGCTCTATCAGTGGACTATCCGCCCACTAATCGGGCCGCGGTGTAGGTTTCTGCCACACTGCTCAGACTATGCGATTGAGTCTTTTCATCGCCATGGGCTCTTCTGCGGCGCATGGCTAACGGCAAAACGTTTAGGCCGTTGTCATCCTTGGTGCGAGGGCGGGCTTGACCCGGTACCCGCGGCATCGGTGTTTCGAAGCAAGCTGTTATCTCAACAAACTATGATTGATTAGGCTCTATGGATACTCGTCGCGCTGTGTTGTGGGTTATTTTCTCGCTGTCGCTCCTGATGCTCTGGGATGCCTATATGCGCCACACGGGTCAGGGCTCGATGTTTGCGGGGCCTGTAGGCACAGAGCAGGCAGCAAAAGGTGTAACTCCGCCAAACTCCGGCGCCGCAGCGACATCAGGCGGACAGGGCCCGGCAATGACAGTTGCCCCCGCAGCGAAAACAGACAATGCAGCAATACCCGCGCCCACCGTTAGTAAGCCATCGGCCAGCCTGACGGCCGCAGGTGTTGCCTCTTCGGGCCAGGCCGCGGGTGCCAGCGGTGAGAGATTTATTCTAAAAAATAGCGACGTTGAGCTTGAAATCGATTCACAAGGGGCTCGCATCGTTCGTGCAACGCTTTTAAATCAAGCCTCAGATGCCTACGAGGGCAAACGGGTAGTGATTTTTGACCAAGTACCAGAGCGTCGTTACGAAGCGCAGACCGGCTTAATAGGACAGGCAAGTAATCAGGTGCCGTTTCCTAATCACACCTCGGTCTTTAAGAAGGCACCAATTCGCGAAGGCCTTTCAGTAGATCAGAATTTATCGCTGGTGTCTGAGTCTGGAGGGATAAAGCTTACCAAGACCTACTCGATCGATACGGCGGGATATGTTGTAAAGGTTGCCCATAGCTTGCAAAACACAGGTGCAGATTCGGTTGCGCCGATGGTCTATCTGCAGCTCATGCGCACTGGGGATCGTCCGCCGGGGGAGAGCCAGTTCTATCAGACCTTTATTGGGCCTACCGTTTATACCAATGAAGGCAAGTTCCAGAAGATTGATTTCTCCGATATTGAAAAAAACAAAGCAACCCACGTAAAAAATGCCAGTGATGGCTGGTTTGGAATTGTTCAGCATTATTTTGTTAGTGCCTGGGTTCCAAGAAATGAAGCGCCACGCGAGTTTTATACAAAACGTGTTGAGAACAATCTCTACAGCGTCGGATTGATTCAGGCGCTACCCGCGATGGCGCCAGGCGCGCAGCAGACCCATGAGGCAATTCTATTTTCAGGGCCACAGCTACAAGAGGTTTTAGAGAAGCTTGCTCCGGGCTTAGAGCTGGTTGTGGACTACGGCTGGCTTACCTTTCTTGCAAAACCCATCTATTGGCTACTTGATCAGCTATTTGGGGTTGTCGCCAACTGGGGTTGGGCAATCGTGTTGCTCACCGTGATTATTAAACTAGTCTTTTATCCCCTATCGGCAGCAAGCTATAAATCGATGGCGAAGATGAAGGCTGTAACCCCTCGGCTGATGAAGTTGCGTGAGCTCTATGTGAATGACAAGCCCAAGCTAAATCAGGCAATGATGGAGTTGTACAAAAACGAAAAAATTAATCCTCTGGGGGGGTGCCTTCCGATACTGGTTCAGATCCCCGTATTTATTGCGCTCTATTGGGTGTTGCTCGCCAGTGTCGAGATGCGCAATGCGCCTTGGCTGGGTTGGGTGACAGATCTATCTGCTCCGGACCCTTATTACATCTTGCCGGTCGTGATGGCAATTACGATGTTTATTCAGACTAAGCTTAACCCACCACCACCAGACCCCATTCAAGCAAAGGTGATGATGGCGATGCCGATTGTCTTTTCGGTATTCTTTTTCTTCTTCCCTGCGGGCCTCGTTCTCTATTGGTTAGTGAATAACATTCTGTCGATCGCGCAGCAGTGGATGGTGATGAAAAATATTGAGAAGCAGGCCGCATCGCATCGTTGAGCTGTTGGATACGATTGTTGCAATCGCAACAGCCTCTGGCCGGGGGGCCATTGGGGTAGTTCGGGTATCCGGGCCTGCTGCACGGGGTATTTCGGAGCATGTCTGCGCAAGGAGTTTGAAGGCCCGCAATGCGACGCACTTAAGCTTTCTCGATGCTGCGGGGGAACCCATTGATGATGGCCTGGCGATTTTTTTCCCGGCTCCTCATTCCTACACGGGCGAAGATGTTTTGGAGCTCCAGGGACATGGCGGCCCAGGTGTTCAACGCCTTCTATTAAAGCGCTGTCTTGAAGTGGGCCTTGAGTTGGGCGGGCAGGTTCGACTTGCGCAACCTGGCGAGTTTACGCAGCGGGCGTTTTTAAACGACAAGCTTGATCTGGCTCAGGCGGAGGCCGTAGCCGACTTAATCAATGCAGGCTCTGAACGTGCTGCAAGGAGTGCATTGGCATCTTTGCAGGGTAGGTTTAGCCAGTTGATTCACCGCCTTCAAGAACAACTGGTGGACCTGCGTCTACGTGTTGAAGCCTGCCTTGATTTTCCGGAGGAGGACATTGAATTCATTGGGCGTGAGCGAGTAAAGGAGCGGCTTGAGCATATTCAGGCAAGCCTTGGCCAGATTCAAGAGGGCGCCAAACGCGGTCTCGCCCTGCGAGAAGGTCTTCGTGTGGTGTTGGTGGGGCCGCCTAATGTGGGCAAGTCATCGCTGTTAAACGCGCTTGCAGAACAAGACATCGCCCTTGTGACCGAAACTGCGGGCACTACGAGAGATCGGATTATTGAAGAAATCACGATTGAGGGGATGCCGATACATATTGTGGACACTGCGGGACTTCGTCATACAACAGAGCGCGTTGAGCAGATGGGTATTGAGCGAACCTGGAAGGAAGTTGAGCAAGCGCAGGCGGTGATGCTCCTTCACGATGCGAGTGGCCAGATACCCCATGATTCCGAATCTGAAGCAAGGGTCTTGGCTATCCTAGGACCCTCGGCCAGAGGTGCTGTTGTGCGGGTCTTGAATAAGGCGGACCTTGCCCAGCCCCTGCCCACATCAAAAAAAGTCGAGGGGATTTTGGTTTCTGCTAAGACAGGGCAGGGCCTTGATGACTTGCGTCAGACCTTACTAAGGCTTGCGGGTGATGCAGGTGATGCGAGCGCCGGAGTTTTTTCCGCCCGAGGGCGGCAGCTTGATGCTTTAGCGCGCGCAGCGGTTTGTGTTGCACAAGCCCAGGACCACCTTCGAGTAGAGGCGCTAGATTTGCTTGCCGATAGCCTGCAGCGCTGTCAGCACGCTCTATCAGAGATTACGGGCGAGTTCTCTTCCGATGATTTGCTGGGAGAAATTTTTAGTAATTTTTGTATTGGCAAGTGAGCCTTCAGGCTTGCCTAAGTTGACTATTTGGAGCCGTTGGGTTTGGTAGATTCGAACGTTCCCTCTGCGTGGTTTTTCTGGGCCTGGTCTGCCGCAAAGATACGGCCGCTCATCGTGATATAGACCCCTGGTGATAGAAGTTGCACGCCAGAAGTGGCCAGGCCGAGATTAAAAAAAGCGTCTGAATTTTCCAGGCCCGCGGGAACCATGGCTCCGGTGAACACGATCACCTGATCGGCCTTGCGTCGCAACATAAGGGTCTGCGCGCTCTCAGTCATGGTGTCAGTACCGTGAAGCACAACGATATGACGCTCGGGCAGCTCCGCGATGCGCGCTGCCAAGGCCTCTCGGTGGGCGGCGGTCATCTCGAGGCTATCGATGAGCATTAAGGTCTCGCAGCGCCAAGGCGGTGCGAGCCTAGCGGAAGTTAACCACTTCTCGACTCGTGAGTGATCGAACCCTAGAGTTCCGCTGCTCGGCAGATAAACTTTTTCAATAGTGCCCCCACAGCTAATAAAGACTAAGGGTTCATGAGAGGTCATTTAGAAAACTCGAATGTTAAAATCGATAGAGTGTGTCACAACCTTTAGATTTGTAGAAAAACACAATGACAATAAACGTTCCAAGCTATGTTCAACATCAGGGCCTTATTGACTGGGTATCCAAGATTGCTGCCAAAACCAAACCCTCTCAGGTAGTCTGGTGTGATGGTTCTGAGCAGGAATCAAATCGGCTCTTTGAGCAGATGGTTAAGGCGGGGACCCTCAGAAAATTAAACGAGTCGAAACGGCCCAATTCGTATTTAGCCTGGTCTGACCCATCGGATGTTGCGCGGGTTGAAGATCGCACCTTTATCAGCACCGAGAAGCAAGAAGATGCGGGGCCAACAAATAACTGGGTGGCCCCACAGGAGATGCGGCAGACACTAGAGGGCCTATTTGAGGGCTGTATGCAGGGCCGCACCATGTATGTAATTCCCTTCTCGATGGGGCCTTTGGGTTCGCCAATTGCACATATCGGTGTCGAGGTATCCGATTCACCCTATGTTGTGGTGAACATGCGCTTGATGACCCGAATGGGCAAGGCGGTCTACGATGTATTGGGCTCCCACGGGGCTTTTGTGCCTTGCGTACACACGGTCGGCAAGCCCCTGTCCATCGGTGAGCAGGATGTGGCCTGGCCTTGCAACGACAAAAAGTACATCGTGCACTTCCCGGCAACCCAAGAAATTTGGTCCTATGGTTCGGGCTATGGTGGGAATGCGCTCCTAGGTAAAAAATGTTTTGCCTTGAGAATCGCCTCGACAATGGGCCGTCAACAGTCCCACGGCTCTAATCCCGGTTGGTTTGCAGAACATATGTTGATTCTCGGTGTCCAGGCGCCTTGGGGAAAGAAATACCATGTCGCGGCGGCGTTTCCTTCCGCATGCGGTAAAACAAATTTTGCAATGCTGATTCCTCCTAAGGGTCTCGATAACGGGGCCTGGAAAATCACTACGATAGGAGACGATATCGCTTGGGTAAAACCAGATGCGCAGGGAAGGCTTCGGGCCATCAACCCAGAGTACGGATACTTCGGGGTGGCACCGGGTACCAATGAGAAAACAAACTACAACTGTATGGCGACGTTAAAAAAGAATGTCATCTTTACGAACGTTGCGCTTACCGATGATGGTGATGTCTGGTGGGAGGGAATGACAGAAAAGCCGCCTGCCCACTGTATGGACTGGCAAGGGAAAGACTGGACTCCAGAGATTGGCAAGGCAGAGGGAAGAAAAGCAGCGCATCCCAATGCACGGTTTACAGTTGCTTCAATTCAAAACCCAGTGGTGGATGATGAGTGGGATAACCCTCAGGGCGTAGCAATTGATGCGTTCATCTTTGGTGGGCGCCGCTCCACCACTGTGCCGTTGGTAACAGAGGCCCGCAACTGGCAAGAGGGCGTCTATATGGCAGCGACGATGGGCTCAGAGACTACAGCTGCTGCGGCTGGTCAGCAGGGCGTTGTGCGGCGTGATCCGTTTGCGATGCTTCCATTTTGTGGCTACAACATGGCCGAGTATTTTGAGCACTGGCTAGATTTGGGCGAAAAGTTAGGCCGCACGGGCGCGAAGCTGCCGAAAATATATTGTGTGAACTGGTTTCGAACAGACGAGGGCGGAAAGTTTGTCTGGCCTGGATTTGGTGAAAATGCCCGTGTGCTGAAGTGGATGCTTGAGCGAATCGAGAACCGGGCAGGGGGCTGTGAACATGTGTTTGGTGTCACGCCGCGTTATGAGGACCTTGATTGGGCTGGCCTAGACTTTTCAGAAAAAGAGTTTGCAACCATTACATCGATTGATCGGGACGCATGGCTCGAGGAGTTTAAGCTCCACGCGGAACTCTTTCAAAAGCTTAATCACGGGCTGCCAGGTGCCTTAGTGGAAACTAAGGCCGCTCTCGAGTCTCGGTTAGAGAACCGCTTGGCGGCCTAGTGATTGATTAAAGGCTGGTTTGGGTGTTCACTCTGGCTCGCTAAGCGATCAGCGAGCGCAATCGCCGCGAGTAGAGAGTCCGGGCTGGCGATGTTTTTCCCTGCGATATCGAAGGCCGTTCCGTGATCGACGCTTGTGCGAATGAACGGCAGGCCGAGGGTGATGTTGACGCCCTGATCGATGCCTAAGTACTTGATGGGAATTAGACCCTGGTCGTGATACTGCGCAATTACGACATCAAAATCACGATGGTTTTTGGCGCGCATAAAGATCGTGTCGCCTGGCCAGGGCCCGCTGACCTCCACACCGAAGGATTGGGCCTTTGTTATGGCAGGGGCGATGATGTCTATGTCCTCAGAACCGAATAGCCCGGATTCGCCGGCGTGGGGATTGAGGCCCGCGACCGCTATTCGGGGTCTGGGAACACCGAGCTGTTTACAGGCCTGCTCGGTCAATAGAATCGTTTGAAGTAGGCCCTCTGTGCTTAGGGCGTCGATCATGTCTTTTAGGGCGACGTGTACGCTGTTGAGCACGACACGAAGATCGGGATTTACAAGCATCATGCGCACTGCGGGCGGCGCCGAGGGGCTCGCAAGATCGGCAAGCATTTCGGTGTGGCCCGGCCATGAGTGGCCGGCTAGAGACAGAGCCGTTTTGTTAATCGGGGCGGTGACAATCCCGCAGGCCTCATTATGCATACAGCGGCTTACGGCCGCCCGGATCGACTCGAAACCCGCCTGACCAGAGCTTTTTCCCACCTGACCTAATTTTATATCGGTCTTATCCCATGAAATAGGTATAAAAGAAACGTTTTTGGTGGTGATTGACAACTTTTTACCCAGTGTTTCAAACCATTCGGGGTCTCCGGACACCAGCAATGGTCTCTGGGCCTTGCCAAGGGAGTGCCAGGCATTCACCGCCTTGATGACGATTTCAGGCCCAATGCCGGCGGGGTCACCGGATGTCACAATGAGAGGCTTCATGGCGCGATGCTAACAAGTGTTTTGGGGCCTTCCCCCCTTTTTTGCGTTTGATCTACTAGGTTTTTTAATGATTTCAGAAATTCTTAGCCTTGGGCAGACCGGTGGGCCGCCGCTCGAAGTGCTGCTGATCTTAGGCGGCTTTGCGCTAGCAGCGGGATTTGTTGATGCCGTGGTGGGCGGCGGCGGCCTTGTTCAGATTCCTGCCTTATTTTCGTTTGTTCCCCAGGCCTCGGCAGCGACTCTCTTTGGTACCAACAAAATCGCGTCGATTTCGGGCACTTTAATTGCGGCAAGTCGCTATGTGCGGGCGGTAAAACTGCCTTGGAATGCGGTCTTACCGGCTCTCGTTGGGGCGGCCATATTTGGCTGGCTCGGGGCTGCCGTGGTTAGCCTATTACCCCGAGAGCTGGCCCAGCCCCTGGTACTGGTTCTTTTAATCAGTGTTGCCGCGGTGACGTTAAAGAAAAAGGAAATGGGGTCTTTTCACGCCCCAAAATTATCGGTGGCTCGGGAGCGGCTGTTAGGGTTTTTTGCCGGTGCCGTGCTGGGTTTTTATGATGGATTCTTCGGCCCGGGAACAGGCGCTTTTTTTATCTTCATATTTGTGCGTTTCTTTGGTTATGATTTCCTTCATGCGTCAGCATCGAGCAAGGTCGTAAATCTGATGACCAACTTTGCAGCACTGGCGTTTTTTCTTCCGGTCGGCGCATTTTTTATTCAGGCGGCGTTGGCGATGGCGTTTTGCAATGTCATCGGCGCAGTGTTGGGTGCCCACTTGGCAGTGAAAAAAGGCAGTCAGTTTGTTCGTAAATTCTTTTTAATTCTATTGGCCGCTCTCATTCTGAGAATGGCCTATGGCACCTTGGAGATGTTGTCATGAATGCATCTGAAAACTTTTTAGCCCAATCGCTTATCGGTAATTGGATTGATGGCGCCTTGGTGGGGTCTGCCTCGGGCCGGGTCGCTGCAGTATTTAATCCGGCGACTGGGGCAGTGGCTCGAGAGGTTGTATTGTCGTCCGCTGGAGAGGTCAGTCGTGCGGTCGAGAGTGCCGCAAAGGCCTTTCCGGCATGGGCGGCCACACCGCCGATCAAACGGGCGCGGGTATTGTTTGCGTTTAAGGATTGGATGGAGCGCAATACAGATGCGCTTGCCATGGCGATTACAGCGGAGCATGGGAAGACATTTGATGACGCTAAGGGCGAGGTTCAGCGTGGCCTTGAGGTTGTGGAGTTTGCCTGTGGAATTCCACACCTATTGAAGGGTGAGTACACGGAACAGGTGGGTAGTGGAATCGACGCCTGGAGCATGCGACAGGCGGTTGGGGTTTGTGTTGGCATCACACCCTTTAATTTCCCTGTGATGGTTCCGTGCTGGATGTATCCCGTGGCGATCGCCTGCGGGAACACATTTATTTTGAAACCCTCAGAGCGTGACCCAACGCCGTCGTTGATGGTTGCAAAGGGATTGAAAGAGTCAGGATTGCCAGACGGTGTGTTCAATGTCATTCAGGGGGATAAAGAGGCGGTTGATGCGTTATTGGCTCATCCACGGGTGGCTGCGGTAAGTTTTGTGGGCTCGACACCAATTGCGAAGATTATTCACGAGACCGCAAACAAGAATGGCAAGCGTGTGCAGGCGCTCGGCGGTGCAAAGAATCATCTGGTTGTGATGCCGGATGCCGACCTTGACCAGGCCGTTGATGCACTCATTGGGGCTGCTTATGGCTCGGCAGGTGAGCGTTGTATGGCGATCTCGGTGGCGGTTGCTGTAGGCGCGGTGGCGGATGCGCTTGTTCAGAAGGTCGTACAAAAGGCAAAGGCGATTCGTGTTGCGCCGGGTGATGCAAAGGGGGCTGAGATGGGCCCTGTGGTGAGTGCGGCGCATCTGGAGAAGATTCGAGGCTATGTCGATAGTGGCGTTCGGTCGGGCGCAAAACTTGTGCTTGATGGACGTGATCTTAAGGTTTCGGGCCATGAAAAAGGTTTTTATATTGGCCCCTGTTTGTTTGATCATGTTCGGCCAGAGATGGAGATTTATCGTGAAGAGATCTTTGGTCCGGTTCTAAGCGTGGTTCGCGTAGCGAATTTTGAAGAGGCGCTGGGCCTCATTCATGGGCATGCGTTTGCCAATGGTGTTGCGTTATTTACGCGTGACGGAGATAGCGCGCGAGAGTTTGCGTCCAGGATTCAGGTTGGAATGGTGGGAATTAATGTTCCTATCCCTGTACCGATGGCCTTTCATTCGTTTGGCGGTTGGAAAGATTCTCTCTTTGGGGATCATCACATTCATGGGCCAGAGGGTGTTCGGTTTTATACCCGCTATAAGGCGGTGACCCAGCGTTGGCCGAAGGGGATTCGCTCTGGCGCAGAGTTTGTAATGCCCACAATGAAGTAAATGGTTGTGAGAATTTCTGTCCCTTTGCTTTAAATGCAGAGCGCTCACTAATTGGAAGTCTTTTCTTTAGAGAAATCAATTTATGCAGAGTCAATCAGTTCGTACGCGCGGCTTTATCAATGGCAACTGGGTGGATGCTTTATCCGGTGCCGAGTTTGCGGTGTCTAATCCTGCCAACGGCGAGACGATCGCAATGGTTGCCAATATGGGCCGAGAGGATGCGCTCGCGGCTGTTGCCTCGGCGCATGCCGCCTTGCCCGCATGGCGGGCCGCGACATCGCGTGAGCGTAGTCAGCGCCTAAAGGATTGGTTTAGTCTGATTCTCGCGGAGTCTGATCGCCTTGCTTTGTTGATGACGCATGAGCAGGGTAAGCCGCTTGCCGAAGCAAAAGGTGAGGTGCTCTATGGGGCCTCATTTGTTGAGTGGTTCGCAGAGGAGGCCAAGCGAATTTACGGCGATGTCATTTCTTCCCCTGTTGCTGGCAGAAAGCTTCTGGTATTTAAAGAGCCCATCGGGGTCGCCGCTGCGATTACTCCTTGGAATTTTCCGATGGCGATGATTACGCGTAAGTGTGCGCCCGCTATCGCCGCAGGATGCACTGTTGTTGTTAAGCCGGCAGAGTCGACACCGCTTAGTGCTCTGGCTCTTGCCGAATTAGCCCAGAGAGCCGGAATTCCTCCCGGGGTATTTAATGTTGTTGTAGGGGATGCCAATGCCGCCCCCGAGATTGGTCGGGTACTTTGTGAGGACACTCGTGTTCGAAAGGTTTCCTTTACGGGATCAACCGAGGTTGGCCGAATTCTTCTTCGACAATCAGCTGACTCGATCAAAAAGCTGTCGCTTGAGCTCGGCGGTAACGCTCCGTTCGTGGTCTTTGATGATGCTGACGTGGATGCTGCAGTTGAAGGCGCGATGGCTTCAAAATATAGAAATGCTGGACAGACCTGTGTCTGCGCAAATCGGATTTATGTTCAGGATGGTGTCTACGATGAGTTTGCGCGTAAGCTTGCCGAGAAAGTAACTGAGCTTCGAGTCGGGCCGGGTACCCAGTCAGGCGTTCAGATCGGCCCCTTAATTGAAAAGGCGGCCCTTGAAAAGGTGAAAGCGCACGTGGCTGATGCAGTCTCTGGGGGTGCCAAGATTCTCGTAGGGGGCAAGCCCCATGCCCTAGGCGGCTTATTTTTTGAGCCTACGGTGATGACTGAGGTGCAGCCTTCGATGCTGGTCTCCCGCGAGGAGACTTTCGGGCCAGTCGCACCCCTTTTTCGTTTTAAGACAGAGGCTGAGGTTATTGGGCTCGCCAACAACACGGAGTTTGGTCTTGCCGCCTATTTCTATTCCCGAGATGTCGGCCGAGTATTTCGTGTAGCGGAGGCCCTAGAGGCGGGGATCGTCTCGGTAAATGCTGGGAATTTCTCCAATGAGGTGGCGCCCTTTGGCGGAATTAAGCAGTCCGGTCTCGGCAGGGAGGGCTCCAAGTACGGAATTGAGGAGTACCTTGAAATCAAATACGTCACAATTGCCGGTCTTTGATGTTTCACGTGAAACAAAATGATCTATCCCAAGCAGTTTGATGTCATTGTTGTAGGGGGCGGCCACGCCGGAACCGAGGCGGCCCTCGCTGCTGCCCGGATGGGCGCGCAGACCCTATTGCTGACCCACAGTCTAGAGACATTGGGTCAGATGTCGTGCAATCCGTCCATTGGCGGCATCGGCAAGGGGCATCTAGTAAAAGAAATCGACGCCCTTGGGGGCGCGATGGCGATCGCGACAGATGAGGCGGGGATACAGTTTCGAATCCTAAATAGCTCCAAGGGCCCAGCAGTCCGTGCAACTCGGGCCCAGGCGGATAGAGTGCTCTATCGAAACGCGATTCGAGCCCGCTTAGAAAACCAGAAAAATCTTCTCTTGTTCCAGCAGGCGGTCGACGATCTTCTAGTCGAGGGAGATCGGGTAGGGGGCGTTGTGACCCAATCGGGCCTGATTTTCCGTTCCGAATCGGTTGTGCTCACGGCGGGAACTTTTCTTGACGGGAAAATCCATATTGGCCTGGAGAGCCACGCAGGTGGGCGGGCGGGTGACCCGCCGTCCGTAAGGCTGTCTGCAAGGCTTAAAGAGCTAAAGCTGCCTCAAGGACGCCTAAAAACTGGGACTCCGCCAAGAATCGATGGTCGAACCATCAATTATCAAGACCTTGCAGAGCAGGCTGGCGACCACGATCCCCAGCCCGTCTTCTCCTTTATGGGCCGGGCAGAAATGCATCCGCGCCAACTGCCCTGTTGGATTACGCATACAAACGCAAAAACCCATGAGATCATCCGACAAGGATTAGATAGATCACCGCTTTTTACCGGGGTGATCGAGGGGGTTGGCCCCCGATACTGCCCCTCAATCGAGGACAAAGTCCACCGATTTGCGGATAAAGACTCCCACCAGATCTATCTGGAGCCTGAGGGCCTTTCCACCCATGAGGTCTACCCGAATGGAATCTCAACGAGCCTTCCGTTTGATGTCCAGTTAGCAGTCGTTCGGTCAATGCGGGGCCTTGAGCACGCCCACATCCTTCGGCCCGGCTACGCGATTGAGTACGATTATTTTGATCCAAGAGCTTTGAACCCCTGGCTTGAAACCAAGGCGATCGCTGGCCTCTTTTTTGCGGGTCAGATCAATGGGACTACCGGTTATGAGGAGGCGGCTGCCCAGGGCCTTCTGGCGGGGGCTAACGCCGCTTTAAGGCTAAGAGGCTCTGATCCATGGGTGCCGGCCCGCCACGAGGCTTATCTGGGCGTTCTGGCGGATGATTTGGTTACCCGAGGCGTTACCGAGCCTTACCGGATGTTTACGAGCCGGGCTGAGTACCGGTTAAGCCTAAGGGAGGATAACGCTGATATGCGACTAACTGAGACTGGTCGCCGCCTGGGCCTGGTGGACGATGATCGGTGGCAGGAATTCTGCTCCAAAAAAGAATCAGTTGAGCGGGAAATGGCTAGGCTGAAGTCTTCGCTGGTTGGTCCAAAGCGTTTCCCACAAGCGTCAATTGAGGCAGCAGTATCGGCAGGACTTGACCGAGAGGTCAGCGCACTAGAGCTCTTACGAAGGCCCGATGTCCGTTACCAGACCCTGATGGAAATGATCGACCACCAAGGCGCGACCTCCCTTGCCCCCGAATTACCTCTGGACCGAGTCGTTCAAGAGCAGGTGGAAATCCAGATAAAGTACCAGGGCTATATTTCCAGACAGGTTGACGAGGTTGCTCGGCATCAGGCGCAAGAGGCGGCTGTTATTCCCTTGGGTATGAATTATCGAGAGGTCAGCGGCCTTTCGAATGAGGTTCGCCAGAGGCTAGAGGCGGTATCCCCTCATACGCTCGGGCAGGCCAGTCGAATTTCGGGGGTCACACCTGCCGCGATTTCATTGCTCTGGATTCACCTAAAGAGGCTCCGCTCCGGGCCGATCCTTGGCGGCTCAGTCTCGCCACAGCCCACTGACAAGGCCGCCTAATTTGGGGGCCACACAAGTCCAGCCTGTCGATAAACTCGGGGCTGAGGCAAGGATTCGGCAGGGCTGGGATCGCCCGGATTTTCCACTGTCGGATGCCCAGATTTCAGCTCTATCGGATTACCTACAGACGCTTAATCGATGGAATCGGGTCCACAGTCTGACTGCGATCGAGGGCCTTGAAGATCAGGTCACTCGGCATATTCTTGATGCCATGGCGGTCTGGCCTGAGATTGTCAGGAGATTTGGCCCTGACCCAGACATTCGCATTGCGGATATTGGCTCAGGTATGGGTGTTCCTGGAATTGTCTGGGCTGTGGTCATGCCACAATCGCGTATCGATTTGGTTGAGCGGTCACAGAAGAAGTCCGCGTTTTTGCGCCAGGTCTGTGGGCAGCTTAATTTTCAAGGGCGGGTTGACATTTTGACTAAGGACGTAAAGCAGATGGCCCTCAAGGAAATGTCCCAATCGGCTTTAGCGGAGCCATTTGGTTATGACCTGATTACGTCACGCGCCTTTGCGGCCCCATCGGATTTTTTGGACAAGACTTACGCAATCTCTAATCAGCACACCCAGTGGGCCGCCTTGATTGGGCGGCTAGACCCTGAAATATGTGAGCACACACTTATTAAGATGAATAATAAAAAGAATTATTTTCTAGTCGATGAGGTTAAAAAAATCGAGGTTCCCTACCTTCACGAAGATCGCCATTTGATATGGATTCGGAGGTCCAGCTAATGGCCCAGATTTTTGCAGTCGCCAACCAAAAAGGTGGCGTTGGTAAAACAACCACGGCAGTCAATGTATCGGCAGCCCTCGCACATTTGGGGAAAAGGGTATTGTTGGTCGACCTCGATCCTCAGGGCAACGCCACGATGGGAAGCGGGATCAACAAGCACGAACTCTCGCAATCCGTTTATCCAGTATTGCTTGGGATGATGACTGTCCCTGACGCAACGAAACGGGCAGGAGCGGGTGAGTACGATGTATTGTCGGCTAACCGTGATCTGGCAGGCGCAGAGATAGAGCTGGTCGATCTTGATGGGCGAGAGCACCGCCTCGCCAATGCTCTTGAGATAGTCGCAGACGATTACGACTTCATTATTCTCGACTGCCCCCCGTCGCTTTCTCTGCTCACGCTAAACGGACTGTGCGCGGCTCACGGGGTCATCATCCCTATGCAGTGCGAGTACTTCGCGCTTGAGGGGCTTTCAGATCTTGTGAATTCGATCAAGCGCGTTCATGCGAACCTCAACCCGAAATTACAGATCGTGGGCTTATTAAGGGTGATGTTCGACCCGAGGGTGACGCTCTCGCAACAAGTCTCGGACCAGCTAATCACGCACTTTAAAGACAAGGTCTTTGATGCGGTGATCCCCCGAAACGTTCGGCTCGCCGAGGCGCCAAGTTTTGGCCAGCCTGGGATCGTCTATGACCCGGGCTCCAGAGGGTCGAAGGCCTATCTGGATTTCGGGCAGGAGCTTGTTCATCGTTTAGACAAACTGAAGTCGGAGGCGGCATGAGTCTTATAAAGAAAAAAGGTCTTGGTAGGGGCCTTGACGCCCTTTTAGGCGGGGCGGCGCCGAACCCCCAGGCCGCTGCGAATCAGCAAACCTTGGAGATGTCTGCCTTAAAACCCGGCAAGTATCAGCCCAGACAGGATATGGAACAGGAAAGCTTGGATGAACTGGCGGATTCGATTCGGGCGCAAGGAATCATGCAGCCACTCCTGGTACGTCCCTTGGGCGGAAAAGCCGGTGCGGGCACACCTGGCGGCGGAGCTCGCTTTGAGATTATCGCCGGAGAGCGGCGGTATCGTGCTGCCAAAATCGCAGGCCTCCAAGAGGTCCCTGTTATCGTTCGAGAGGTTGACGATCAGGCTGCGTTAGCGATGGCATTGATCGAGAACCTACAACGCGAGGATCTGACCGCTCTCGAGGAAGCGCAAGGCATTGATCGACTAATCCGCGAGTTTGGATTGACCCATGAGATGGCTGCGAAGGCAGTGGGCCGATCACGCAGCGCCACCTCGAACCTGCTCCGACTATTACAGCTGCCCGTAGCAGTTCAGACTATGCTGCGCGAAAAAAGCATTGATGCTGGACACGCTCGGGCTCTATTGCCGCTTGCGCCCGCGCAGCAGCGGGCGCTTGCCGAGCGAATCGCGCGGGAGCGGTTATCCGTTCGGGACGCCGAACGGATTGCCTCAAAAATTCAGGCCACCGGAGCACTGCCCACACAAAACCCGTCCAAGGGGGCAGGCAAGAAGACCCAAACCCGGGATTGGGGGCGGGTTCAAGATCAACTCTCAGACGCACTCGGCCTACCTGTAGTGCTAAAACAAGGTCGAGGGACCCGGGGTGAGGTCAGCATACGGTTTTCTAATTTCGAAGAACTCGACGGGGTCATTGAAAGACTGCTACCAGAGGGTCTCGCGAATTGACATGCGGTGCTTGTCGCGGATATTCTCACACGGGTTTCGCTAGTCGGCGTGCACTGAAACCGCGATGCACAAGGAACACTAAAACAAAGTGCTTACCGCAGTCATAACCCAAACGGTAGGCACACTGATCGCGGGATTTATTGCTTGGCTGGTGTGGGGCCCAATCGTCGGGCTTTCAGTGGTTGCCGGGGGAGGCTCAATCGCAATCCCAAACGCCTTGTTGGCACTGCGTTTGATTGCGAGCCGCCCAGAAGTCGGGCCGATCGTGCTCTTAATTGGTGAGCCGATTAAGATTGCCCTATCGGTGTTGTTATTGTGGGCTGCAGTGCATTGGATAGAAGATTTGTCTTGGTTGGGCCTGATCTCTGGGCTCGTTTTGGCGCTGAAATTACTGCTGTTGACGCCATGGATCCAGAGCCATTTAGATCGGCGACAGGCTGATCGGATGGTGTCAAAACTGGTTAATGCCCAGACGAAGTCGAGTGATTAGAATAAAGAAGTCAAGAATAAATTTTACGTCTCAGATAAAACGACAAATAAAACACGAGAGCAAATTCTAGATGGCCTCTAACACCGCCCCAACCTCTGCCGAATACATCATTCATCATCTGGGGCATCTCACGACAACCGGCAAGCCGCAAGAAGCCATTATCGACTTTTCAATCATCAACCTCGATACGCTTTTCTGGTCGGTGTCTATGGGCCTCTTGGTCATCTTGATTCTCTGGTCGGTTGCCCGGAAGGCAACCTCTGGCGTTCCGGGCAGACTGCAGGCAGGCGTTGAACTGGTGGTTGAGCTCGTTGAAGAGCAGTCCAAGTCGATCGTTCACGGTAATCGGCAGTTTATTGCGCCGCTGGCGCTTACTGTCTTTCTGTGGGTAATATTTATGAACGCTCTCGACTTTCTCCCGGTCGACCTACCCCACGCAATCTTTGCACTGACCGGGCTCGATAGCGTTATTCACTATCATCGGATTGTTCCGACGGCTGACCTGAATGGTTCGCTTGGGATGGCCCTCGGGGTCTTGGCCTTAATGTTGTTTTATAGCGTGAAGATCAAAGGGCTCGGCGGATTTATCCACGAGTTGTTTTGCGCCCCGTTTGGCGCCCATCCGGCGCTCTGGGTCCCGAATCTCGCCATTAACATTATCGAATTCGTAGCAAAAACTGTTTCCCTTGGCATGCGGCTTTTTGGAAATATGTATGCCGGCGAATTGGTGTTTTGTTTGATTGCCTTGCTGGGCGGCACAGCAACCGTGTTTGGTTTTATTGGACATGTGCTCGCCGGGTCTGTTTGGGCGATCTTTCACATCCTGATCGTGTTACTGCAGGGCTTCATCTTCATGATGCTGACCCTGGTGTATATCGGCCAGGCTCATGAGGGGCACTGAAGCAATACATCAGAGCCTGGTTTTTTGGCAGTGGTTTTTTATTTATTCCCCTGAGGAGTTGTTATGACGAACGTTGCTTTTGTTGCTCTCGCCTGTGGTCTGATTATTGGCTTAGGTGCTATTGGTGCTTGTATCGGTATTGGAATCATGGGCGGCAAGTTCATTGAGGCCTCCGCCCGTCAGCCCGAGCTGATGAATGCATTGCAGACCAAGATGTTCCTGTTGGCCGGTCTGATCGATGCTGCCTTCCTTATCGGTGTGGGTATTGCAATGATGTTTGCATTTGCGAATCCGTTTGCCGGGTAAGTTATCTCATTACATCGTCAATCGGAAGATTGGGGCGATGCAAGATAACAAAATCGGTTCGCCAGTCGTCTGACTGAATGACTAACACATGAAAAGGGTTCCAACGTGAATCTGAACGCAACACTCATCGCCCAGCTGGTGGTGTTTTTTATCCTGGCCTGGTTCACCATGAAATTTGTGTGGCCGCCGGTGATGAAGGCACTCGATGATCGGGCAAAAAAAATCGCCGATGGTTTGGCTGCGGCTGACAAAGCCAAGGCAGATCTTGTCGCTGTCGAACGTCGGGTTCAAGACGAGCTCGTAAAGGCAAAGGACGTCGCATCGGATGTCCGTGGTTCGGCTGAAAAGCAGGGCGCGACACTGATTGAAGAGGCGCGTGCCGAGGCTGCACGATTAATTGCTCAAGCCCGTGAGGCTGCTGAGGCAGAGGCCGGAGCAGCCATGCAGCGTGCCCGCGATTCACTTCGTGAAGAGGTTGCCGCCCTAGCGGTTAAGGGTGCCCAGCAGATCTTGTCTCGCGAGATTAACGCGCAGGCCCACGCCGAATTATTGGCTAACCTGAAGAAAGAGCTCTGATTTATGGCTGAACTGCGCACGATTGCCAGGCCCTATGCGGAGGCTGCGTTTGCACTAGCCAAAGAAGAGGGCGCGTTTGCGCACTGGTCTACGTCGCTTGAGGGCCTATCCAGAGTGGTCCAAATGCATGAGGTCGCCGAGTTGATCGGTAACCCCCAGCTGCCGGTAGAAAAAATGGTGGACTTGATTGCGGCCGCTCAGCCTGGGTTATCGAAGAACGAGCGGTCTTTGCTTTCCCTGATCGCAACGAATGAGCGTCTCAGCGCCTTGTCAGAAATCTCCGCTATGTACGAGTCCCTGCGCAACCAAGCAGAACAAGTTCTGGCGGCAGCGGTGACATCGGCGTTTCCGATGACCGAGGGCCAGATCACTGAGTTGACCGGGCTTCTTGAGAAAAAACATGGCAAGCAAGTCAAAGTCACAGTTGTTGTAGATCCGACACTGATCGGCGGTGTATCCATCGCGATTGGTGATGAAGTTTTTGATGCGTCTGTGCGCGGCAAGTTGTCGCGCATGGCCACTGCCCTGATGAACTAGGAGTTAACTGAATGCAACTCAATCCTTCCGAAATCAGCGAACTGCTGAAGAGCAAAATCCAGGGCCTTAACCTGGCAACCGATTCCCACAATCAGGGAACGGTGGTCACGGTAACGGATGGTATTTGTCGAGTCCACGGCCTGTCTAACGTTATGCAAGGCGAGATGTTGGAGTTCCCTAACAACACCGTTGGTCTTGCATTGAACCTTGAGCGGGATTCAGTCGGCGCAGTGATTCTCGGTGAGTACGAAAATATTTCTGAAGGCGATGTGGTGAAATCCACAGGCCGCATTCTTGATGTGCCGGTCGGCCCAGAATTGATTGGCCGGGTCGTGAACGCCTTAGGCCAGCCCATTGATGGCAAAGGCCCGATCAATGCCAAGATGACCGACATCATCGAAAAGGTTGCGCCGGGCGTGATCTGGCGTAAGTCGGTGTCGCAGCCTGTTCAGACCGGTTTAAAAGCAATTGATTCGATGGTGCCTGTTGGCCGCGGCCAACGAGAGCTCATCATTGGCGATCGCCAGACAGGAAAAACGGCCGTTGCAGTCGATGCAATCATCAATCAAAAAGGCCAGAACATGTTCTGCGTCTATGTGGCGATTGGTCAGAAGGCATCAACGATTGCCAACGTGGTTCGCAAACTCGAAGAAACCGGTGCGATGGCCTACACCATCGTAGTGGCCGCGACCGCCTCAGATTCTGCAGCAATGCAGTACCTCGCGGCCTACTCGGGCTGCACGATGGGCGAGTACTTCCGTGATCGTGGTGAGGATGCGCTGATCATCTATGACGACCTCTCAAAACAAGCTGTTGCGTATCGCCAGGTATCTCTGCTGCTGCGCCGCCCCCCGGGCCGTGAAGCCTTCCCGGGCGATGTGTTTTATCTCCACTCCCGCCTGCTTGAGCGTGCTGCCCGTGTGAGTGAGGAGTGGGTTGAGAAATTCACTAACGGTGCTGTAAAAGGAAAGACAGGGTCTCTCACGGCACTGCCAATCATTGAGACCCAGGCGGGTGACGTGTCGGCCTTTGTACCGACCAACGTGATTTCAATTACCGATGGCCAGATCTTCTTGGAAACGGATTTGTTTAACGCGGGAATTCGCCCGGCAATCAATGCGGGTATCTCGGTGTCGCGAGTGGGTGGTGCGGCCCAGACCAAGATTATGAAGCGTAAAGATACTGGTGCCGGTGTGCGTTTGGCGCTCGCGCAGTATCGTGAGCTTGCGGCCTTTGCGCAGTTCGCTTCAGATCTTGATGAGGCAACCCGCAAGCAGCTCGAGCACGGCCGTATCGTGACGGAAGTTATGAAGCAGCCCCAGTATCAGCCAATGGCCGTGTGGGAAATGGCGCTAACGCTCTTTGCTGTAAATAATGGATTTTTTGAGGGCGTTGAAATGAAAGCCATGGCCAGCTTTGAGCGGTCCTTGCGCGATCATATTCGCTCAAAGCATGCTGATTTGGTTGATCGTATCGAGAAGACCAAGGATTTGTCGAAGGACGATGAGTCGGCGCTGCGTAGTGCGATCGAACAGTTTAAAAAGACGGGCGCATTCTAAGTCTTTATAGCGCTATTCGATCGAACCTAGAGAATCTCAGGAAACTAAATGGCCGGCTCAAAAGAAATTCGCAACAAGATCAAGAGTGTGCAAAACACACGAAAGATCACCAAGGCAATGGAGATGGTGGCGGCATCTAAGATGCGCAAAGCCCAGGAGCGGATGCGTGCCGGACGGCCTTATGGCGAAAAGATTCGTGCGATCTGCGCAAATCTAAGCCATGCCAATCCTGAGTATCGCCATCCGTTTCTTGCGGAGCACGGGGAGATGAAGCGGATCGGCGCCGTGGTCATCACAACCGACAAGGGGCTTTGTGGCGGTTTAAATACAAACCTGCTGCGGCTCGTGCTGCAACAAATGCGGGAGTGGTCTGAAAAGAAAATAGACTCTCAGGTGACGGCAATTGGTAATAAGGGTCTTGGTTTCTTTTCGCGCGCGGGAGCAAAGATCGTTTCCCAGGCCACTCATCTGGGGGATCAGCCGCACCTTGATGCACTGATTGGACCTCTGAAGGTTCAGCTCGACGCCTTTATCTCGGGCGACATCGATGCGGTATACCTCTGCTACAACAAGTTTATTAACACCATGAAGCAAGAGCCTCAGGTGATGCAGTTGCTGCCTCTAGCGGACGACCGATTAGATCGTACGGATCCCAGCCACGACTGGGACTATCTCTATGAGCCCGATGCTGCAACCGTGCTTGACGACCTGTTGTTGCGATACGTGGAATCTGTGATTTATCAGGCGGTTGCCGAGAATATGTCTTGTGAGCAAAGCGCGCGGATGGTGGCAATGAAGGCCGCTTCGGATAATGCGAAAAAAGTGATTGATGACTTGCAGCTGACCTACAACAAGGCACGGCAGGCAGCGATTACGAAAGAATTGTCAGAAATTGTGGGCGGTGCCGCAGCTGTCTAACCCAGACGGGAAAGACCAATGTTGCACCAGATTATTTGCATGCTAGTTAATGAATTAAGGATCAATAAATGAACACATCACACGGTAATGCGGCAAAAGGCGGCGTGGCACAAGGCAAGATCGTTCAGTGTATCGGCGCCGTGGTCGATATCCAGTTCCCATCGCACGCAATGCCTAAGGTCTACGATGCGTTGATGCTTGATGCGAGCGCAGAGCATGCGCTGGTTGAAAAGGGGCTAACCTTTGAAGTGCAGCAGCAGATCGGTGATGGCGTGGTGCGCACGATTGCGATGGGTTCGTCAGACGGTCTGCGCCGTGGGATGGCGGTTAACAATTCTGGGCGCGGCATTTCCGTGCCGGTCGGCGAGGGTACCTTAGGTCGCATTATGGATGTGCTTGGCCGGCCGATTGATGAGGCAGGCCCAGTGAAGTGTGATGAGCTTCGTGAAATTCACCAGGCCGCCCCAAAGTTTGCAGACCTTTCTCCCTCAGTTGAACTCCTTGAGACGGGAATTAAGGTGATTGACCTAATCTGCCCATTTGCGAAGGGCGGCAAGGTGGGCCTCTTTGGTGGCGCCGGAGTGGGCAAGACGGTCAACATGATGGAACTCATCAATAACATCGCAAAGCAACACGCAGGTCTTTCGGTCTTCGCGGGCGTGGGTGAGCGTACCCGTGAGGGCAACGACTTTTATCACGAGATGAAAGAGTCCAACGTTCTCGATAAAGTCGGCATGGTCTTTGGTCAGATGAATGAACCACCGGGTAACCGGTTGCGGGTCGCGCTGACGGGCCTCACGATGGCCGAGCGCTTCCGTGATGATGGCCGAGATATTCTGTTCTTCGTTGACAATATTTATCGCTATACCCTTGCCGGTACTGAGGTGTCGGCTTTGTTAGGCCGTATGCCATCTGCGGTGGGCTATCAGCCGACGCTTGCTGAGGAGATGGGCCGGCTGCAAGAGCGGATTGTGTCGACTAAGGTCGGCTCGATTACATCGATTCAGGCGGTCTATGTTCCTGCGGATGACTTGACTGACCCGTCACCGGCAACGACGTTTGCCCACCTCGATGCGACGGTGGTGTTGTCGCGTGACATTGCATCCTTGGGTATTTATCCTGCTGTTGACCCGCTCGACTCAACCTCGCGTCAGGTGGACCCCAATGTCGTGGGTGAGGAGCACTACACCGTGACCCGTCGGGTTCAGGCGACCTTACAGCGCTATAAAGAACTGCGTGACATTATTGCAATTCTTGGCATGGATGAACTCTCCCCAGAAGACAAACAGCTGGTTGCACGCGCGCGGAAAATTCAGCGATTCTTGTCCCAGCCTTTCAGCGTGGCAGAGGTCTTCACCGGCTCACCGGGTAAGTACGTCACACTTAAAGAAACCATTCGTGGATTTAAGATGATTGTCGATGGCGAGTGCGACGCCTTGCCGGAACAGGCGTTTTACATGGTCGGCGGAATCGATGAGGCCTTTGAAAAGGCCAAGACCCTACAATAAACGGGTACGCTTAAACGGTCACGCGGCCCCCTCTTTCATTAAACGCCAGGAAGCGTCATGTCAAAAGTCTTTCAAGTCGATGTGGTAAGTGCTAAGGAGAGCATCTTCTCGGGGCCGGCGACATTTGTTGCGTTACCCGGGGAGTCTGGCGAGTTGGGCATCTTGCCAGGCCATATCCCTCTTATTTCCCGAATCAGGCCGGGCACAGTTCGGATCCAAAACGGTGGAGCGGATACCGAAGAACTGGTCTTCGTTGCAGGCGGTATTCTTGAGGTGCAGCCTCGAGGCGTGACGGTTTTGGCGGACACTGCAATTCGAGGAAAAGACCTTGACGAGGCGAAGGCTCTTGAGGCCAAGCGTGCCGCCGAGGAGGCGCTGGCAAGCAAGGCTGCCGAAATGGATTACGCTAAAGCACAGGCGGAGTTGATGGAGGCAATTGCCGAGATCAATGCGATACAACGCCTGCGTAAGAAAAAATAACGATCTATCGAATCTGGTGAACCTGGTTAAAGGGCGTGCTCTTCTCGCCCCGATGACCCTTCCTTGTCCACATGGCTCAGAATTTTAAAAACGATCTTTTCCTGCGGGCACTACGCCGTCAGGCGACAGAACGCACGCCCGTCTGGCTGATGCGGCAGGCTGGCCGCTATCTTCCCGAATACAATGCCACCCGAAAGCAGGCTGGCGACTTCATGAGTCTTTGTAAGAATCCAGAACTTGCCTGTGAGGTAACGCTGCAGCCTATCGATCGTTATGGTCTCGACGCTGCGATTCTATTTTCAGACATTCTGACCATCCCGGACGCTATGGGTCTAGGGCTTTATTTTGTGCAAGGTGAGGGCCCTTGTTTTAAGAAGCGTATTGAGTCGGAGACTGATATTGCAGCCCTGGGGAGAATGGATCCCTCAGTGGAGTTGAACTACGTTGCGCAGGCTGTCTCAACAATTAAGAAATCTCTTGATCGACGCGTTCCGCTCATTGGATTTTCTGGCAGCCCCTGGACATTGGCCTGTTACATGATTAATGGCGGATCAAGTGGCGATGATTTTTTAAGCGTGCGCAAGTGGCTCTACAGCCGGCCAGATGCCCTTCAGAGATTGCTCGAGAAACTCTCGCAGGCGGTGAGTGACTATTTGATTATGCAGATTGAGGCGGGCGCGGATGCGGTAATGGTCTTTGATAGCTGGGGCGGTTTTCTGCCAGAGGCCCACTTTGAGCGCTTCTCCCAGCAACACATTCGTACGATCGTTGAGCAGGTCGCTAAAGCCAGCGTGGGTATTCGTCGGGCAAATGGAGAGACAGACAATTCATCGACGCCGATGATTGTGTTTGTAAAAGGTGGCGGACAATGGCTTGAATCTATTGCGAATACCGGAGCTGATGCGGTGGGCATTGATTGGGCAACCAATCTTGGCCATGCACGCAGTCTGATTGGCGATCGCTGTGCGCTCCAGGGTAATCTCGATCCGGCCTCACTGCTGGGGACGGCCTCACACATTGAGTCCGAAGTCGCCCGAACCCTCGACAGTTTTGGCAGGGTTGGGCCTGGAGTTGGCCATGTGTTTAACCTTGGTCATGGGATCTCCCAGTTCACCCCCCCAGAGAACGTGGCCTGCTTGGTTGAAGCGGTCGCTAACTATTCAAAAAAGCTCCGATAACCGATCGTATTGCTCGAGGCTAGGCATAAGTAGCTAGCCGCTCACGCTAAGCTTTTATGCCAAGTTAGCGAGGGCTTATGCACAGATTGAATCCTTATCGGTTTGCGTGATAGTTTTCCAAGCCCGATTGAACTAATCAACATAAGTCATTGATTTGATTAAGTTTAAAGATTTTTATATGGGGTCTGCGATGGCATTAGACTTATCCGATCATGATTAATAAATCCTGAGCCCCTAATTGCCCACAGACTTATCCACAACCCGGAAACCCTTGATTTCAGTGGCTGTCGACATGCCGCTGGCTGCAACCCTTGATTACGCCTGGCTTGGTGAAGAGCTACCCCATGGCACCTGGGTCTGCGTGCCGCTGGGTCGGAAAAAAGTACTTGGGCTAGTCATTCATGCCGATGCACTCTCCAAAAAGAGCCATGAGTTCCGACCCGGGGAGGCCGGTCTTTCTCCCGACAAAATAAGATCGATTGAGGGCCCCGTCATTGGCCTGCCCCCTATGGATGCCAGCTGGATTGATTTCATGGCTTTTGCTTCCCGTTATTACCGAAGACCATTCGGAACGGTGTCGGTTGGATTGGTGCCGAAGTGGCTTCGCGATTTAAAGAACTTTGAGGCCAAAACGAGTGCGAAGGGCACGCTAGGCCCAAGTAACTTTGACCGTCTAATTGCTTCTCTAAAACCCCGCAGCCCATCTCTTCAAACCGCCCCTAATGAGGCCCTGAACTGCGACACCTCAGAACCCGACCCCCCGTTAAATGTTGCGCAACATAACGCCCTCTCGGCAATGGCAGGATCCGGTGTTCATGTCCTCCACGGTGTAACCGGATCTGGCAAAACGCGGGTCTACACTGAGGCGACCCGAAGGATTCTGGCTGCTCATCCGGCCTCGCAGGTCTTAATGCTAGTGCCCGAGATCGGCCTAACACCGCAGCTCGTAAGACGTTTTCAGAGTGCATTACCCGGCATCGAGATCGCGGTCCTTCACAGCGAGGTCTCTGAGCGGGAGCGCGCCAGACTATGGCTCTTAGCCGCTACGGGTGCGGCTCGCCTTGTGATTGGAACCCGGCTCTCGATCATGACACCGATGCCACTGCTGGCCTTGATTCTTATTGATGAGGAGCACGACCATTCTTACAAACAACAAGAGGGCATGCGCTATAGCGCCAGGGATTTAGCAATCTGGAGGGCGCAGCAATCCGGAGCAACTCTGGTTTTAGGGAGCGCCACACCCAGCGTTGAGACCTGGGCCCAGATCGACCGCAAGCGTTATCAATATCTACAACTACCTACTCGCGCAACCGGTGAACCGGCTGCGCCAATTCGCCTAATTGATACCCTGAAGGATCCTGCGCGCGAGGGGCTATCTTCGGAAAGTCGTGCGGCTTTAGGCCGAGTGTTAGCGGAGGGTGGGCAGGCTCTGGTCTTTCTGAATCGACGGGGGTATGCCCCCGTATTGGCCTGTTCGAGTTGTGGTTGGTCATCAGCCTGTAGCGGGTGCGCGGTGCCTACGGTCTTACACCGGCTTGGCGCTGAAAACACAAAGGGTTCTTGGCGGCTGCAGTGCCATCACTGCGGCCTAGCCAGCGCAGTACCCCCGCGATGTCCCGACTGCGGAGATACAGATCTTCAGCCCATCGGTCGGGGAGTGCAGCGGCTTGAGCAGACACTAGAGCAGGAATTTCCAAAGGCGAGGATCAGCCGGATTGATCGCGACACAGTCAAACAGGGCAGGGCACTCGAAGCAGAGCTTGCACGCATAGAACGGGGTGAGGTTGACATTGTTGTTGGAACCCAGATGCTCGCCAAGGGACATGATTTTGCGAGGATGCGGCTTGTCGTTGTTGCAGATGCTGACGCACAACTCTTGAACCCAGATTTCCGCGCGCCCGAGCGATTGTTTGCAACATTGATGCAGGTCGCTGGCCGGGCAGGTCGTCACGAGCAATTAGGAAGCCCAGCCGAGGTCTTGATTCAAACCCGTTATCCGCAGCATCGTCTCTATCGTGCACTGATTGCCCAAGACGTGGAAGGATTTGCCCGTGCGGAAATGCAAGATCGCGAGTCCTCACAGATGCCACCATTTTCGTTTATGGCGGCCCTGCGTGTCGCCCATAGAGATATGACAACGGCAACCGCTGCCCTTCGTGGGCTGCGGGATCAGATGCAGACTGTTGCGAAGGAAAATAACTGGTCTGCTTCCATCTATGGCCCCGTAGCCCGCTACCCAGAGGTACAGGCCGGACGATGGCGAGGGCAGATCATGCTGGAGTCTCAGTCCCGTCAGGTCTTGCATCAACTGCTCTCCTACGCTGAACGGTGGTTATTAGAAAACCGAACGGTAGAGGCACAGATCGATGTCGATCCCTACGAGATTTAGTCTACGCTGCAGCCTCTTTTTCCAAGAGTTCTTCCCAGCGACGCATGAGCAGGGCCAATTCCCTTTCAAGGGTTTTGAGTTCTTCAGTCAGCGCCGCAACGCGTGCTGGCTCATCTTTGTAAACTAAAGGGTCAGCAAGCTGAAGATGGATGTTCTGCTCTTCTTTTTCGAGCCGCTCGATTCGGTCTGGAATTTCTGTCAGCTCTTGGCGCTCTTTACCCGAGAGTTTTTTTACTGACTGGGACTTCAAGACTGGGGCTGCAGGCCTGGCTTCTCGGGCACTCATGGGTTTTGTGGTGCGCTGGGATCTGGCTGCCTCGTCATGGCGCACATTTTTAGTCCGTTGGCTTTGGATTACCCAATCCTCGTAGCCACCGATATTCTCTCGCCAGTTGCCGCCGCCTTCATAGGCAACGACGCTTGTAACAACCCGATCTAGAAAGTAGCGATCGTGGCTTACCAGAAATACAGTACCGCTATAGTCTTGTAAGAGCTGCTCTAGCAGGTCGAGGGTCTCAACATCAAGGTCGTTGGTGGGCTCATCAAGAACTAAGACATTAGCGGGTTTCGCAAAGAGCCGCGCTAACAAGAGCCGATTGCGCTCCCCGCCTGATAAGGTTTTTACGGGCGCGCTTGCGCGCTGCGGGGGAAACAGAAAATCTCCCAAATAGCTTTTCACATGTTTGCGCTCCCCGTTGATCTCAACCCACTCACTGCCTGGACTAATAAAGTCTTCAAGACTTGCGTCAAGATCAAGGTTGTTGCGCATCTGATCGAAGTAAGCAACCTCGATTTTGGTGCCGAGTTTTATGTCGCCACAATCAGGCGCGATCTCGCCCAGAATAAGTTTTAAAAGCGTGGTCTTACCCGCACCATTTGGGCCAATTAGGCCTACTTTGTCACCACGCAGAATTGTGCAGGAGAAGTTTCTAACGATTGGGCGATCGTAGGATTTCGAAACATCATCGAGTTGCGCAACAATCTTGCCGCTACGTTCACCAGAGGCGACAGCAAGCTTTATTTTTCCGAGTACCTCCCGGCGTTCTGCTCGCATGGAGCGCAGCGTCTCGAGACGGCTGATTCGGCTGACACTGCGTGTGCGCCGGGCCTCTACACCCTTTCGGATCCAGACCTCCTCCTGCGCGAGGAGTTTATCGGTTCGTGCGTTTGCAAGAGCCTCGGCTGCGAGTTCGAGTTCTTTCTGGGACTGATAGGCGGTGAAGTTGCCAGGATAACGTTGTAGGCTTCCGCGATCAAGCTCGATAATGGAAGTACAGACTGCATCAAGAAATGCTCGATCATGGGTGACAAAGATCACCGCACCCCGCCAGCTCTTTAGGAGATTTTCAAGCCAGACGATCGAGTCGATATCGAGGTGGTTTGTTGGCTCGTCGAGCAGCAAGACATCGGGCGATGTCACGAGGGCTTCAGCAAGTGCGACACGCTTCTTATTGCCCCCCGAGAGGGTTGAAATTCGCGCGCTAGGATCAAGATCAAGACGATCAAGAACTTCTTGGACACGCTGCTCCCAGTTCCAGCCACCGGTTGAATCGAGCTGGGCTTGGATTCTCTCGAGCTGGTCATGGTCTGCAGCGCCGCCCTCGGATAGGCTGATCGCCTCATAGGATTGGCGAAGCCCGATGATTTCCGATAGGCCGCTTGAGACCTGCTCGAATATTGTTAACCCCTGATCTAGGATGGGTTCTTGAGCGACAGATGCAATTCGTAGGCCCTGCTGATATTGAAGGGTTCCATCATCAGGCAGTTGCTGCCCCGACAACACTTTTAAAAGGGATGATTTACCTGTGCCATTACGGCCAATTAGCCCAAGGCGCTCGTTAGTCTCGAGCGAGACGCTTGCGCGCGACAGGAGTGGGACATGACCAAAGGCTAGTCCTGCGTTAGACAGTACGATCAGTGCCATTATTTTCCTAGCAGCATTAGGGCGTGCTCTGCGGCAATGATTCCCTCATCAGTCGGGACTAGCCAGACCTCGACCGGGCTGTTATCTCGATGAAGCGCAATGATTTCTTTAGAGTGCCCGCGGTTCTTTTCGGCATCAATCTCAATGCCAAGGAACGATAAGGCATTACAGACTTTTTCGCGTAGCTGGAAATCATTTTCCCCAATACCGCCCGCAAAAGCGATCGCCGATATACCGCCCATGGTCGCGATCAGGCCGCCTGCTTCGCGAATAATCCGGTGTTCAAAGAGTGCCACCGCAAACTGTGCCGTCGCCGAGGGATCGGCTCGTAATGCACGCATATCGGCCGAGAGGCCTGAGACACCCCTAAGGCCAGAGTCTCGATAGATGAGATTCTCAATTGCCTGGGCATCGAATCCTTCTTGAATGAGGTGGAGCAGGACTCCCGGATCAATATCGCCACAGCGGGTGCCCATCATCAATCCACCCGCCGCTGAGAATCCCATAGTCGTTGCGAAGCTCTTTCCGCTAATGCTTGCGCATAGGCTTGCGCCGTTTCCCAGGTGAGCCATCAGTAATCGGCCCCGAGCGGCTTGTGATCTTTCGGCCAGTCGGGTGGAGATGTACTCGTAGGACAAGCCGTGGAATCCGTAGCGATGGATACCCTTTTTTGCGATTGCCTGGTTTAACGGGAATGTCTTTTCAAGTGCAGACAGGCTGGTGTGAAAGGCTGTGTCAAAGCAGGCAATCTGAGTGATCTCTGGGAAAATCCTGGCGAACGCTTCAATGCCGTGGAGATTGTGCGGCTGATGAAGTGGCGCCAGCGGTTCGAGAGCCTTTAACTTCTGCATGATAGCGGGCGTGATCTGAATGCTCGAGGTAAAGGTGTCGCCGCCATGCACCACTCGGTGAACAACGGCGCGAAGATGTAGGTTTGAGAGTGCCCTCTGAAATAGAGATTTTAAAAACCCAATGGCAGCTTGGAATGCATCCAAGGTCTCTGACAGTGCCTCTTCCCGTGGAACGCCGTTTTCAGACCAGCGAATGACTGGGGTGCCACCGGGCTCCAGGCCCTGAATGCTTCCGCCAAACACCGAGGCAGTTACCCTCTTGCCGTTTTCGCCGGCGCTGGTCTGCGCAACGATTAAGTGGGTTGAGAACTTAATCGATGATGAGCCGATGTTGACGGCGAGGATCCCCTCTGTTGAGGTCGACAGATCCCTGAACGCAGAATCACTCAAGGCATCACTCCATTGTCAAAAAAGAAAGAGGTCATCGTGTTGACGCCTAGAGGGCGTTTTTTCGACTTCAGTTTACTGCATCGCAACATTGTCTGGTAATCTCAGGACCCCAGGGCTTAATCGCCTGTGCCCGTTCGATTCTAAACAAGCGTCAGGGGTTAGAATCAGAGGCTTTTGCAACGCTGGGACCCCATTTCCGGCGCAAAGATGCGTCTGTAGCTCAGTGGATAGAGTATTGGCCTCCGAAGCCAAGGGTCGCAGGTTCAATTCCTGCCAGACGCGCCAAATTTTTTATAAATCCCTATGCTCGCTTCTCAACGATCCCAACTTGCCCAATCATTGCTTGCCGCCTGCGCTGCGCTTGCGGATCGTCAGGGAAAATCTCTGGGAGAACTTAACTGCTCAGGCGTCGAGGGTTCTCTTGAGAAGCCAAAGCAGCCTGAGCATGGCGATATCGCCAGCAATATTGCATTGCGGCTTGCCAAGCCCCTTGCAATGTCGCCGCCGCAGATTGCTGCACAGCTCGTTACGACACTCAAAACTCTACCCATTAGCAGTGAGTGTCTGCAGTCCATTGAAGTGGCAGGCCCAGGGTTTATTAATTTCCGTCTCTTGCCGAAGGCTCGGGCCTCAGTTCTCGTAGAGGTTGCTCGTGCACCCGACCAGTTCGGGATTACGCCTATGGCGGCAGATGCACCGGAGGTCTTAGTTGAGTTTGTATCGGCCAATCCAACCGGCCCACTCCATGTCGGCCATGGCCGACAGGCGGCCTTAGGCGATAGTCTTGCGGCAATCTTGACTGCAACTGGCCTAAAGGTGTCCCGAGAGTTTTATTACAACGACGCCGGAGCACAGATTCAGAACCTTGCAATGTCTGTGCAGGCTCGTGCGAAGGGAATACTCCCCGATGATTCTGCGTTTCCGGCCGACGGGTATCGGGGTGACTACATCAATGATATTGCCTTAGCGTATTGCGCGAAAGCCACGACCGAGGCAGCCGATTCTGGCGCAGTTACCTCGTCCGGGGACTTAGAGGATCTTGAGGCGATTCGAAAATTTTCGGTTGGTTATTTGCGTCATGAGCAAGATCTCGATCTGCGCGCCTTTGGCGTAGCCTTTGATCGCTACTATCTCGAGTCATCACTCTACGAGGATGGGCGGGTTGAGGATACAGTCCAACAGTTGATTCAAGCCGGTTATGCCTATGAGAACGAGGGCGCTCTGTGGCTGCGGACAACGGATTTCGGTGATGACAAAGACCGGGTCATGCGCAAATCTGATGGCGGCTATACCTACTTTGTTCCTGATGTTGCCTACCATGTAACGAAGTGGGAGCGCGGATTTACGAGGGCCATCAATATCCAGGGTTCTGACCATCACGGAACGATTGCCCGAGTTCGCGCCGGGCTGCAGGCCCTCAATATCGGCGTTGCTCCGAGTTTCCCGGACTATGTACTGCACAAAATGGTTACGGTTATGCGGGGCGGCGAAGAGGTAAAGATCTCTAAACGCGCAGGTAGTTATGTCACTTTAAGGGATTTGATTACCTGGTCAGGTGAGGGCGATCCGGTATCGGGCCAGGCACTTGCCACCGATGAGCAGCGAGGGCGCGATGCGGTTAGATTTTTTCTTGTATCGCGTAGGGCGGATAGCGAATTTGTTTTTGATGTCGATCTTGCATTATCAAAGAGCGAAGACAATCCCGTCTATTACGTCCAGTATGCCCATGCCAGAATCTGCAGCGTGCTGGCTCAGGCTCTAGAAACCCGGGAGTCCGTATTTGTTGCCTTTCGAGACCGGCCTGGCGATTCTCTTGAAACCCTGATCGCCCCCCGTGAGCAGGCCCTGTTAAACCGACTATCGGAGTTTCCGGATGTTATCAACAATGCAGCGTCCGAGCTGTCTCCGCACCTTTTGGCATTTTATTTGAGGGAATTGGCTGCAGACTTCCATGGCTTTTATAACAGCGAACGTGTTTTAGTCGACGATCCAAGTCTGCGCAGCGCCAGGCTGTTGCTACTTGCAGCCACAGGGCAGACCTTAGGAAATGGGCTTTCCTTGCTTGGCGTGTCTGCACCAAACCGAATGTAATGGTAGAGTTTTCTAAGTCCTTTTTCGAATTGAATTTCTATGCGACAAAGCGCGGTCCCTAATGCCAGATTAAAGTCTTCGAAGCCGAATTTATTTCGGACGAATCCCTTTATGGCGGGATTAGCAAGTGGGCTTTTGGCTGCTGCACTCATCGCTCTCTACATTACGCAGTCCCCCCTGCCATTCGTAGACCGGGTCGGCACGAAGAGTTCCTCGGGTAAAGGCCAGCCCGCGACCCAGCGACCTGAGTCTGAAGAAGCGCCCGACCCCAATAAAGGCCTGTTGGCTAAAGATGCAGGTCAGACAGAGACCCCTGCCGAGGCGGGTCTTGAAACAAAAGTAATCTCGCCGACAGGGATGAGTTATTTAATTCAGGTCGGTGCGTTTAAGGCGGTCGAAGATGCAGAGCAGATGCGTGCGCGAATGGCGATATTGGGTTTTGAAGCGCGCGTCAGCGAGACGGAGCGCGAGGGGAGCGTTTTTCACCGTGTTCGGCTTGGGCCTTACGGATCAATTGAAGAGTTGAACAAAGCAAAGGCACGCGTGTCTGAAAACGGAATCGAGTCGGCGGTGATTCGAGTCAATGTCCGATAGTGGCTGTATTGCATTAGCTTTTGGTGCGGCTTTTTAAATGCTTTTCCTAAGAAAGGGTTGTGAGATATGTCGATTAATCGACGTCAGTTTTCGATTCGCCTAGCAGCACTGACTGCGCCGGTTATGGCGGGGCTTGCTGGGCCAGAATTGGGTTTTATGCGCCCTGCATTTGCGCAGGCAAACGTCGATGAAGGAATTGATTACAAGGTCTTGCGGGAGCCTGTTGCTACCTCAAGCCCCGGCAAGATCGAGATTCTAGAGTTCTTTTGGTATGCCTGCCCCCACTGTTTTCATCTTGAGCCCCATCTCAACAAATGGAAGGCGAAACTGCCAAGCGATGTGGTGTTTAAGAAGGTTCATGTTGCGTTTCGTGGTGATGTCCATCAGAAAATCTTCTACACCCTAGAAGCTCTTGGCAAAGCAGACAGCCTAGGCGGCAAGGTCTTTGAGCAGATTCATCAGCGTGGCAACGCGATGGGAATGCTCTTGGAAGTCTCCGAATGGGCAAAGACACAAGGCATTGATATTGCGAAGTTTGAGAGCCTCTGGAATTCGTTTGGTGTGCAGACTCAGCAAAAGCGCGCAAATGCCTTGGTTGAGAGCTATAAGGTTGAGGGTGTTCCAACCTTTGGGGTGAACGGTCGATTCGTAACATCACCGGCCATGGTGGGCGGAAGTCATACACGGGCCCTGCAGGTCGTTGATTATCTAATCGCCCAAGAGAGGAAACGTCGCAAGTAATTGATTTTCGGCTCTCGTCGATTTTAAGTGCTGCGCTCTTTAAGGTTCGCGGCTGTTAGGACCGCGTTGTAGGCATCTTCTCGGGAGACGCCAAGCATCTTGACCATACATTTTGCGGCGGCTGCGGCAGGCATTTCCGGCGCTAGAACAGATGCCCATTGCTCAAGTTGTTGGCGGGCTGCGCCCGCCTCTTGGGTCTCTGCTGTTTTCTCGCCCAGATCAAATACCCAGACCATCTCGCCTTTGGTCGAGCCCGGATCAATCTGATTTTGCGTTTGGACTCTTAATTGAATCTCTGCAATCGTTGATCGGAAAATAGTTTCGTGTTGTTTTGTCAGTTCTCGACCGAATAGCATTGGAGTCTGTGGGCCAAATAGTTCTGCGCAGTCCGTTAACGACTCCTCAGCCCGGTGTGGCGCTTCGAAAATTACTGCAAGGCCTGTGGAGGCCTTAATGCGTCTTAGCCATTGACGACGTGCTGAGGCCTTGCTTGGTGCAAAGCCCCAGAAACTCATGGGCCAGCGGGCAAAGCCGCAGACACTGAGTGCCGCAATAACCGCGCTCGGCCCGGGGAGCGGGTGGACGGCGAAACCTTGTTTCCAGGCTGCATCCACAACCTGAAAACCAGGATCAGAAATTGCAGGCGTTCCTGCATCAGAAATTAATATGACGGATTGCTTGCTCTCAAGCGCGGCGAGCACCTGACCGGTCATCACCGACTCGTTATGGTCATGAAGCGAATAGATACTTGATTTTGGGCGCGACAGGCCCAGAGCGCTTAAGAGCTGTTGGGCTCGTCGGGTATCTTCGGCGTAGAGCTGATCACAGGCAGCCAGGCCTTCGCGGACCCGCTCGGTGATATCCGACAAATGGCCGAGAGGCGTCGCTGCCACATACAATCCTGGCCCAAATGTGTTCTTTCCCATCCCCCAATTCTCTCCCAAGTTGGCGTCGGCGTCTGACACCAGCCCAACAACGCGGGTTCGAGGCCGAACAGCAGGCTGCCGACTACCTATGCGCTCGAGGTCTTATCGTGATCGCAAGAAATATCCGCTTTAAGGTGGGCGAACTTGATCTAATCATGCACGATGGCTTAACAACTGTATTTGTGGAAGTTCGATCCCGCAGGGCAGCTTCAGACAGGCAGGGGGGTGTCATCCGCGGCCGATTTGGTGGCGCCGCAGAGACCATTAGCCGTCAAAAGCAACGTCGGCTGATCCTTGCCGCCGAGTGTTGGCTGATTCAGCGTCGCAGCCATCCACGCCCGCCGTGTAGGTTTGACGTTATTGCAATTGATGGCGCCGTTATTCAGTGGATCCCCAATGCTTTTGGGCTCGATGGCGCTCTATAATCGTGGCTTCTGTCGAGACACAACCAAGGGATTCACTATGCTGGCTAGCCCAACCAACTTGTCGCGATTTCAGACACAAGGTCTGCGATATCTCTGCCAAAAGGCGTTGGTCATCAGTGTTTTAGGCATAACGGCTATTGGGCTCGCCGGATGTTTTCCGGTAGTGGCAACTGGCGTAGTGACCGGAGCCCTATCGGTATCTGACCGCCGAACAACGGGCGCGCAGGCAGAAGACCAGGCCATCGAGATCAAGGCGTTTAATCGGTTTCGTGAGCGATTCAAGTCGAGCCAGATCTCGCTATCTGTTGTGAGTTTTAACCGGATTGCTCTTGTTACCGGATATGTTCCAGACGAGGCTACAAAAGCCGAGGCAGCTCGATTAGTCAGCAGTATTGAGAATGTGAGAAATTCTCTAAATGAAGTTGTGGTGGGCCTGCCTCCTTCGATCAGGACCTATGGTTCAGATACCATCCTGACAACCCGCGTGAAGGCCTCTATGTTGGAGGCAAAAGATCTGCAGGCTCAAGTGATTAAGGTCTACACTGAATCGAGTACCGTATTTCTGATGGGAATCGTCACAGAGCGGGAGGCCAATCGTGCTGCGGATATTGCCTCTCGCGTATCCGGGGTTCGACGAGTTGTTCGTGCCTTTGAGACAATCTCTGAAGCGGACTTGTCGCGGATGCAGTTGCAAACCGGAGGCAATAACCCGGCAGCTGGGCCACCGAAATCAACTCCGCCCTCATCCGGGTCTGTGCCGAATCCGCCATCGGCAGGTGGGGCAGCGGCTATTCCCACTAATGATGGTAACGCGGTAGTCACCCCGATTCGCTAGCGGCCTGATCTTCTAGGGTCTCACAACTGAGATTTCGGCAGCCTGGTTTTAGCGCTCGAGGGTTCTTCTTAAATTATTCGGGGCCGCCAGTTCAGAATTCTCGCGGCATTGGCCATGACCAGTCCAGAGCTGAGCGCCATGATGGTGCCCGCGATAACGGGCGAGAGGCCGCCAAAGGCAGCAACTGGAATCGCAAGTGCGTTAAACCCAAAGGCGAATACTAAATTTTCTTTCACCCGACGCATCACCGCTTTGGCAAGCAGGAGACTCTGAGTGACTGCCAGAATTGGAGACGGGTTGGAGATTGTGAGGTCAGCAGTTTCTAGTGCGAGACTTGAACCAGAGGCCATCGCAACTCCGAGATGGGCATGGGCCATGGCTGATGCATCATTAATGCCGTCACCCACCATTGCTACATTGGCCCCATCTGATTTTAGTGCGTCGAGATAATTCGCCTTATCTTCAGGTGTCTGGCTACTCAACGCATTCGTAATACCAAGAATGGTTGCGACTCGTGAGACCGCAGAGGCCCTGTCGCCACTTAGCAGAGTTACCGGAATTTTCAGGCGAGCCAGCTCACGAATAGCGGCAACAGCATCGAGACGCAGAGTATCGGCAACCCAGATCCGACCACGCCAGTGCCCATTGACTGCGACATCAATTGCAGTCGCATCTGCGAGATAGTGTTCTTGTTGTGCCCAGGAAAAAGATTCTTTGGTGGGCAGCGATTGGGTTCTGAGTTCAGATGCAATCCAGTCAGGTTTTCCAACGGCGACATCCTGGGTACCGGATTGAGCACTGACCCCCTTGCCGGGGTGGTTGTGCCCTTTGCCACAATCAGTAATTTCTCGGCCTGCAGCGTAGGCAAGCAGCGCACCTGCCAGCGGGTGTTCGATACCCCGCTCAGCACCTGCTGCAAGGGCTAACCAGTCAGGCCACGGGGTTGATAGGCTTGCTGGGCCTTGTATTGAATCAAGATCAATGATGTTGAGATCGTGGTCTGTAATTGCAACGAGTCTTGGCCTGCCGGAGGTCAAGGTTCCGGTCTTATCAAAAACAATGTGATTAATCTGCGCGGTGCGCTCAAGAGCCTGAGCACTGCGGAAGAGAAGCCCGCGGCTTGAGGCTTTGGCGAGGCCAGCGGCGATTGCCGCGGGAGTGGCAAGGCCAAGTGCACAAGGGCAGGCGACAACCAGTACGGCGATTGCATGACCGACTGCAACCGAAAGGATCTCACCGGCAAGCCAGTGACCAAGCAGTGATAGAAGTGCGATGACAAGGACAACTGGAACAAACACTGCAGCGACTCGATCGGCGAGGGCCGCAATCGGCGCCCGAGTTGTGAGTGCTACGAGAATTCTTTCCCCGATCAAGGCCTGACGGGATTCTTCAGCGGGCTTAGTGATCGTGACCTTGATGACACCCGAGAGGTTTAGCGATCCTGCATAAACGTAATCCCCTGGCGCCTTGGCATTTGGATCGCTCTCCCCAGTCAGCGCGCTCTCATCGATCTCTGACTGACCGGATTGAATCATGCCATCACCTGGAATCACCTGGTTTTCTTGGATTCGGATCTGATCGTCTATTCGCAGTTCTCGTGCGGTAACGGGCAGCCATTTTGCGAGCGTTGGATCCCATCGATCAACCGGCTGATCATCATCGCGAAAGAGATGGCTTAGCGCGTCAAGGGCCTGACCCCTCGCCCGGTACTCCAGGTGGCGGCCAATTTTTATCATCGCAATAACAACAATAGATGTCTCAAAGTAGAAGGTTGGATTTGGATTAATTAGATTAATCACAGACCAACCATAGGCCGAGAGCGTGCCGAGACTCACAAGGCTTTCCATATTGGCGCTTCGTACTCTGAGCGCACGCCATGCGCTGAGATAAAAAGGCCAGGCGACGAAAGTCTGTAATAGCGTCGCAAGCGCCCATTGAGCAGCGATAGGAATGATGCCGTGGTGGCCCGTCAGCATGCCCACCATTTCAATTAACATCGGAATCATCGCGGCAACCGCAATCCAGAGCCGATAGCGCTCAATGGGGCTTGCGGCCTGTCCCACAAACTGTCGCCGGTCTCTTTCGATAATGGGCCAGGCGTTGTAGCCTGCTCGACGGACTGCTGCAATCGCATCATCAACCGCTAGGCCCTCAATGCGCGCCCGATGTTCTAGAAGACTCACATTAGCCTTCACGCCAGGAATCTTATTGAGGACATTTTCAATGCGGCTTGAGCAAGCCGCGCAGGTCATTCCTTCAATCCGAAGGTCAAGCAAGGCCATAGGCGCAGCGTCTCCTGTTGGCGGGCCCAGCTCCCACCGCCGCCCTAGTTATGGGGATTGAAAACTCCAGCATGATGGGCTTGCTGATCTGCGTGATAAGACGAGCGAACAAGTGCGCCAACTGCAGCATGGGAAAAGCCCATGGTCTTAGCTTTTTGTTCGAATAGCGCAAAGGTATCCGGGTGTACATAGCGCCGCACCGGCAGATGGCTAGTCGACGGAGCTAAATACTGTCCAATCGTGAGCATGTCGATATCATGATTGCGCATGTCTTCCATTGTTTGAAGAATTTCTTCATCTGTTTCGCCCAGGCCAACCATGATCCCGCTCTTGGTTGGTACGCCAGGAACCTCTGTTTTGAATTGCTTTAGCAATAAAAGAGAGTGTTGGTAGTCACTACCCGGGCGCGCCTCTCTGTAAAGACGGGGCACAGTCTCTAAGTTGTGATTCATGATATCGGGAGGGGCCGCCTTGAGAATCGCCAACGCACGATCGAGGCGTCCACGGAAATCAGGCACCAAGACTTCAATCTGGGTCGAAGGCGACTGCTGGCGTACCTGTGTAATGCAGTCGACAAAATGCTGAGCACCACCATCGCGAAGATCATCTCGATCAACACTCGTGATCACGACATACTTCAGCTGGAGTGCAGCGATAGTTTTAGCGAGGTTGACAGGCTCATTAGAGTCAAGTGGATCGGGACGTCCGTGGCCTACATCGCAGAATGGACAGCGACGCGTGCACTTATCACCCATGATCATGAAGGTCGCCGTACCTTTTCCAAAACATTCTCCAATGTTCGGGCAGGAGGCCTCTTCGCAGACCGTGAAGAGCTGGTGCTCACGTAGTATTTTCTTTATCTCGAGGAAGCGGGAGGAGGTTGCTGCCGCTTTGACACGAATCCAATCGGGTTTAGGCAGGGTCTCAGCCGCGACTACCTTGATGGGTATGCGCGCGGTCTTCTCGGCACCTTTCTGTTTTTTTAAAGGATCGTACACCCGTGTGTTACTCCAAAAATTAAGCGCTACTTCGTCAGCTGTTCATTGACTCGATGACAGAGTCGATCGGCGACCTGCTGCCAATCCTGAGCTCTTCCCATTGTAGCCATATCTACCGTCCGAAGACCGGGATAGCCACATGGGTTGATGCGCGAAAAGGGCTCGAGATTCATTTGAAGATTCAGTGCGACACCGTGATAGGTTTTTCCACGAGACACTTTTAGGCCAAGCGCAGCAATTTTTGCGAGCTCGCCCTGATATGCAACATAGACACCGGGCGCATTTGACTTTCGTTGGGCCTGCGTAATCCCATAGTCTGACAAGGTATCGATTAAGGCCTGCTCGAGGCGGCATACAAAGTCTTTAACAAAGAGGCCACGTCTACGAATATCGATCAGTGTGTAGACCACTACCTGACCGGGGCCATGATAGGTGACCTGGCCCCCTCGCTCTGTTCGGACGATGGGGATATCACCCGCATCTAAAATATGTCTTTCTTGTCCGGCCTGTCCAAGAGTAAACACTGGGCAGTGCTCAACCTGCCATAGGGCATCCGGGGTGGCGGCTCCTCGAGATTCAGAGAACTGCCGCATCCGTTGCAGAATCTCAAGATAGTCTGCAGGCCGCAGGGTTTTGCATTCGATCATTGATCGCTAGAGAACAACTTTTACCAAAGGATGTTTTGTCAGCGCCTGATAGAGATGGTCAAGCTGAGTCTGGGATTGCGCGTCGATTGTGACAGTTAATCCGAGATAGTTGCCGTTTCGGCTTGGCCGCATTTCGATCGAGGATGGATCAAAGTCAGGCGCGTGGGTTTTAACAAGCGCACAGATCTGTTCAGCGAATCCATCAGTACATTCGCCCATAATTTTGATGGGGAAACTGCACGGAAACTGCAGAAGGCTGGTTGCGCCAGAACTAACTCTGTCGGGTGGCATTAATCGCCTCGTCGTAGGCCTGACGGAGTTTTTTGTAAATCGGGCCCGGCTTGCCAGCGTGGGAGGCATGGCCCACTAAACGGCTATCCATTTTCACGACGGGAAGTACCTCTTTGGTGGCTGAGCTAATCATTAACTCATCGGCCCCTGCGACCTCAGCCTGACGGATTCTCCGAATCTGCAGCGGGATGCCAAGTTTGGCTGCAAGCTCTTCAAAGAGTCCATAGCGTATTCCCTCCAACACGAGGTGGTTTTTTATTGGAGCGCAGAGTACTCCATCTTTGACCATCCAGACATTTGACGATGATCCCTCCGTTAGAAATCCGTCTCGGAACATCACACCTTCCATTACACCGCGGTCTGCTGCTGACTGCCGGGCCAATACGTTGCCGAGCAGGGCAGTTGATTTGATATCACAATGAAGCCAGCGTTCGTCGGGCAGGGTTACTACTGCCACTCCTTCCTCTCGGATCTTCTGGCTCGGCTGATGGAAGGCCGTTGACATTGCAAAGACTGTGGGCGTCACTTCTGGATTAGGAAATGCATGGTCGCGTTTAGCAACACCTCGGGTGACCTGAATATAGACAAATTGATCATCGCCCGCGTTTCTTGTAACGACCTCGTGAAATAGGGCGGCCCACTGCTCTTTGTCATAGGGCGAACGAATACGTATCGCTGTAAGACTCCTCATCAGCCGATTGAGGTGAGACTCAATTCGGAACGGGCGTTTACTGTAGGCTGGAACAACCTCATAGATTCCGTCGCCGAAGATAAATCCCCGGTCAAGTACCGAGACCTTTGCCTCAGACAGGGGCTGCCATTGGCCATTTAAAAATACAGTCGGGTTACCTTCGATACCTTGAATCATGTCGCTCTCAATCACTAGAAATTAAATTTTAAAACTCGACTTTTTATTGACCTATAACGTTTTCCACCATAAACGCAGAGAGTCGATTGCCCTGCCGAGCAGGCCCGCAGACTTTACGGACTCTGCCGCAGTAACGGGCACCTGATGAATCTCTGTTCCTGATAGCCAAACCCTTAGCTGCCCTACCGGTTGGCCGAAGGCGACTGGCGCAAGCAAGGCATTTGGCCGCTCTAGCTGTGTGCGTATCGTATCGGATCGGCCACGGGGCACCGCCACTAGAACATCTCTCGGAAAGTGCAAACGCGCGCTTCCCATATTGCCTTTAAATACGGGAACCGTTTCGCTGGCTTCATCTGCACGGAATAACCGCACAACATCAAACTGCTGGAAGCCATAGTTGAGCAGTTTTAAACCCTCTTGGGCTCGGGCTTCTTCGGTGGTGGCCCCTACGATGACAGCAATTAGTCGGCGTTGGATTCGTTCTCGCGTGCCAATCGGTTGAGGCCGGTGGGCGCTAATGGCGATTGCGAAGCCCTCCGTTTCAGTGCGCCCGGTCATTAGTCCATCTACGGAGTTGTCAAGCCAGAGGAGACGGTTTCGATTGACCTGTCGTATGCCGTTATAGGTAAATTCCCGACGGCCAAACTCTCGTAACTGTTCCGGAAATTCATTGACCAATGCAATTGTGAGCTTAACTAGATCCGCCACCGTTGTACGATGCTCCGGATGGGTGACACCAGTGGAATTCATAAAGCGCGTCTGTTGCAATCCGAGACGCTGGGCGGTCTTATTCATAGACTCTACAAAAGCAGCCTCGGAGCCTGCAATCGCATTCGCGAGAGCGATTGCAGCATCGTGAGCACCGAGCGTGATCATGCCCTGCAAGAGCTCGCTTATGGATACTGATTTGCCGGGCAGCAGAAACATCCGGGCCCCTTGCGGTATTTCTGCCTCTGGGGGTGAGGCGACTGTCTGATCAAATCGAATTCGACGTTCTCGTAATGCTGAGAATGTTAAATAGGCGGTCATCAGTTTAGTCAGCGATGCTGGTGAGACCGGTTTATCTGCGTTGGCCAGCGCCAAGGTCTGGCCTGTTGTTGCATCGACAAGCATCCAGCTCGGTGCTGCGAGCTTCGGAGGCACAGGCCAGGATTGGGCAAGACCGGCACGAGACCAGGCGCCAACGCATAGAACCAAAAAACAGGCCCATAAAAGCCTTAAAGGGCCCCCCGTGGGATTGGCGGAGTTATCTTCTGCGTTCAAATTAGGCCAGTAGGGTTCGCTTCACACACTCTTTTAATAGAGGGAGTTTTGCGTGGAAGAAGTGACTAGCCCCCGGTATGACTAAAACTGGATGGAGTTGTGGGGTAGCCCAGTCAAAGATAGTTTTTAGCGCGACGATTTCATCCTCTTCCCCATGAATAAGACGTGCCTGCGGTGTGAGCGCACTCGGTTCACGACGATCTTCTGCCATTCCAAGGCCCACCAAAATAACGCGGTCAAGGGGCGGCGAGCCCTGACTGATGGCGTGGCTTGGCCATTGCTGGGCCAGATGTGTGGCAACCACGGCACCGAAAGAGAACCCACCAATCCAACGGTGGCCGCCTACGGCCCGAAATTCTCGGTTTAACCAGGCCCACGCGGCCCAGAGGTCATCGACCTCGCCATAGCCGTGATCATGGGAGGACTCACTCTGCCCAACACCGCGGAAGTTGGGACGCAGACAGATGACATCTTGGCTAACAAAGGCCCGCGCAATTGTTTGTGCAACCTTGTTGTCAAGGGTGCCGCCAAATAAGGGATGTGGATGGGCGACCACTGCGAGACCGGCGGGCGGGGCATCGACGCTTGGGCGATCCAAGGCGACTTCGAGTTGACCCGCAGGCCCAGGAATTAAGAAGCGTTCGGTTGCCGAATTCAAATCTTGAGTCGCTCAACCGGACGGTTATGGATCAAATGCTCATTGATGATTTCGTCAATGTCGGTTTGGTCAACATAGCGATACCAAGTAGCCTCGGGATAGATCACCATGACGGGACCATCATCACAACGATCGAGGCAGCCTGCGCGGTTAATCCGAATCTTTCCTGGCCCGCTTTTTTTCAGGGCTTTTATTTTTTCCTTCGCGTAGGCCTGCATCTCGTTGGCGCCGCATCCTGCGCAGCAGGTGGCGCCATTTTCTCTTTCGTTTACGCAGAAAAAGACATGCTTTTCAAAGTAGCTCATGTCCACATTTTAGCCCTCTCGAATTAATTGGCGGGCTTGCGACTGATGAAGAGGTCACGCTCTAAGGCTCGGGTCGACCGATGGGTGAGTGCAATAAAAAACCAGCCAAGGGCAAGAAAGGGCCAGGCGCTGGCTGCAAGGTTGGCGAGCCCACGAAGATTGAGCCAGGCACCCTTTGACCAACCCGTGAAGGCCTCATTGGCGAAGTCATTCTGAGGGAGGCTGTTTGAGAGCAGCAACATCACCACAATTCCCATTAGCGCTGCAGTCCGCTGTAGGGTGGGCCTTGCGCCTGCCAACCCGTAGGCGCTTAGCAGGGCTAGAACAATCCCTGCCTGAGCTCCTGCACCAAGCCAGGCCAGTAGGGCCTCGGGGCTATGCAGCAGCAAGATCCATGAGGCTCGCGCCCCGATGGTAATAACCACAACTAGAATCAGGGTATAGAGCCAGTGCCGGGGCTGGTAACGAGAGAACCAGCGCGGAGATTCCAGCATTGAGAGGTGGCATAACAATGCACAACTCAGTATTGCAGTGGCAACACAGAGGGCTTCAGCAAGAATTCTCTGGGCAGCGAAAATTTCCTGGACAACCGCTGGGCTCTGATCAACACCCGTAAATGAGGTAAGTCCCTGACGCCACTCAGAGGTCTGGGTCATGATGTCGCCCAGGGCTAACCAGATGGGCTGTGGGGCAGCCTGGGCGAGAAGCCAAAGCCCAAAGAGCATCAGGCCACCGACTTCAATGGGTCTGGCGTCGGTGACTTGGAGCCGAGACTTGTTCTGGGCGTAGGCACTGGCAATAAAAGCACCAATGCTGGCCCCGGCGCCATTGGTGAGCACATCCAATACCGAAGACCGTCGGCTCGGCAGATAGGTTTGTACAGCCTCAAGCAGAATCGATAAGAGAACGCTTGCACACACTGTGAAAACGAAGGCCTGAAGAGGCCCCCAGGCCATGGGGCTTAGGCGATGGCTTACGGCCCGGCCGATCAGCAGGCCCAAGGGAATATAGGCGAGAACATTCAACAGAACATCGAGACTGGTCCAGTATTTTGGCCAGCCCCTGAGCAGATATTCCCAAGGCATTTCAGGAATGAAGCGCCACTCTGTAATTGGTGAGACCGAGATGACAACGAGACCGCCGGCATAGAGCAAGCCTGCGAACAACAAGGAATTTGCGCGATTTAGCCGCATGAGCAATCTCGATTCATGCGGCTATGATGCCAAGAATGTTGGTCTGTGAGCACATTGAGACTGTCGATTCGACTCAGAAAGAGTCCCTGAGGCGTATTCTGCAAGGGGCAGATACCGATCTATCGCAAGAGCCCATCAAGCCTTTCGCCCTCTGGACCTTGCAACAAACCCAGGGGCTAGCGAGCCATGGCCGCCGTTGGCAAGACAGTATTGGGGGTGGGCTGGCCTTGTCGATCGCCTGGCCGGAGTCGATTGAGCGGACAGCACTCCCAGCACTGCCGGCCCGTCTGAGTATTCTGGTTCTATCCGTCTTGGAGCGTACTTATCCGACACTGCATCAGAGGCTAAGTGTGAAATGGCCCAATGACATTATCTCTGCCGATGCAAAACTCGCCGGTGTATTGGTCTCTCGGCATCAGGCCAAGGGCCTCGTTTGGTTGATCGCAGGCATCGGAGTAAACCTGTTGTGGAAAGAGCCGCCGCAACTTGAACGGCCAGTGACTGATTTGAAAACCTTGGGCGTGATGGACCCTGATCCTTCAATGCTTGTGGCGGAGATTTTTTCAGAGCTGCAACGCCTCTGGCGGGGCGAAATTCTTACCCACGGCTGGGAGCAGGAGTTCATGAAACGTGACACTTTATCGGGCTGTACGGTTGATGTCGTGCATCCGCTTACAGGAAAGGTACTGCAGCGGGGAGAAAATAACGGCGTATCTGCGGCAGGTGATTTGTTGCTTCAGGTAGGCCGGGAAACGGTCCCGGTTAAGATTGGCGAACTCTCGTTAAGGCGGATTTTGCAGTGAGTGGGCAGATATTGCATCAGACATTGTTGTTGGTGGATTGCGGAAATTCTGCACTGAAATATCAACGCCTGGAAATTCCTTTGCAGGCTGATGATGAGCCGGGCAGACTCTTTTCGCAGTTGCAGCGGGCAACGATTACAAGAATTCAGAATTCAGAAGCGAGTACAGCTCGGCTCGTCTCCCAATGGCAGGGTGGAACCAACTACCGACTCTCTTGGCTTTCTGTTGGACCGCAGAGTGTTCATCAGGCAGTCTGCAGTGCATTTGAGCGACTCACCGGGGCTCAGCCGCCAGAGGCCTGGCGGCCCTGTGAAACGGTAGGATTTCATAAAATTCAGCTACGACACTTTCACAACGATTACCGAGAGCCTGCGCGTCTTGGGGCAGATCGATGGGTTGCAGGACTGGGAGTTGCTTGCCAAGATATGATTAGACCCAATGAGATTCATATGGTGGTTAGCGCTGGAACCGCTACTACGATTGATCTTTTGCAGGGCAGTCAAGACCGGCAGGCGAGATTCCTTGGCGGCTGGATCTTGCCCGGACTCCAAACAATGGACGAGAGCCTGCGTCGAGGAACCCGAGACTTAGATGGTCTGATGGGGCGCCCCCGGACCGCGCAGGCTATTGACATGCAGTCGGACGTGGGGCGGGCAGCCGTCCATCGTGAGATTCCCCGTGATTCATCGTTAGCGATTTCGCAGGGTATTGGGCTTGCGCAGACCGGCTTTATTTATCAGGTTGCACAAACGCATCAGGTCAGTCGAATCTGGATCCACGGTGGGCATGCTGCAGCGTGGCATGCAAGGCTTATCGAACTCGAAAAAGATCGGCCTAATTTCTGCGCAATCGTGCAGGAGATCCCTTCAGTCTGTTTTGCTGGGCTATTGGCGCTTGCCCAGTATCGCATCTAGCCCCTTACCTCTGACGAATTCTTTCTAACATGCGGGTCGTTGATCGCTCATGGGTGAAGGCGATGGATAGAACCTGTCCGCCGTGCTGTTGAACCCAGTCACCACCCACAATCTCATGAATTGGCCAGTCACCACCTTTGACCAATACCTGAGGTGTGATGGCCTGAATTAACTTAATGGGTGTGTCTTCTGAGAACCATGTAACGAGGGATACGCACTCGAGAGCAGCCACCACGGCAAGCCGATCGGAAAGTGCATTGATTGGTCGATCTGAGCCTTTTCCGAGACGCTGGGTTGATGCATCGTCGTTTAGGGCAACGATTAGCGAGGCGCCGTGAGCGCGGGCCTGGGCGAGGTAGGTGACATGACCGCGGTGCAGAAGATCAAATACACCGTTTGTAAATACGATCGGTTGCGCTAAAGATCCGATGCGCGATGCGAGCTGATCTGGGGGCGCAATCTTTTTTTCAAAGACAGGGGGCATTGCTAGCCGATGTGTTGCCTGTGAAGGTTTTTCTAAAGCGGTTAAGCTCCTGTACGGTCGTAAACGATTGCTCAAACAGCAGCGAGACATTGTGCAGAATACGTTCTGCAACCTTGGCCTCCCATGTCATATCAAACTGTATCTGCTGGTCAAGCCAGTGCTCAAGCCAGCCGGGTTTTGGCGTGCGGCTCTGGACCGTATCATTTGGAAACAGGGATTGATTGACATGTAAATTGGTCGGGTGCAATGCCTGAGTGGTTCGGCGTGCGCTTGCCATCAGTACGCCGATCTTTGCGAAGGCTGACCTTGCCGCGTCTCCGGTTGTGATGAGGGCTTTTTTCATGTAGCGCAAATAGGCGCCACCGTGACGGGCCTCATCCTTAGCGATGGTTTCGTAGATATGCTTAATCACAGGCTCTGTGTGCCATTGGGCTGCACAACGGTACCAATGGTTTAAGCGAATCTCCCCACAAAAGTGCAGCATCAGGGTTTCGAGTGCTGGCGCGGGATCAAACTCAAAACGCACCGCGTGGAGCTCTTGTTCGGTGGGAAGAAGATCCGGCCGAAAACGCCGCAGATACTCCATCAGAACCAAGGAATGTTTCTGCTCTTCATAAAACCAGATCGACATGAAGGCCGAAAAATCACTGTCATGCCGGTTATCTCTTAGAAACATTTCAGTCGCAGGAAGGGCTGCCCACTCTGTGATGGCATTCATTTTTATAGTCTGCGCCTGTTCTTCTGTTAGGCGCGAAGCATCAAATTCTTGCCAGTTAATATCTTTATCCAAATCCCAACGAACCCGTTCGAACGCCCTGAAGAGTTCTGGGTACAGCATTTCATCAGCTTTGGGTGCTCGCATTGCAGGGTTCCGGTGAGAGTGAGCCTGCATTGTAAGGTCAAGCCCGGGGGCTGTGCCCGATTCTGCCTCTGAGCCAACGGATAATCCCGCCTAGGATCGGAAGGGCTTGGAAGACTCGCGAGGCATCCCAGAAATCCGTGTGCCGAGCGATCAGACCCTGAGCGTTAAGTTCAAGCATGCTACATCCGGCGATGCACTGCCGCGGCTTATGCGGGCTAAGCGCAAACTCAAAGTCCCAGCCCACGATGACCTCTCGCGCATGTTCGGACAATGGCCCACCAAGGGGCCGAACATTGCGAAATCTTGGCTGATCAAGGCTTTTGAACATGTCGGTATAGACTTGTTGGATCGCAAGACGGCCACGAACGGTCTGAAACGGATCTGTAAAGATTGCGTCATCTGCGTAGAAATTAATGAGTTCGCCAACTGATTCAGGGCTGAGCGATTCGGCCGCCTGTTGAAAAAGTGCAATGTTCATCTGAGTTTCCTGCCGATTGGATTAGTGTTGATCTTGTGACGGCAACGCATGACGCATTATTCGGAAATAGAGCCAATCCGGTAAGAGCCCTAAGAACTTTAGCCAGAGAGTGAAGCGTTTGGGGTAATGGATCTCAAAGGCTCCTCTGGCCAGCCCCGACAGCGTTTCAAGCGCTGCCTGGTGAGGCGTCAGGATAGCGGGCATTTTGAAACTATTTTTCTGAGTTAGTCGTGTCGCGACAAAGCCCGGACAAACCAATGAAACAGCGATCTGGCGCTGCTTTAATTCTAGATAACTTACCTCGGCGAAATAGCTGAGCGCGGCCTTGCTCGCCCCATATGCGGCGGCCTGTGGAAGGCCCCGGTAGCCCGCTACGCTTGAAATCCAAGACCAGTGCCGAGGATGGTTCGGCGTTTTATCCCAGAGACTGATGACCTCTGCTAGACCGCTATAGGCCGCAATGGTGTTGATGTTAAACGTCTCGCGAACCTGCTCAAGATTTAAGCGATCGGACCCCATCGGGTGATAGACGCCGGCCACCCAGAAGACGACATCAGGCGTTAGCGATTCCTGCTCAAGTGTACGCACAGCATCACGCACCATCTCGGGGACACTAATATCAAGCGCAAGCGTACGACGAGGCGCGGGCGAGAGCTCCTGAAGGTTTTCAAGGCTGCGCGCACTTGCAATGACAATGGCTTGTCGGCGAACTAACTCTTGCGCGAGTGCTTTTCCGATTCCGTTTGAGGCGCCCACAATCCATACGACTTTGTTGTGCCAGTCACGAATTGGGGGGTTGAGGCTAAAGGACATATGATTTGATGAAGGATTACTTCTTAAATGACAGTGTGACTTCACCCATTCGAATTCCCCACTTACTAAAAACCGCCCGATTCAGCATAACTTTGTCATCAATAAGCAACATCCAGTCATCGAAATCCAGCCCGATCTGTCTTCCGCGAAAGGGAACATTGAGCGTGTAGCGCCAACGTAGTGCATTGCCATAGACCTCACCAATCGCTTCGCCCTCTACATCATCGGCAGTACCGATGTAACGGTTAGGGCCGGCTACCCGAATGCGCCACACCCGGCGCTGCTTTTCTCCGTCGGACCAGTCAAACTGTTCGTCCAGTATCCCTTCATCTCCTTTCCAGCTCGCTTTAATTGTGACCACAAAGCGGCGGTCGACCTGGCCGCTTCGATTTTGAACCATGCCCCAGCCGGTGAGTTCGCCGTTGAAATATTGTCTGAGGTCTAAGGCGGGTTTTTGACTCTGATACTGGGTGGGGTCAGGGCCAGCACAACCAGTCAGGGCCAGCACAGTGAGCAGGCTAAGTCCAATAGCGACGAGGCGATTAGAACAAATGCTGACTGCTGCACTTGAAAATAAACGACGAGGGGGGTTGGATGCCGAGATAGACGTCATAGCGCTTCCTTTTTAAATTTTTTCAGGTGATTTGAGTTTTCCAAGAAAAACGATAGCGATGCATTTGAGGAGACAAGGAACCCCTGCGTAAGCCCACTGTAGCGCGATGAGACTACTCTGTTGGGCATCGCTCTGCCCCGGAATATAGTTCAGCAGCGCAAGCGCAGGCAACGCGAATCCTGCCGCTGCAGCGAGCGCGAGCTTGATCACTAAATTCCAGACACCGAAGTAGCTTGCTTCGAGTCGGCCGCGATGGCCTGCCCGATCAATAATTAGACCCAATAACGCCGGCGGGCAGACCAGTTCGGCTCCGAGGGCAAAACCCGTGGCGAAACAGACTAGAGCAAAGCCTGCGGTATCGCCAGGGCCCAGAGATAGTGTCCAGATAAAAGCAGCGACGGCAATGGTCATCGCAATTCTCCAGGACTTAATTATTCCGAGGACTTGGCTTGCCCAAGACCAGAAGGCCACACTCAGTGCTGCAGCAACGAAGTAGCCACCGAGCAGTAGGCTTGAGTGGTCATGGCTGGCCCCAAGCAGGTCTCTCATAAAGAACAGAACCAGTGTTGCCGGAATTGCGTTGGCAAGCGCATTGATGCTGTAGGCAAATAATAGACGTCGAAACTCCTGAACCTCGAGCAGAGATCGCCAGGACTGCTGCTGAGCGTCAGGATGATGAGGAGTGGCTTTGCTCTTGGGGCGCGCGCCAAAATGGCGGATGCCAAAGGTGAGCAGAATTCCGATTAATCCGGCTATCGTGACGACGATCGCCATCCATTTCCCAGACTGCTGCGCAGCGATCATGGCCGCTGTGATAACACCGATTAGGGCCCAGGTCTCACGACCAGCGATGAGTCGGGATTGCGCCTTCGCCTGCGCGGTCCAGCCCACCGCCCAGCTCTGATGGGCGAGAGTTGCAACACTATTGGACAGTGACAAGACTAATGCGGTGAGGCCCATCCAGAGTAGACCCAGAGTTGCAGAAGATTGATGCTCTTTTAACCAGGCAACGGGGGGATTCACGAGTAGCGCAAGGCTCAAGACCATCACTGCCAAACCGGCAGCGAGCCAAGGCCATAGACCACTGCGGCTCTGGTCAATCTGCCGGCCAATTAAGGGGTCTGCAATCGCATCAATGAGCCGTGTCGACATCAGCACAAGGCCTACCAATCCAAGGTTTAGCCCAAGCTGCTCTGCGTATAAGGAGGGTGTGAGCAGGTAAAGGGGCAGGGCAGAAAATGCGAGTGCAAACCCTGGGAGACCATAGCGAATACTCTGGGATAGAGAAATCATTCAGCCGGCGTTGCCGAGGCCGCTCCTAGCAATGCATTGCGCAGGCCCGGCTCTGCAGTTTTTGGATCTAGCCATATTGAAAAAAAGGCTCGCGAGAACTCTGTGTTCTGAATGCGCCCAAGGGGCTTGCCGTTGAAAAAAAAGTCTGCTCCTTGGGTCGGGTGATACACCCCCCTGAGTCTGTCACCCGCCTTAACGTTCGGAAAGAGTCGGCGCATCTCATTGAGCCACTCTTGATGCTGCTCAGGCGAGCCTATTCTGAGTTTTTGTATTTCTTCTAGGCTTCTTTGTGCGATCTTGTTACCCATAAACTCCCGTGCATAGATGAGTTCAAGGGCAAAAGAGCTTGCAAATAGCTTCTGGGACGTAACGGACTCTGGTGTGTAGAGCTTCGCATCGTAGATCTTTAGGCCAAACCAACGCAGAGACCCCTCTCCCCGCACGCTCAATCCCTCTGTGTTGGCTAGAGCCGCAGAGGTTGCGAGCATCATCAAGAGGGCTACAAGCGTTGCAATTGCGATCGGTCTAGGCCGTCTCATGGCGTAATGTGAACTGAACAACATCAAGATTTTTCTCGGCGAAACCGGCCTCGCAATAAGAGAGATAAAAACGCCACATCCGCTGGAAATTTTCGTCAAAGCCAAGACGTTCGATCTCGCTGCGTTGGCTATCGAATTTTCTGGCCCACTCAGAAAGGGTTCTTGCGTAGTCTTGGCCAAAGGCGAATCGGTCTTCGATCTGCAGCCCATGGTGTTTTGCATACTTTTCGAATTCGGCCGAACTTGGCAGCATTCCCCCGGGGAAGATGTAGCGTTGAATAAAATCAGTTCCACGACGGTAGCGGCCAAAGAGCCTCTCATCAATCGTGATCGTCTGGATGACAGCCCGACCCTTTGGTTTTAGGCACCGTGCAAGGGTTTGGAAATAGGCATCCCAATAACGTTCCCCAACCGCTTCAAACATTTCGATCGATACAATGCCGTCGAACTGGCTTTGAACATCGCGGTAGTCTTGCAGGCGGCAGGTATGGCGATAGCTCGCATGACGTGCGAAAAGTCTACTGGCCCAGGCTTGCTGGGCAGCCGATAGGGTTAGGCCCAGGTAGTGGCCTGAGAACTGGTCGAGCAGCCGATCGGCTAACCCACCCCAGCCGCAGCCGATCTCGAGCACTTGGCAGTTGGGATCCGTTGGATCGAGCCGCATCTGCTGGATCGCCCGATCAATTTTCTGATGTTGGCCGTTTTGCAGATCGACGGAACTCTCCCAGCAGCCAGTACCATCAAAAAGAGCGCTGGAATACGACATGCTGGGATCGAGCCAGCAGGCATAAAACTCATTACCCAGATCGTAATGGGCTGAGATGTTTCTCTTCGCCTGCTGTTTGTGGTTTGAACGAAATAGGTGTCGAATCTGGTCGGCGATAATCGCCCACCATTGACCATAGATGACACGCTCGATTGCATCTCGGTTAATGATCAAGAGTCTTAATAAGGCAGTCAGATTTGTGGTGGACCAGAGACCCTGCATATAGGCCTCACCAAATCCGATATCACCGCGGGATACCGTTAGGGACAAGGCGCGCAAATCGTGAACCGTGATCTGGGCACGGTGGGCAGCCTGGGTGGGCGCTGACGCGGTATTTTTACCGCGAAACCATCGGGTTGATCCATCAGGAAGGGTGAGTTCAAGCTCACCGAAGGCCATCGATTCCAAAAGCCTAAGCACGAGTCGTGCGCGCATGTTGGGCAGGCAAGCCGGCACCGGTTTCTGGTCGAGCGAGGCAGAGGAGGCGTTGTTGTTCATGTCGTGTTGTGCAAGCCCAGAGTCAAGGGATTCCTTCGTTCGGGCTTAGTGTAAGGGAGATGCGGAGGGGGCTTTCGGGCGAGAGACAAATTTTGCCCCTTTACGCCACAGGAGTAATGCCTGGAGGTGAATTCGTGCAATGACACCAAGCGAGAATAGGGGCGCACTTATCCAGGCGCGATATGCCGAGGCCTGGGTGAGCGCCGACGACAGACCACTGATCGAGGTTAGTAAAAGACCGCCGGTGTCATCATGGTAGGCAATTCGGGAGAGCTCATGGCCGCCAAGTGTTGATCGAAAAAAACGAAACTGATACCGGCCTTTTACTTCAAAAAAAGGTGATACATAAAATGCCTTGTCTACAGTGACAGTCTGGCCATTACAAATCTCGCCTCGGGGTCCGGCCAGTGGTGTCAAGACATAGACATGACGACCGCCAAACGTATTGTTGACCTCTGTGATGACCGCACGGCAGCTTCCGTCTTGTCGCTCGCAAAACCAAAAACTCACGGGTTTAAAAACGTAGCCCAATAGTTTCGGAAAGGTCTGGAGCCAGATCTCACCGTCGGCATCCTCGATGCCGTGCTGGCGAAGAATATCTTCCGCCCACTCAAGCAGGGGGCGACCGTCACCGTGATCTTGGTTGGAGACGCTTAGTAATGCAGCGCGATTGATGCTCCAGCCGAGCGAGCGCCAGCGGGACACCGGCGCCTCACGTGCCATGGACCGTAAGGGCAGTTGCAAATAGAAGGCTCGGTACCGAAAAGCATGTTGAAATGGCTTTAGTCGCGAGTGCCAGACTTGCCCCGTGACAAGTCTGGGCTTATGCGGCTTTGGATAAGGTGTCGACATGGCCAGATGCGTGCAGGGCTTGGCGGACTAATTGCGCTGCATGTTGCCCTGACTGAAAACCATCCTCATGAAATCCGTAGCGAGTCCATGCGCCCGCGAGCCAGATGGACCCCTCGCCCTGCGCTTTCGGAAGGAGTCGCTGGGCCTCAATGGCTGGCCCGTCGAATACCGGGTGGGCGTAGTGCATCTGGTTCAGAACCTGACTCGGGTCTGGCGAACGATTTGGATTTAGGGTGACGAGAATTGGACGCTCAACAGGTATCGGTTGGAGTTGATTCATCCAGTAGGTCACGCTGACAGGGTTTGAATCATGGTCTTCTCGGGTGTTATGTAGATAGTTCCAAGAGGCCCAGGCGCTTTTCCGCTTTGGCATCAGCGCTAGATCAGTGTGCAACACCGCGAGATTATCCTGGTAGCGAACCTGATTTGCGATTGACTGGAGCGTCATTGTCTTGGGCAGTAGTTCTGCTGCTTGATCCGAGTGACAGGCAAGGATAACCGCATCAAACACCTCATTAAACTCGCAACCTTTATCCGTGCCCTGAAGCCCAACACGCATCTGGCCCTGCGGGCTGATTTCGGGCGTGATGTGTTTTATCGGGCAGGATGTTCTCCATTGTACCTGCCGCTGTTGGCGGTCAAGCGTCGACTTTAATTTATGGAGATAGTTGATTGCGCCATTACGAACAGTGAACCATTGCGGCCGATTGGTTAGCGATAATAGGCCATGATTTTCACAGAATCTGGTGAAGGTCGTCATTGGAAATTCGCGCATTTGTCTCGGAGGACAGGACCAAATCGCACCTGCCATTGGTAACAAATAGGCCTCAAGAAACAAGCCCCGATAGCGACCCTGCTCAAGATATGCTCCGAGTGTCGGGCTAGGCGCAGAAGACTGTCGGAATCGTGCTGCATCGATCGGCGCCTCACGATTGAATCGCAGGATGTCGGCGAGCATGACCCAGAATTTTGGTGCCACGAGATTTTTTCTTTGCGCAAAGACTGAATTTAAATTAGTGCCGCACCATTCGAGCGCTCCGTCGTTAAGGCTTGCTGAAAACGACATATCGCTGGGCGCGCAGTCCACCCCGAGCTCCTCAAACCAGGCCTTTAGTCCAGGGTAGGTTCTGTGATTAAAAACAATAAAACCGGTATCGACTGCGAAAGTCTTCTCGTCAATGGATAGCGTCTGCGTGTGGGTGTGGCCACCGAGCCGATTATCAGACTCAAAGACGGTAACGTCGGCCCACTCAGAGAGGGACCAGGTAGCGGCGCAGCCGGATATGCCGCTGCCGATGACGGCGACTCTCATGCCTTGTACAAGCGGTCGATTTTTCCGTCAGCCGAAGGGTTGTGGTCTGCGAGACCGTTGAGCGCTGAGAGGTTATCCGGAGCATTCACTGTTCAGTCTCCTGGTGTTACGAGCGCTTCGAATTGAGCGCCCGCTCAATTTCCGAGATAAGCTGACGATCAGAGGGTGATACCTGGCTTGCGAAAGAGCGGGTGAGGCGGCCTTCACGATCAATCAGGTACTTATGAAAATTCCAGCCCGGGGCCTCAGCCTGCTGGGCGAGTTGCTTAAACAGGGGATTTGCCTTTGGTCCCTTCACTGAGGTCTTGGCCACCATTGGAAACTTCACGCCAAACGTGTTTGTGCAGAACTCGGCAATCTGAGCGTTATTGCCTGGCTCTTGGTTTCCGAAATCATTCGAAGGAAATCCAACCACCACCAGGCCCCGGTCTTTGAAACGGGCATAGAGCTTTTCCAAGCCGTCATATTGCTGGGTGAACCCGCAATAGCTTGCAGTGTTAACGACCAACACGACCTGACCGCGGTATTGACAGAGGTTTTGAGCGACATCATCTTGAAGCCTGGGAAAGCTGTGGTTCAGCAAGGCGGGGCAGGCCTCTTGTTTGGCCCAGACCTGCGGGGCGAAGGCGAGAGCGACTAGGCTCAGGACAATGGCGCTGCGCATCAGCCAAAGCCTGCTGGTCCGATTGGGGGTTATCGGGTCTGCCGTATTCACCCCTGGCGTAGTTGCCGGCCCTTGCAGAGACACCTTAGGAATAACCATAAATCTTTGTCCTAGTCATTGAGTGAATTTGAATCTATACTATGGCTAGCAGGATCATTCGTCAAATATTTGTCCATGACAAAAAAGGGTTTATGGAACTCCCTGATTCGACAGCCGTCCATCTAAGTATTTCCGCCGTTGAGCGAGACACAGGGCTCTCGAAAGACACCCTTCGTGTATGGGAGAGGCGTTACGGATTTCCAACGCCACTTCGGGACGCCTTTGGCGAGCGGATATACCCTTTAGAACAGGTCGACCGGCTTCGCGCAATTCGTAGATTGATGGATATTGGTCACCGTCCGGGGAAAATTATCGGCCTCGACATTCAAGAGCTCCAGGCCCTTTCGGACACCTCTACCGGCTCGGGTTCAACCAACCGATTGGATGCGGAACTCGATTTACACCCCGATATTGTTCAACTCGTTGCGATGGCGAAATCGCACGACGTGGAGGAGCTTCGGCGTCAATTGGGCCAGCGGCTTCTAAGGCTCGGTCTGGCTCGTTTTGTGACGGAAGTTGTAGCGCCCCTTACCCAACGAATTGGTGAGGCTTGGTCACGTGGGCAGATGGAGATTTTTGAAGAGCACCTGTTTACAGAGTCAATGCAGGTTGTCCTTCGAAACGCAATCAGCACCATCCCCCAGCCCGGGGATAGGCCAAGGGTTCTGCTGACTACGTTTCCCTCGGAGTCCCATGGGATGGGGCTTTTGATGGCGGAGGCCCTGCTTGCCCTCGAGGGCTGTCGGTGCATTTCCCTAGGAACCCAGACACCGATCTGGGACATCGTGTTGGCGGCTACCGCTCAGCAGATTGATATCGTTGCGCTATCCTTTTCCCCGGTGATGAACCCAAATCAGGTGTTGGATGGGCTCAATGAGTTAAGGGCAAAGCTGCCCCTAACGACCGAGATATGGGCCGGTGGCCGCTGCCCAATTCTGCAGCGCCGCCCGCCGCCTGCGATCCGAGTAATTACCGAACTTTCTGACCTCACGAAATCGCTGCTGGACTGGCGGCATCGGACAGGCCGTATTGCGGGCTAAGGCTGGGAACTGTCGTCGGCCCGTTTTTTGGCCGCCGGCTTTTTAGTGGTTTTGGCCTGCGGCTCAGCCATCGAAGCGGCGCTGGCCTGTGCGGCCTGCATCATCTGCCCAAACTGTTGCTGAATAGAATCCCACCAGACGGCGCTCTGGTCTCCCCCCTGGCTCGGTGGTGTCGAGAAAGTCGAAGGCCCCGTCTGGGCTGCGTCAGGGGCTTTCCCCCCAGGGGTGGGCTTACTCATCGAATCTGTAAATGACTGGATGGCGGCTAGGGTCCCACGCTGCACCTCGAGGCCTTGAATTGTTGTTTTTAGTAGGTTGTGATTGAAGGAGAGCCACTGCTCGACAGCCTTGAGCTCAGAGATTCTTTTATCGAGCTCTTGTAGGTCTGCCGGTGAGAAACCTGAGGTGCCCGAGAGCCCGCCGCCCAAGGGCAGCTTGCCCCATGGCGTCGTAAGAAATTCGAAAGGATTAAACGGTGGGTTTTGCATGGGGGGATTCACACTTATGTCTGATCGGTTTTTAGAATAGCCGAATGCGCCGACTTTCGCCCCCCCCTGCGGGGACTTTTCCGATCCATCGCAACCGCTGGTTGGGAATCGGCTTGGCAGTTTTGCTGGTTCACTGCCTGGTCCTCATTGGACTTGAACGACTTCTTGGCCTCTTTCAATTGACACAGCCGGTTCCGGAGGTGGCGCCTATTTCCTTTCAGATGATTCAGGAGGCTGGCCGCCCGGCTCCTCTTCCCAGGCCCTCGTCACCGTCAATCATCTCTCAAAGCGAGTCCGAGGGGCCACCCGACACAAAACCTGCGCAGGCTGAGCCCCTGACAGCCCGGGGTCCACAGCCCCAACAGCAAGAGCCTTCGGCAGCAACCCCGATACCTCTGGCCATTAGGACCCCAACTCTAAGTGAACTCCCACGGGTGGGAGGGGTGGCCCTGAACGCCTTCTGGGGTGATCACAGCTCTGGAAGCCTGATTGCAAAAGGCGCAATCGAGCTGAGTTTTCCGAGTGAGGGACGCTATGAGATTCGCCTGGTTACTGAGGCGGTCGGCTGGGCATCAGTGTTTGCCAGCAGTCCGCTTTACGCAAAAACTGTCGGTAGCCTAGGGCCAGGGGGTTTTCGCCCAGAACGCTATACCCACAAAACCCCGCGCGGCAGAGAAGAGCTATCCGAGTTCGACTATGAAAATAATAAAATACGTTATTCGTCTTTAAAAGAACCTCTTCAGATGCTAAATGGTATTCAAGATCGCTTAAGTTTCATGATGCAGTTAGCATGGATGATGAAGGTCGATCCTGACCGTTTCGGCTTGGGTCAGTTTGTAAGGATTCCGATGGCCGGAAGAAAGCAGGTGGAAGAGGTCGACTTTCTGGTCCTCTCCGACGCGGATCTTGTGCTGCCCGGGGGAATTCTAGTGCCAACCCTGCACCTCTCGAGTATGCGAAAGGGAGACCGGTTTAGCGGCCAAATCGATGTCTGGCTTGACAGGACAGACAGGCTTTTGCCGGTCCGAATTCGTTTTGAGGAGGTTCGGGGGCAGGTCCTCGATCTCCTCACGGTTAGGGCTCCCTAACTTGACGCTCTAGACCCTTCACGCCATAATTGCCGGTTCCTCGCGGAGGGGTGCCCGAGTGGCTAAAGGGGGCAGACTGTAAATCTGTTGGCGTACGCCTACGTTGGTTCGAATCCAACCTCCTCCACCCGTGTTCTGCGAGAGGGTTGGATGTTGAGTGGTACAGATGTTGTGACCGGTGTTGGTTCGGCGGTTGATTGCTTCAGAGGTTTTTGCTCCGGGCGGGTGTAGCTCAATGGTAGAGCAGAAGCCTTCCAAGCTTACGACGAGGGTTCGATTCCCTTCACCCGCTCCAGACCACTTGGGGGCAAAGAGTTGTACGTCAGAGTGTTGGCTGTAGATCCGTTGAGTCTTAGAGATCTATGGCCGAAGGTGACCGCTGGCGGGGTTTTAAGAGCAGTGAACATGTCGCCCATGTGGCTCAGTGGTAGAGCACTCCCTTGGTAAGGGAGAGGTCACGCGTTCGATCCGCGTCATGGGCACCAGATTTTTATTTTTAGTTTGACTGAATTGACTTTAAGGAGTCGGCGATGGCCAAGGGTAAGTTTGAGCGTACGAAACCGCACGTAAACGTAGGGACGATTGGTCACGTTGACCATGGTAAGACGACGTTAACGGCGGCGATCACGACGGTGTTGTCTGCGAAGTTTGGTGGTGAGGCCAAGAACTATGCGGACATTGATGCGGCGCCGGAGGAGAAGGCCCGTGGTATCACGATCAACACGGCGCACGTAGAGTATGAGACGACGAATCGTCACTATGCGCACGTGGATTGCCCGGGGCACGCAGACTATGTCAAGAACATGATTACGGGTGCTGCGCAGATGGATGGAGCGATTTTGGTGGTGAGTGCGGCCGATGGTCCGATGCCCCAGACGCGAGAGCACATTTTGTTGGCCCGCCAGGTGGGTGTGCCGTACATCATTGTGTTTATGAACAAGTGCGACATGGTTGATGATGCTGAGTTGCTGGAGTTGGTAGAGATGGAGGTGCGTGAGTTGCTCTCCAAGTACGATTTCCCTGGCGATGACACGCCGATTGTGAAGGGTTCGGCAAAGCTGGCGCTCGAGGGCGATAAGGGTGAGTTGGGTGAGGGCGCGATCATGAAGTTGGCCGAGGCGCTTGACACGTATATTCCTGAGCCTAAGCGTGCCATTGATGGTGCGTTTTTGATGCCGATTGAGGATGTGTTTTCGATTTCAGGCCGCGGCACGGTGGTCACGGGCCGTATTGAGCGTGGTGTGGTGAAGGTTGGCGAAGAGATTGAGATCGTTGGCATCAAGCCCACGGTTAAGACGATCTGCACGGGTGTTGAGATGTTCCGCAAGCTCTTGGATCAGGGCCAGGCTGGTGACAACGTGGGTATTTTGTTGCGTGGCACGAAGCGTGAAGAGGTTGAGCGTGGTCAGGTCTTGGCCAAGCCCGGTTCGATCACGCCGCACACGAAGTTTGAGGCCGAAGTCTATGTGCTCTCGAAGGAAGAGGGCGGGCGTCACACGCCATTTTTTAACAACTACCGCCCCCAGTTTTACTTCCGAACCACCGACGTTACGGGTGCGGTGGAGTTGCCTGCGGGCACCGAGATGGTGATGCCTGGCGATAACGTGAAGATCAAGGTTGCCTTGATTGCGCCGATTGCGATGGAGCAGGGCTTGCGCTTTGCGATTCGTGAGGGTGGCCGAACCGTCGGCGCAGGCGTCGTCGCAAAAGTGATTGAGTAAATAGCAATTTTTTGAAGGGGCATAGCTCAACTGGCAGAGCGTCGGTCTCCAAAACCGAAGGTTGGGGGTTCGATTCCCTCTGCCCCTGCCACTGAACTAAAAGGACTCTATGTCGCAGGTTGAAACAACTACCGCAGCAGGCGCAGTCGACAAGGTGATGTTGGCCGCGTCGGTACTCGTCTTGTTAGCGGGAATTGTTGGGTTTCATCAGCTTGCCGAGGCCTCGGTCTGGGCCCGCGCAGGTGCGCTCGCGGGTGGAATTATCGTGGCCTTGGTGGTGGCGTTGTTGTCTCAATCGGGAAGGCGGTTTATCAGCTTTTCCCAGCAGGCCATCGATGAGACCCGCAAGGTTGTCTGGCCTACCCGCAAAGAGACGATACAGACCACCCTGATTGTGTTTGCCTTCGTGTTGGTGATGGCGATTTTTTTATGGCTTGCTGACAAAGTTCTGGAGTGGGCTCTTTACGACTTGATTCTTGGATGGAAGCGCTAATGTCGGCAAAACGTTGGTATGTTGTTCATGCCTTTTCGGGCATGGAAAAGAGTGTTGCCAAAGCAATCCAAGAGCGTGTCGATCGTGCTGATATGCAGGAACACTTTGGAAAAATTCTGGTCCCAGTCGAAGAGGTTGTCGAAATTCGCGCTGGTCAGAAGGCTATTTCGGAGCGCCGATTCTTTCCGGGCTACGTACTTGTTGAGATGGAAATGAATGATGAGACCTGGCACCTCGTGAAGAACACGAATAAGGTCACCGGGTTTGTCGGTGGATCGGGCAGCAAGCCCACGCCGATTTCTCAAGCCGAGGTCGACAAGATCATGGCGCAGATGCAAGAGGGTGTGGAAAAGCCCAGACCAAAAGTATTGTTTGAAGTGGGTGAGGTCGTGCGCGTGAAAGAGGGCCCATTTACGGATTTCAACGGCAGTGTTGAAGAGGTGAATTACGAGAAGAATCGCCTGCGCGTATCGGTGACGATCTTTGGCCGCGCTACGCCAGTAGAACTCGAGTTCGGACAGGTAGAAAAGCTGTAACAGAAGTTAAACAAGTGAAGTGAACTGAGGAGTGGGCCGTTCAATCGGCCTGCGTTTGAACTCGCTAAGGAGCCCAAATGGCAAAGAAGATTGTTGGTTATATCAAACTGCAGGTTCCTGCAGGTAAGGCCAATCCATCACCCCCGATTGGTCCCGCGCTCGGTCAGCGCGGATTGAACATCATGGAGTTCTGTAAGGCGTTTAATGCCCAGACGCAGGGCATGGAGCCAGGCCTGCCGATCCCGGTCGTCATCACCGCGTTCGCAGACAAGACCTTCACCTTCATCATGAAGACGCCGCCTGCTACGGTGTTGATCAAGAAGGCGGCCAAGCTCGACAAAGGCTCGCCAAAGCCTCATACCGACAAGGTAGGCAAGATCACCCGGGCGCAGGCTGAGGAAATCGCGAAGACCAAAATGCCCGATCTCACGGCTGCAGATCTAGATGCTGCTGTGCGAACGATTGCGGGTAGTGCCCGGAGTATGGGCGTCACCGTAGAGGGGGTTTAATCATGGCAAAAATTTCAAAGCGTTTCGCATCTGTTGTATCTAAGGTAGATCGCGCCAAGTTATATCCCGCCCAGGAAGCCATCGCATTGGCGAAGGCCTGTGCCACCGCAAAATTCAAGGAATCGGTAGATGTAGCCGTTCAGCTTGGCATTGATGCGAAGAAATCAGATCAGCTTGTTCGAGGCTCAATCGTCTTGCCGGCGGGAACAGGCAAAACGACGCGTGTGGCCGTTTTTGCGCAGGGTGAAAAGGCGGAGGCTGCAAAAGCGGCAGGCGCTGATATTGTCGGAATGGATGATTTGGCTGAGCGGATTAAGGCGGGCCAGATCGATTTTGACATCTTGATTGCCTCACCCGACACGATGCGAATTGTTGGAACCTTGGGCCAGATTCTCGGTCCACGTGGCCTCATGCCGAATCCGAAAGTGGGAACCGTCTCTGCGGATGTCGCGCAGGCCGTGAAAAATGCCAAGGCGGGTCAAGTCCAGTACCGGACTGATAAGGCCGGCATTGTCCACTGCACGATCGGTCAGGCATCGTTCGATGCAGAGGCACTTAAAACGAATTTAGTGGCATTGATTGAGGCGTTGAATCGTGCGAAACCGCAGTCATCAAAAGGCGTTTATCTGCGCAAGGTTGCGATTTCAACAACGATGGGTCCTGGAATCCGGATCGATCAGGCATCAATTTTGGCGACTACGCAGTAAAGACTTTGGGCTGCAGATTGTCACTGCGGTGACGGTCTGCAGGTTGTCAAAGACCGTTGGGGTTTGGCGCTTTAAGGCTGAACTTAATGAGGGAGTTGTTGGTTTCCCGCCCAACGCAGATGGCGATCCCGACAGAATACGATGGGTAAGGTAGTGGTTGTTCATCGAAAACTTTCAGGTCTCGCCGGTTTCAACCGTTTCAACTCCCCCGGGAGAAGAAACACTGAGAAGGAGTGAAATGTGGCACTAAACCGCGAAGCGAAAGCAGTGGTGATCGACGATGTCAGCGCGCAGTTAGCGCAGGCCCAGTCGGTGATCCTCGCAGAGTACCGTGGTCTTGATGTGGCCAATATCACCGAGCTCCGCAAGAAGGCGCGCGACGCCGGCGTTTATCTTCGTGTGTTGAAAAACACACTGGTCAGACGTTCAGTTGCTGGAACACCGTTTGAGATGTTGGCTGACAAAATGGTCGGCCCTCTGATCTACGGTATCTCCACAGACCCTGTGGCTGCCGCAAAAGTCATGAATGATTTTGCAAAAGCCAATGAGGTCTTCGTCATCAAAGCGGGTGCAATGCCGAACTACCTTATGGACGCTGCTGGTGTTAAGGCTCTTGCCTCGATGCCGTCACGGGATGAGTTACTCAGCAAGCTGCTCGGCACGATGCAGGCCCCGGTTGCGCAGTTCGTGCGGACTCTCAACGAAGTACCGTCAAAGTTTGTTCGGACGGTGGCTGCTTTGAAGACGCAACGTGAATCGCAATCCGCCTAACTAAGACCATTTTTAACTGAACCGTAATCTGGAGTTTTTTAAATGAATAAAGATCAATTGTTGGATGCAATCGGCGCGATGTCCGTTCTTGAGTTATCAGAGCTCATCAAAGCCATGGAAGAGAAGTTTGGCGTTTCAGCCGCTGCCGCAACCGTCGCCGTTGCTGCAGGCCCAGCAGCGGGTGGCGGTGCAGCGCCAGTAGAAGAGAAGACGGAGTTCTCCGTTATCTTGGCCGCCGCTGGTGACAAGAAGGTAGAAGTCATTAAAGTTGTCCGCGCTGCAACAGGTCTGGGCTTAAAAGAAGCTAAAGATCTGGTTGATGGTGCACCCAAGCCAGTCAAGGAAGGCGTTAGCAAAGCCGACGCCGATGCATTAGTCAAGCAGCTTCAAGAGGCAGGCGCAAAAGTCGAAGTGAAGTAATTCGGCCAGTCGGCATCGTCTCTCGCGGGTTATCGAGTTACTCGGTCGCCCGCGAGCTGCGAGCTACGCCATATCGATGCAGTCACGAATCTACGTCGATATCGCATAGCTCGGAATGGTAAGCAGCGCAGTGGGCTTGTAGAGGTCTTATCAAATAACTGAGGTTTTCCCAAAAGGAGCCGTGATGGCGTACAACTTCACCGAAAAGAAACGTATTCGTAAGAGTTTTGCAAAACGCAAACCCGTTTTAGAGATCCCCTATCTCTTGGCCACGCAGCTGGCCTCCTATCGGGCATTTTTGCAGCAAGAAGTTCCTCCAACAGAGCGCAAGCTCCAGGGGCTTGAGGCTGCTTTTCAGTCAATTTTTCCAATCAAAAGCCATAACGGTATGGCTGAGCTCGATTTTCTACATTTCACTCTGGGAACGCCCGCTTTTGATGTGCGAGAGTGTCAACTCCGGGGTCAGACATTTGAAGCCCCGATTCGGGCACAGGTGCGCCTAAAGATCTATGACCGAGAGGCTGCCAAGCCAACGGTGAAAGAGATCCGTGAGAAAGAAGTCTTCATGGGCAATATTCCGCTAATGACCGACAACGGTTCCTTTGTCATCAACGGAACCGAGCGGGTTATCGTGAGCCAGCTCCATCGTTCGCCGGGCGTATTTTTTGAGCACGACCGCGGCAAGACCCACAGCTCTGGAAAGCTGCTGTTCTCAGCCCGTGTGATTCCTTACCGTGGCTCCTGGTTGGATTTTGAATTTGATCCAAAAGATATTCTGTATTTCCGAGTGGACCGTCGTCGCAAGATGCCGGTGACAATTCTGCTGAAGGCTATTGGCCTCACCGTCGAACAGATCCTTGCGCACTTCTTTGATTTTGATCATTTCCAACTCATGCCGGATGGGGCTCAGATGGATTTGGTGGCGGATCGTCTACGTGGCGAGCAATCGCGTTTCGATATTGTGGATAAAGCCGGCAACGTGATTGTTGGCCGTGACAAGCGGATTAACGCGAAACATATTCGCGATATTGAGAAATCTGGCCTAAAACGTATTAGCGTCCCTGATGATTACCTCTTAGGCCGTGTATTGGCCCACGCCATTATTGATGCTGAGACCGGAGAGATTGTCGCCAAGGCGAACGAAGAGATCACCGAAGAGCTTCTCGCCAAACTGCGCGAGGCGAAGGTTCGCGAGATTAAGACGCTCTACACGAATGATCTTGATCAAGGCCCCTATATGTCATCGACTCTGCGGGTTGATGAAACCCCTGACCAGATTTCTGCTCGGGTAGCGATCTATCGCATGATGCGCCCGGGCGAGCCGCCCACAGAAGATGCCGTTCAGATGTTGTTTGAACGCCTGTTCTTTAACCCAGATTCTTATGATTTATCGGCGGTGGGACGGATGAAGTTCAATCGTCGCTTAAGTCGTGAAGAGGTGACGGGCACGATGACCCTCACCAACGAGGACATTCTTGACACGATCAAGCTGCTCGTGTCTCTGCGCAATGGCCGCGGTGAAATCGATGATATTGACCACCTCGGGAATCGTCGCGTCCGCTGTGTCGGTGAGTTGGCGGAGAACCAATTTCGTTCGGGCCTGGTGCGCGTAGAGCGCGCAGTTCGGGAACGACTTGGTCAGGCTGAAGCCGATAATCTGCAGCCCTACGATTTAATTAACAGTAAGCCAATTACTGCGGCGATTCGCGAATTCTTCGGCTCCTCACAGCTGTCGCAGTTCATGGATCAGACCAACCCATTATCGGAAATTACCCACAAGCGTCGCGTCTCGGCATTGGGCCCAGGCGGCCTGACCCGGGAACGCGCGGGCTTTGAGGTCCGCGACGTCCATCCGACCCATTACGGTCGGGTCTGCCCAATCGAAACCCCAGAGGGGCCAAACATCGGCCTGATTAATTCACTGGCCTTATATGCACGGCTTAACGAATACGGGTTCTTAGAGACGCCTTACCGTAGAGTTGATGACGGAAAAGTCACCGATAAGATCGAGTACCTCTCGGCAATCGAGGAAGGCCGCTACATCATTGCGCAGGCGAATGCCGAGATTGATGCCAAGGGAAAACTCACGGGGGATCTGATTTCGGTCCGAGTCAATGGTGAGACCACCCTTTCAACGATCGATAAAGTTGAGTATATGGATGTCGCACCCTCACAGATCGTGTCGGTTGCTGCGTCGTTGATTCCCTTTCTCGAGCACGACGATGCAAACCGGGCCTTGATGGGGTCGAACATGCAACGACAGGCAGTCCCCTGCCTGCGTCCGCAGAAGCCACTGGTTGGAACGGGAATTGAGCGGACCTGTGCGGTGGACTCGGGCACGGTGGTCCAAGCCCGTCGCGGTGGATTCGTCGATTACGTTGACTCTCGTCGTGTCGTGATTCGTGTCAACGATAACGAGACAACGCCAGGCGAGTCGGGTGTTGATATTTACAACATGAATAAGTACACCCGTTCGAACCAGAACACCAACATTAACCAGCGGCCTATTGTTAAGCGTGGAGATGTTGTGGGCCGTGGGGATGTCATTGCCGACGGCGCTTCAACAGATTTAGGCGAACTCGCACTGGGTCAAAACATGCTGGTCGCGTTTATGCCTTGGAATGGATACAACTTCGAGGATTCGATTCTAATCTCAGAGCGGGTGGTCTCCGATGACCGCTACACGTCTGTGCACATTGAAGAGCTCTCGATTTTGGCGCGTGATACTAAGTTAGGTCCCGAAGAGATTACCCGGGATATCTCTAACCTCTCTGAAGGCCAGCTCGGCCGGCTCGATGAGTCAGGCATTGTCTATGTTGGCGCCGAAGTCCAGGCGGGCGACGTCTTAGTTGGAAAAGTGACGCCCAAAGGCGAGACGCAGCTGACACCGGAAGAGAAATTGCTACGGGCGATTTTTGGTGAGAAAGCATCTGATGTCAAAGATACCTCTCTGCGCGTTCCCTCGGGTATGAGCGGAACAGTCATTGATGTTCAGGTCTTCACGCGGGAGGGGATTGCTCGCGATAAACGGGCTCAGCAAATCATCGATGATGAACTGCGTCGATTCCGTCTGGATTTAAATGATCAGTTGCGTATTGTTGAGACCGATACCTTTCAGCGGATTGAGAAGCATCTCATCGGCAAGCCTGCAAACGGCGGGCCTAAGAAAATCGCCAAAGGAACGGCGATCGATGCGGCCTACCTCGCGGATATCGATCGCTATCAATGGTTTGATATCCGGCTGTCGGATGAGTCGGCCGCCCAGCAGCTAGAGAGTCTAAAGGAATCCATTGAGGCCAAGCGCCATCAGTTTGATCTTGCCTTTGAAGAAAAGCATAAGAAACTGACTCAGGGCGATGAACTCCTGCCGGGTGTCTTAAAGATGGTTAAGGTCTATCTTGCCGTGAAGCGCCGTCTGCAGCCGGGCGACAAGATGGCTGGTCGTCACGGCAACAAAGGTGTTGTCTCTCGGATTGTTCCTGTCGAAGACATGCCGTATATGGCCGATGGCATTCCGGTCGATATTGTCTTAAACCCCCTTGGTGTCCCATCCCGGATGAACGTGGGCCAGATCCTCGAAACCCATCTGGGCTGGGCGGCAAAGGGAATTGGCCAGCGGATCGGGGACATGCTTGAGGCGCAATCCTCAGCCAACGAGGTGCGCAAGTATCTGGATAAGGTCTACAACTCAAGTGGTCACCCAGAAGATCTCAAATCACTCTCTGATAAGGAAGTGATCGAACTTGCGTCGAATCTAAAAGATGGGACGCCATTTGCAACCCCAGTGTTTGACGGTGCTTCAGAAAAAGAAATCCGACATATGTTGGAGTTGGCTTACCCGGATGATGTCGCGGCTCGAATCGGGCTTACGGCGACACGAACCCAGGTACAGCTATTCGACGGACGCAATGGCGAGGCCTTCGATCGCACGGTGACTGTCGGCTACATGCATATGCTCAAGCTGCACCATTTGGTTGACGACAAAATGCATGCACGCTCTACCGGACCTTATTCCTTGGTGACCCAGCAGCCGCTCGGCGGAAAAGCGCAGTTTGGTGGCCAGCGGTTTGGCGAGATGGAGGTCTGGGCCCTCGAGGCGTATGGCGCATCGTATGTATTGCAGGAAATGCTGACCGTGAAATCAGACGATGTCAGCGGCCGAACTAAGGTCTATGAAAACCTGGTGAAAGGCGAGCATACGATCGATGCAGGTATGCCGGAGTCCTTTAACGTACTGGTGAAAGAAATTCGATCGCTAGGAATAGATATCGATCTCGAACGCAGTTAAGCCAATAACGTGTATTGCAGTAATTGCAGGGGGCCACGGCCCCTTGCAATCCAAAAATTTCTTTGTGAGGGTGTTCAATGAAAGCGCTACTCGACTTATTTAAACAGGTTCAGCAAGACCAGGTTTTCGACAAAATTAAAATTGGTTTGGCATCGCCGGAGAAGATCCGTTCTTGGTCTTATGGCGAGGTAAAAAAACCCGAGACCATCAACTACAGGACATTTAAACCAGAGCGGGATGGATTGTTCTGCGCCAAGATTTTTGGCCCCGTAAAAGACTATGAGTGCTTATGCGGTAAGTACAAACGATTGAAGCATCGCGGTGTGATCTGCGAGAAGTGCGGCGTTGAGGTCACCCTAACAAAAGTCCGCCGGGAACGAATGGGCCATATTGACTTGGCAAGCCCCGTTGCGCACATCTGGTTTCTGAAGTCGCTACCGTCTCGTCTTGGTATGGTTCTCGACATGACCCTGCGTGATATCGAGCGGGTTCTCTACTTCGAAGCCTTTGTTGTGATCCATCCGGATGTCACGCCGCTTAAGCGCGGCCAGATTATGACCGAGGATGACTACCTGGCCAAGCAAGAGCAGTACGGTGATGGCTTTGTCGCCATGATGGGTGCCGAGGGTATTCGGGAATTATTGCGTGAAATTGATCTTAAAAATGAGATTGAGAAGCTCCGGACTGAATTGGCTGAGACCTCTTCAGAGGCGAAGATTAAGAAAATCGCAAAGCGCCTCAAAGTTCTTGAGGGCTTTGATAAGTCTGGTGTAAAACCCGACTGGATGATCCTTGAGGTGTTGCCTGTGTTGCCGCCCGAACTTCGTCCTCTGGTCCCGCTGGATGGTGGCCGTTTCGCGACCTCTGACCTCAATGATCTCTACCGTCGGGTGATTAACCGTAACAACCGACTGCGTCGACTCTTGGAGCTAAAGGCGCCTGACATTATTGTGCGCAATGAAAAACGGATGCTCCAGGAGGCAGTGGATTCCTTGCTGGATAACGGCCGTCGTGGCAAGGCGATGACAGGCGCGAACAAGCGACCACTCAAGTCGCTTGCAGACATGATTAAAGGTAAGGGCGGGCGTTTCCGTCAAAACCTTCTGGGTAAGCGTGTGGACTATTCTGGCCGTTCCGTCATCGTGGTTGGACCAACGCTCAAGCTGCATCAGTGCGGTCTTCCCAAGCTAATGGCCCTTGAACTGTTTAAGCCTTTCATCTTCAATAAGCTCGAGTTGCGGGGTATGGCGACCACCATCAAGGCAGCAAAGAAGCTTGTTGAGCAACAGGTTCCGGAAGTCTGGGATATTCTGGAAGAGGTTATTCGTGAGCATCCAGTACTGCTTAACCGGGCACCGACACTGCATCGTTTAGGTATTCAGGCCTTTGAGCCCGTTCTGATTGAGGGCAAAGCGATTCAGTTACACCCCTTAGTCTGTGCGGCCTTCAACGCTGACTTCGACGGCGACCAGATGGCGGTCCACGTACCCCTGTCGATCGAAGCGCAGATGGAAGCGCGTACGCTGATGCTGGCCTCGAACAATGTGTTGTTCCCCTCTAACGGGGAGCCGTCGATTGTTCCCTCGCAGGATATCGTGTTGGGCCTCTACTACACGACCCGTGAACGGGTTAACGGCAAAGGCGAGGGGATGTTCTTCGCAGATGTTGCCGAGGTAGAGCGCGCCTATGGCAATCGTCAGGTGGAGTTGGGCACCAAGATTTTTGTCCGTATCTCCGAAGTTGATATTGACCCCACAACAAAAGCGAAGACTCCGAAGGTAACCCGTTACGAGACGACGGTTGGGCGTGCAATACTTTCCAAGATTCTGCCGCCTGGTTTGTCGTTTGTTCATATGAACAAGGCGTTAAAGAAAAAGGAAATCTCACGGCTGATTAACGTCTCATTCCGTCGTTGCGGATTGCGCGATACGGTGATCCTTGCAGACAAGTTACTGCAGTCGGGTTTTGCATTAGCGACACGGGCGGGCATCTCGATCTGCGTTGATGACATGCTGGTGCCGCCCCAGAAGGTCGACATCCTGGCCAAGGCTGAGAAAGAGGTGAAGGAGATTGAACAGCAGTACGCCTCAGGTCTTGTCACCCAGGGTGAGCGGTACAACAAGGTCGTGGACATCTGGGGCCGAGCAGGCGATGACGTCGGCAAAGCCATGATGACGCAGCTGGCCAGTGAGCCCGTTAAAGATCGGCAAGGCAAGGACGTTCGCCAGGAGTCGTTCAACTCGATCTACATGATGGCTGACTCTGGAGCCCGTGGTTCGGCAGCCCAGATCCGTCAGCTGGCTGGAATGCGCGGTCTAATGGCAAAGCCCGACGGCTCAATTATCGAGACACCCATCACGGCTAATTTCCGCGAGGGGCTCAATGTATTGCAGTACTTTATTTCGACCCACGGTGCCCGTAAGGGTCTTGCGGACACCGCGCTTAAAACGGCTAACTCAGGGTATCTCACTCGTCGTCTTGTGGATGTTACGCAAGACCTCGTGGTAATCGAAGACGATTGCGGCACTCTGAACGGCATCAATATGAAAGCCCTAGTTGAGGGCGGTGAGGTCATCGAGGCCCTTCGCGATCGAATACTTGGTCGAGTAACGGCGGCTGAAGTGGTGAACCCGGAGTCTCAGGAAACGCTCTATGAGGCGGGTAAGCTCCTCGATGAAGATGCGGTAGAGGAAATTGAGCGCCTTGGGATTGACGAAGTCCGGGTCCGTACACCGCTGACCTGCGACACACGGTTTGGCCTGTGTGGAAAATGTTATGGCCGTGATCTTGGTCGAGGCCATATGGTGAACGTCGGTGAGGCTGTAGGTGTGATTGCAGCCCAATCGATTGGTGAGCCGGGTACCCAGTTAACAATGCGGACCTTCCACATTGGCGGGGCCGCCTCGCGTACTGCGGCCTCAAGTGGTGTCGAGGCAAAATCGAATGGCATGATTCGATTCACCCCAACCATGCGTTATGTCACGAATGCAAAAGGTGAGCCCGTTGTCATCTCCCGTTCGGGAGAGGTGTTGATTACGGATGACAATGGCCGAGAGCGAGAGCGCCACAAGGTACCGTATGGTGCAACCCTGTTATCGATGGATGGCAAGACGGTGAAGGCAGGTGCTTTGCTTGCAACCTGGGATCCGTTGACGCGACCGATCATTACAGAGTATGCCGGCCGCGTGAAGTTCGAAAACGTGGAAGAGGGCGTGACCGTTGCCAAGCAGATCGATGACATTACCGGGTTGTCAACCCTGGTGGTGATTGATGCAAAGCGTCGTGGTGGTGCTCAAGTCAAAGGCGTACGTCCACAGGTCAAACTCATTGATGCGAAAGGTGATGAGGCAAAAATCGCTGGCACGGATCACAGTGTGAATATCTCATTCCCGGTTGGTGCGCTGATTACGGTTCGCGATGGACAGGATGTCGCGGTGGGAGAAGTCCTTGCGCGTATTCCTCAGGAATCACAGAAGACACGTGACATCACAGGGGGCTTACCGAGGGTGGCTGAGTTGTTTGAGGCCCGATCTCCAAAGGATGCCGGGATGCTTGCAGAGGTCACGGGCACGGTGTCATTTGGTAAGGACACCAAGGGTAAGCAGCGTCTCGTCATCACCGATATGGACGGCGTGGCACATGAGTCCTTGATCTCCAAGGAGAAGAGTGTGTTGGTCCATGATGGTCAGATCGTGAACAAGGGCGAACTGATTGTGGACGGCCCAGCTGATCCACAAGACATTCTGCGTCTGCTGGGTGTTGAGGCTCTCGCACGATATATCGTTGATGAGGTCCAGGATGTCTATCGACTCCAGGGTGTGAAAATCAATGACAAGCACATTGAGGTGATCGTTCGCCAGATGTTGCGGCGCGTACGTGTTACAGATGCAGGAGATACGCGGTTCATTAATGGCGAGGAGGTCGAGCGATCCGAGTTACTTGACGAGAATGATCGTGCGGCGGCGGAGGAGAAACGGCCAGCAGTCTACGAAAACAAGCTCTTGGGTATTACCAAAGCGTCCTTATCGACTGACTCCTTTATCTCTGCGGCGTCCTTCCAAGAGACCACCCGGGTCTTGACCGAGGCTGCAATCATGGGCAAGCGCGATGAGTTACGTGGCCTAAAAGAGAACGTCATCGTTGGACGGCTGATTCCTGCGGGTACTGGATTGGCGTACCACAAGGCTCGAAAAGAGCGTGAGGCGATCGAGGCGGCCGAGGCTCAGACTGCTGCGCAACAGGCGGCGATTGATGCTGAGGCGCTGTTCTCAGGGGGAGACTCGGAGGAATTGGGGACAGAAGAAGTGTCGGCTAGCCCCGCGGGAGACTTGCCGGCGACTGATTCAACCCAGGAGACTTCGGCTTCCTGACGATAAACTCCTGCGATTTGTTAATCCGTCCCTAATTTGACAGACAAACAACTCGCAGGGGTGTTTTTGCTTGACAGTATGTGCGTAAAACCCTGAAAATCGAAGGCTTTTCGCGATTTTGCGAAGTAGGCGATTTAGAAAAATTTTTTCAAGAGATCAAGAACCATGCCCACCATTAACCAGTTGGTCCGCAAACCCCGGACCTCTGAAGTTGTAAAAAGTAAGAGTCCGGCGCTGAACTCTAGCCCGCAGCGTCGTGGTGTCTGTACCCGTGTCTACACGACCACTCCCAAAAAGCCGAACTCGGCGTTGCGAAAAGTCGCCAAAGTCCGCCTCACGAACGGGTTTGAGGTGATTAGCTACATCGGCGGCGAAGGCCACAACCTCCAAGAGCACTCCGTCGTACTGATTCGCGGTGGGCGTGTGAAAGATCTTCCGGGGGTTCGCTATCACATCGTGCGGGGATCCCTTGACCTCCAGGGCGTTAAGGATCGTAAGCAGTCCCGATCGAAGTACGGATCGAAGCGGCCGAAGGCTGCCTAATCTGCTGTTTTAGGTTTTAAACCACCGAAACCAGTTGAATCGTTTCGGTCAATAGTCCGGTCATGTGGGGCAGGGATTGAATTCTCTGGAACATGTGGCTACGTAAGGACTCAGACAAGAGAAGTTCGTGCTGAGTCGGGTCACTCTGCAACATCTGATGCCGAGTGGCACAACTGAATAAGGAAAAGAAGAGATGCCTCGTCGTCGCGAAGTACCAAAACGCATTGTTCTCGCTGACCCAAAGTTTGGGAGCGAAGATGTTTCAAAATTCATCAACGTCGTGATGCTGCATGGAAAGAAGGCTGTGGCTGAGCGAATCGTTTATGGCGCCTTTGAATTCATTGAAAAGAAGGCCAACAAAAATCCGATTGAGATTTTTCACCAGGCACTGACAAATGCCAAGCCTGCGGTTGAGGTCAAGAGCCGTCGCGTGGGCGGTGCAAACTATCAGGTGCCCGTCGAAGTGCGGCCATCCCGACGCTCTGCGCTCGCAATGCGTTGGTTGCGCGAAGCTGCGAAAAAACGTGGCGAGAAATCAATGAATTTGCGTCTGGCGGGTGAACTCTTGGAGGCTGCGGAGGGTCGCGGTGGCGCAGTGAAAAAACGTGATGAAGTCCATCGTATGGCCGAAGCCAACAAGGCTTTCTCACATTTCCGTTTCTAACCTCTAATTTAACAGCAGGATTTTTTATGGCTCGCAAGACCCCGATTGAGCGTTATCGGAATATTGGTATCAGTGCGCACATTGATGCAGGTAAAACGACGACTACTGAGCGAATTCTTTTCTACACAGGCGTTAATCACAAGATCGGCGAAGTCCACGATGGCGCAGCCACGATGGACTGGATGGAGCAGGAGCAAGAGCGTGGAATTACGATCACCTCGGCGGCCACCACCTGCTTTTGGAAGGGGATGGACATGTCCTACCCCGAGCACCGATTCAATATTATTGACACCCCGGGACACGTTGATTTTACGATCGAGGTAGAACGCTCGATGCGTGTACTTGACGGTGCCTGTATGGTCTACTGCGCGGTTGGCGGTGTTCAGCCACAATCTGAGACTGTTTGGCGCCAAGCTAACAAATACAAAGTCCCCCGGCTTGCCTTTGTCAACAAGATGGATCGGACCGGCGCTAACTTTTTTAAAGTTGTGGATCAGATGCGGGCGCGTTTGCGTGCTAATCCAGTACCCATTGTCATCCCAATTGGTGCTGAGGAAAACTTTACTGGCGTAGTCGACCTCATCAAAATGAAGGCCATCCTCTGGGATGAGGCCTCTCAGGGGATGAAGTTTGAGTTCCAGGAGATCCCCCAAGAACTTCTCGCATCGGCCAAAGAGTGGCGAGAAAAAATGCTCGAGGCTGCTGCTGAGGCCTCTGAAGAGCTGATGAACAAATACCTCGAATCGGGCGACCTGAGCGACGACGATATTAAGCTTGGCATTCGGACCCGTACGATTGCTGCTGAAATTCAACCGATGTTGTGCGGCACGGCCTTTAAAAACAAAGGCGTCCAACGCATGCTCGATGCGGTGATCGATTTCCTGCCCTCGCCTGTTGACATCCCGGATGTCGAAGGCCTCGACGACCGTGAGCAGCCGGCAAGCCGTAAAGCAGATGACAAAGAGAAGTTTTCTGCGCTTGCATTCAAACTCATGACAGATCCTTTTGTCGGACAGCTCACATTTATCCGAGTCTATTCTGGCGTTTTAAAGTCGGGCGACACCGTCTACAACCCGATCAAGGGCAAAAAAGAGCGTATCGGCCGGGTGTTGCAGATGCACGCCAATAACCGAGAGGAAATCACTGAGGTCTTGGCGGGTGACATTGCCGCCTGCGTCGGCTTGAAAGAGGTCACAACCGGTGAAACCCTCTGCGATCCAGATTCCGAAATTATTCTTGAGCGGATGGTATTCCCAGAGCCTGTAATTTCTCAGGCTGTAGAGCCCAAAACGAAGGCAGATCAAGAGAAGATGGGTATCGCGTTGGGCCGTCTCGCCCGTGAAGACCCATCCTTTCGTGTGCGCTCTGACGAGGAGTCGGGCCAGACGATTATTTCAGGGATGGGCGAGTTGCATCTCGAGATCATTGTTGATCGCATGAAGCGGGAGTTTGGCGTAGAGGCAACGGTGGGTAAGCCACAGGTCGCCTACCGCGAAACAATCCGTAAGCCCGTTGAGATTGAAGGAAAGTACGTCAAGCAGTCTGGCGGTAAGGGCCAGTATGGTCATGTCTGGTTAAAAATCGAGCCCCAGCCTGAGGGCAAAGGCTACGAGTTTGTCGATGCGATCAAGGGCGGCGTGGTGCCGAGGGAATTTATTCCATCGGTCGACAAGGGCTGTAAAGACACGATGAACAGTGGCGTTATGGCGGGCTATCCCGTTGTAGATATCAAGGTCACACTCTTCGATGGCTCCTATCACGATGTCGACTCCTCGCAGATTGCCTTTGAGTTGGCAGGTTCGATGGCGTTCAAGGATGGCTGCCGTAAGGCCAGCCCCGTGCTACTCGAGCCGATGATGGCGGTAGAGGTAGAAACACCAGAAGACTACGCAGGTACTGTGATGGGCGATCTGTCCTCGCGGCGCGGGATGGTGCAGGGAATGGATGACATGGTGGGTGGCGGCAAAGCGATCAAAGCCGAGGTGCCGCTATCCGAGATGTTTGGGTATGCAACAACCTTACGATCACTCACGCAAGGCCGTGCCACCTATACGATGGAATTTAAGCATTACAGCGAAGCGCCTAAGAATGTTGCCGAGGCGGTTGTAACAAGTCGCGGTAAGTGACTGTTAGTGATTGAATCAAAATAAGTAATTATCTTTTTAACAATTTTTGATTGATGAAGGAAGAAAATCATGGCCAAGGGTAAGTTTGAGCGTACGAAACCGCACGTAAACGTAGGGACGATTGGTCACGTTGACCATGGTAAGACGACGTTAACGGCGGCGATCACGACGGTGTTGTCTGCGAAGTTTGGTGGTGAGGCCAAGAACTATGCGGACATTGATGCGGCGCCGGAGGAGAAGGCCCGTGGTATCACGATCAACACGGCGCACGTAGAGTATGAGACGACGAATCGTCACTATGCGCACGTGGATTGCCCGGGGCACGCAGACTATGTCAAGAACATGATTACGGGTGCTGCGCAGATGGATGGAGCGATTTTGGTGGTGAGTGCGGCCGATGGTCCGATGCCCCAGACGCGAGAGCACATTTTGTTGGCCCGCCAGGTGGGTGTGCCGTACATCATTGTGTTTATGAACAAGTGCGACATGGTTGATGATGCTGAGTTGCTGGAGTTGGTAGAGATGGAGGTGCGTGAGTTGCTCTCCAAGTACGATTTCCCTGGCGATGACACGCCGATTGTGAAGGGTTCGGCAAAGCTGGCGCTCGAGGGCGATAAGGGTGAGTTGGGTGAGGGCGCGATCATGAAGTTGGCCGAGGCGCTTGACACGTATATTCCTGAGCCTAAGCGTGCCATTGATGGTGCGTTTTTGATGCCGATTGAGGATGTGTTTTCGATTTCAGGCCGCGGCACGGTGGTCACGGGCCGTATTGAGCGTGGTGTGGTGAAGGTTGGCGAAGAGATTGAGATCGTTGGCATCAAGCCCACGGTTAAGACGATCTGCACGGGTGTTGAGATGTTCCGCAAGCTCTTGGATCAGGGCCAGGCTGGTGACAACGTGGGTATTTTGTTGCGTGGCACGAAGCGTGAAGAGGTTGAGCGTGGTCAGGTCTTGGCCAAGCCCGGTTCGATCACGCCGCACACGAAGTTTGAGGCCGAAGTCTATGTGCTCTCGAAGGAAGAGGGCGGGCGTCACACGCCATTTTTTAACAACTACCGCCCCCAGTTTTACTTCCGAACCACCGACGTTACGGGTGCGGTGGAGTTGCCTGCGGGCACCGAGATGGTGATGCCTGGCGATAACGTGAAGATCAAGGTTGCCTTGATTGCGCCGATTGCGATGGAGCAGGGCTTGCGCTTTGCGATTCGTGAGGGTGGCCGAACCGTCGGCGCAGGCGTCGTCGCAAAAGTGATTGAGTAAATCTGTAGAAATCCTTTTCGTTCTTTATTCGCTCTTTGGAGAAGTTCGCTATGCAACAGAAAATTCGTATTCGATTAAAAGCGTTTGATTACAAACTGATCGACCAGTCGGCTCTTGAGATTGTCGATACGGCCAAGCGTACGGGCGCCGTGGTCCGAGGCCCTGTACCCCTGCCGACCTCAATCCGTCGGTTCGATATTCTGCGAAGTCCGCATGTGAACAAGACATCGCGGGATCAGCTTGAAATTCGGACCCATCAACGGTTAATGGATATCGTTGACCCAACGGATAAGACCGTTGATGCGCTGATGAAGCTTGACCTGCCTGCGGGGGTTGATGTCGAAATTAAGCTTCAGTAATCGCTAGAGTTGTCGGGTGTGGCGGGGGATGAGCCCCCAAGGGCCTGACAAGGGATCCCCTTGCGGGGGCCCAAATGTTTTCGCTATAATTGAAGGCTTTCCTGAATTCAGGAAATATGTACTTAACTAGCCCCGGCCAATCGAAGTCGGGATCGGAGAAAAAATGAGCCTTGGACTGCTCGGTCGCAAGGTTGGGATGACCCGTATTTTTACGGACGAGGGCGATACTGTCCCCGTTACCGTGATTGACGTGTCGAACAACCGTGTAGCCCAAATCAAAACCGCTGACACTGACGGCTATTTTGCGGTGCAGGTCGCCTTCGGCACGAAGCGTCCCTCCCGTATCACCAAGCCTCTGGCTGGCCACTTGGCCAAAGCTGGGGCGAACGCCGCGTCAGTGCTAAAAGAATTCAACGTCGCCCAAGATCAGCTCGCCGCTCTAAAGCCGGGTGAAGTCATTGCGGCGACTATATTCGAGGCAGGTCAAAAGGTGGATGTCACCGGCGTAACCCAGGGTAAGGGGTTCACGGGCACCATCAAACGCCACAACTTCAGATCGGGCAGGGCATCCCACGGGAATTCCCGCTCCCACAATGTTCCGGGCTCGATTGGTATGGCCCAAGATCCGGGCCGGGTGTTTCCCGGAAAGCGGATGTCGGGCCATGACGGTGTCTTAAAGCGTACGGTTCAGAACCTGGAAATCGCTCGCGTCGATACGGCACGTCAGCTTCTATTGGTCAAGGGCGCAGTTCCCGGCTCAAAGGGTGGGGATGTGGTGATCCGTCCAACCGTTCGTCAACCGATTCGCTCGGCTAAAGCCGGCGCGAAAGGCTAAGGGGGCGCACGATGGAGCTAAAGTTACTAAACGAAGCGGGCCAAGCCTCGGGTACGGTGAATGCCAACGACACTATTTTTAATCGGGATTTTAATGAACCCCTGATTCACCAGGTTGTGGTGGCGTACCAAGCGAATGCACGGAGCGCCAATCGCGCCCAAAAAGACCGCTCAGAGGTCAATAAATCGACCAAAAAGCCATGGCGTCAAAAAGGAACTGGCCGCGCGCGTGCCGGACGAGCATCGAGCCCATTGTGGCGGGGCGGTGGAAAGATCTTCCCAAACTCCCCAGAAGAGAATTTCTCTCACAAGGTCAATAAGAAAATGTATCGGGCGGGTGTTCGTTCGATCTTGTCTCAGTTGGCGCGAGAGGGGCGTTTGGCAGTCGTTGAGAAGTTTGAGGTTGAGGCGCCTAAAACTAAGCTGGTCGCATCGAAACTCAAGCAGATGGGCCTAGAGTCGGTGCTCTTAATCACCGACAGCTTTGATGAGACCCTTCACCTCGCATCACGGAATCTACAGACGATTGCAATTCTGGAGCCCGAGTATGCAGATCCCGTGTCGTTGGTGTATTTCGATCGGGTTCTAATCACACGCGGCGCGTTGGCAAAAGTTGAGGAGATGCTGTCATGAACCAAGAGCGCCTCATGAAGGTCCTGTTATCACCGATCATTTCGGAGAAAAGCACAGCGATCGCAGAACGCAACAACCATGTGGCATTTCGGGTGCTGCAAGATGCGACAAAACCGGAGATCAAAGCCGCGGTTGAACTGATGTTTAAAGTCCAAGTGACTTCCGTGCGCGTATTGAATCAAAAAGGTAAGGCGAAACGTTTCGGCCGGACAGAGGGCCGCAGGCGCAATGTCCGTAAAGCGTATGTCTGCCTTGCGCAAGGCCAGGAAATTAACTTTGGCGGGGAGGCCGTCTAATCATGGCGATCGTAAAACTTAAACCGACCTCACCCGGGCGCCGCGCAGTTGTTCGTGTGACCAACCCCGACTTATTTAAAGGTCGCCCATTTGATGCGCTGATCGAGCCGCAGTCCAAGACTGCAGGGCGGAACAACAACGGGCGCATCACGACGCGTCATCGTGGTGGTGGCCATAAGCAGCACTATCGCATTATCGACTTTCGTCGCAATAAAGACGGCATTGCGGCAAAGGTAGAGCGTATTGAATACGATCCAAACCGAAGCGCGCATATCGCATTGCTCTGCTACGCAGATGGTGAGCGCCGCTACATTATTGCCCCTAAGGGTATCGCCCTTGGCCAGAGCCTGATGAGCGGAGCGGAGGCGCCAATTCGCCCGGGTAATGCATTGCCTTTGAGAAACATCCCGGTTGGATCAACGATTCATTGCATTGAAATGCTCCCGGGAAAAGGGGCCCAGCTGGCCCGGTCCGCGGGTGGCTCTGCCCAGCTCTTGGCTCGCGAGGGGACCTACGCTCAGGTACGCCTGCGTTCAGGTGAAATTCGCCGGGTTCATATTGAGTGCCGCGCGACGATTGGTGAAGTCGGTAACGAGGAGCATAACCTGCGCCAGTTTGGTAAGGCCGGCGCGATTCGTTGGAGGGGCATCCGCCCGACTGTACGAGGCGTTGCGATGAACCCTGTCGACCACCCCCACGGCGGTGGAGAAGGCAGAACAGGCGAGGCCCGTGTGCCGGTGAGTCCATGGGGTACGCCGACGAAAGGCTTTAAGACACGGCGCAATAAGCGCACGACCTCAATGATCGTTACCAGCCGTCACAAGCGGAAATAAGCGCAAGGACACAACCGATATGTCACGTTCTACAAAAAAAGGCCCGTTTGTTGATGGCCATCTTCTAAAAAAGGTGGAGAAGTCCTCTTCAGCAAATGACAAGCGACCGATTAAAACATGGTCCCGTCGTTCCACGATTCTTCCAGAGTTCGTGGGTCTCACGATTGGAGTTCACAATGGTAAGCAGCATGTGCCAGTCTATGTGACTGACAACATGGTGGGCCATAAGCTTGGCGAGTTTGCGTTAACCCGCACGTTTAAGGGTCACGCAGCCGACAAGAAAGCAGTCAAGAAGTAAGGAAAGATTATGGCAATCGAAACTCGTGCAGTACTTCGTGGTGTTCGTCTCTCGGCGCAAAAGGGCCGACTTGTGGCGGATATGATCCGCGGCAAATCGGTTGAGCAGGCGCTCAACACGCTCACCTTTACCCCCAAGAAAGCAGCCGGGATCGTTAAGAAAGTTCTCGAGTCCGCAATCGCGAACGCCGAGCATAACGATGGGGCTGATATTGATGAGCTGAAAGTGAAAACAATTACTGTTGAGCAGGGCACCAAATTGCGTCGTTTTGATGCGCGTGCGAAAGGCCGTGGCGTTCGGATTGAAAAACCGAGTTGCCATATCTCCATCATCGTGGGTAATTAACCACCGCGCAAACCAAGACTAACCAAGGAAAAGGTCACACCTTATGGGTCAGAAAATACATCCCACCGGATTTCGGCTTGCGGTCTCTCGAAATTGGTCATCACGTTGGTTTGCAAACCATCGCGATTTCGGACGCATGCTCAATGAAGACATCAAAGTCCGAGAGTTTCTCCGTGGCCGTCTGAAGTCGGCAGCCGTGGGGCGTGTATTAATTGAACGGCCCGCCAAAAATGCACGAATCACAATCTACAGTGCGCGCCCTGGTGTTGTGATTGGCAAAAAGGGCGAGGACATTGAAAACCTGAAAACCCAGCTCGCCAAGATGATGGGGGTCCCAGTTCATGTCAACATCGAGGAAATTCGTAAGCCTGAAATTGACGCACAGCTGATCGCCGATGGAATCGCCCAGCAGCTCGAGAAACGAATTATGTTCCGCCGTGCGATGAAGCGGGCGATGCAAAATGCAATGCGTTTAGGCGCTCAGGGCATCAAGATCATGAGTTCCGGCCGTCTAAATGGCGCAGAAATCGCCCGACGTGAATGGTACCGGGAGGGTCGCGTGCCCCTGCACACTCTGCGCGCAGATATCGATTACGCAACCTCTGAGGCGGAAACAACCTACGGCATTATTGGGATTAAGGTCTGGGTCTACAAGGGCGACACCTTAGGCCGTGGTGACGCACCTGTAGTGGTAGAGCAGCCAGAGGTTACCAAAGAGCGTGACGAGCGCAAACCGCGCCGAGCGCCCGCTAAACGAATTACCAAGGAAGGCCAGGAGCCCGGAGTTGTTGCGGCCCAGGCAGTACCACCCGGAGTCGAAGTCAAAAAACCTGTTAAACGTGTTCGCAAGGCATCAGCGCCAGCCGCTGATAAACCTGCGTCTTAATGTCGAGGCATCATTATGTTGCAACCCGCACGTCGTAAGTACCGAAAAGAACAGAAGGGCCGAAATACTGGCTTGGCTACCCGGGGCAGCTCCGTCGCGTTTGGCACATTCGGCCTTAAGGCAACCGCCCGAGGCCGCATCACTGCCCGCCAGATTGAGGCAGCGCGTCGTGCCATGACACGTCACATCAAGCGTGGGGGCCGTATCTGGATAAGAATTTTTCCGGACAAGCCAATCTCGATTAAACCCGCCGAAGTCCGGATGGGTAACGGAAAAGGCAACCCCGAATACTATGTTGCTGAAATTCAGCCGGGTAAGGTGTTGTATGAAATGGATGGCGTCGATGAGACCCTGGCCCGAGAGGCGTTTCGGCTTGCTGCGGCAAAGCTGCCTTTGTCCGTCTCATTTGTTACCCGTCAGCCAGGCCGCTAATCAGGCCTTGCCCTAGGAGAAGAACATAATGAAAGCATCTGAATTAAGAACCAAAGACGAGGCAGGTCTCTCGAAGGAGCTCGAAGAGTTGCTGCGCGCCCACTTTAACCTCCGTATGCAACATGCGACCCAGCAGCTTTCGAATACGGCCCAGCTGGGTCAGGTTCGCCGAGATATTGCGCGCGTCAAGACCCTGATTCGTGAAAGGAAGGCAGCATGAGCGTTTCACCCCTAGAGAAAGCCGCCCTCAGACGTACCCTCGTGGGCCGTGTTGTCAGCGACAAGATGAACAAGACCGTAACGGTGCTGGTCGAGCGTAAGGTCAAGCATCCGCTCTACGGCAAGATTGTGGGCCGCTCGAAAAAATATCATGCCCATGTAGAGGATAACGGCCTGAAGGTCGGCGATATGGTGGAAATCTCAGAAACCAGGCCGATTTCAAAGACCAAGGCCTGGGCGGTCACCCGGCGAATTGCGGAGGCCGTGGTTATTTAATAATGGGTTACCCTGTTTTTAGGTCAACAGGGTAAGAACTTGCTATACTTTAGGGCTTTTCGTGTTTGGACAGTAGTGGCGTGTGCAGTCGAGTTGTAAAAATGGTGGATCAACGGTTGGGAAACCTTAGCGGTAATTCGTAACACCGGGCAACGGTGGGGCGAAGACGGGAAGCAAGCGTTGGTCTGGTGTGTCACCCCGCTTTTTACGGGACCAAAACTGATTGTTAGATTAGGCGTTGTGCCGTCGCGAGGCGGGCATGGTGTTCCTGAGGTAGCAATTAAGTTGGGATGAAAAAATCATGATTCAGATGCAATCGCGTCTGGACGTCGCTGATAACACCGGCGCGCGTTCAGTCATGTGTATCAAGGTTCTTGGTGGCTCGAAGCGCCGTTATGCCGGCGTTGGCGATGTGATCAAGGTCAGTATTAAAGATGCCGCCCCCAGGGGTCGTGTCAAAAAAGGCGAGATTTATAACGCGGTCGTTGTACGCACAGCAAAAGGCGTGCGCAGACCCGACGGATCTCTTATCAAGTTTGATGGCAATGCGGCAGTGCTGCTTAATGCCAAGCTTGAGCCTATCGGAACGCGTATTTTTGGGCCCGTCACGCGCGAATTGCGGACAGAGCGATTCATGAAGATCGTATCGCTGGCCCCTGAAGTGATCTAACGAACAACGTCGGCGGAGCAATCGAATGAATAAAATCCGTAAAGGTGACGAGGTGATCGTCATCACAGGAAAAGACAAAGGCAAGCGGGGGATTGTGACCCAGCGCGTGAGCGAGGCACATCTCCTTGTGGAGGGGGTCAACATGGCGAAAAAACATGTGCGGCCGAATCCAATGAAAAATACAACCGGCGGTATCGAGAGCAAAACGATGCCAATCGACCAGTCGAACATCGCGATCTTTAACCCCAAGACTCAGAAGGCCGACCGGGTTGGGATCAAGCTTGAGCAAGACGGCAAGAAAGTTCGCGTCTTCAAGTCCGATGGCGAACCCGTCCCAAACCCAACACTGGCATAACGCAAAGGAACCCACACCATGGCGCGTTTGCAACAACACTTTCGAGAGAAGATCGCTCCTGAATTGAAAGCGAAATTCGGCTACAAGAGCCTGATGGAAGTCCCGCGTGTAACGAAAATAACTCTGAATATGGGCCTATCCGAGGCGGTCAGCGATAAGAAAATTATCGAGCATGCTGTCGGAGATATGACCAAAATCGCGGGCCAAAAGCCGGTGGTGACCAAGGCCCGCAAGGCGATCGCAGGGTTCAAGATTCGTGAGGGTTACCCGATTGGCTGTATGGTGACCCTAAGAGGATCCAGAATGTATGAGTTCCTTGATCGTTTTATTACGATAGCCCTCCCCCGGGTTAGGGATTTTCGTGGAATCTCAGGCAAGGCATTCGATGGCCGCGGGAATTACAACATCGGCGTGAAAGAGCAGATTATTTTTCCCGAGATCGAGTATGACAAGGTAGATACATTGCGCGGTTTAAATATCAGCATCACGACAACCGCAAAAAACGACGAAGAAGCAAAGGCGCTCTTAACTGCCTTCCGTTTCCCTTTCCGTAACTAATTCAGGCACTGAGGAACCTCATGGCTAAGTTGTCACTTATCAATCGCGAAAAGAAACGCGAAATGTTGGTCAAGAAATACGCTGCGAAGCGGGCGGCTCTCCAGGCCACAATTTCAGACCAGTCGAAGACCGAAGAGGAGCGTTATGAGGCGCGGTTGGCGTTGCAAAAACTGCCCCGCAACTCGAATCCGACTCGACTTCGCAATCGTTGTGAACTGACCGGCCGCCCTCGCGGTACGTTCCGTATGTTTGGGCTTGCCCGGGCCAAGATCCGAGAGATCGCGTTCCGAGGCGAGGTTCCTGGTTTGACTAAGGCCAGCTGGTAAGAAGGGAATCAAAACACATGAGCATGAGTGATCCCATCGCCGATATGTTTACGCGTATTCGCAATGCACAACGGGTTGAGAAGCCTTCAGTTGCAATGCCGGCGTCAAAATTAAAAATTGCTATCGCTACTCTGTTGAAGGACGAGGGCTATATCGAGCATTTCAACATTCACCAGTCCGGTGCGAAATCTGATCTTGAGATCGGGCTGAAGTATCACGCTGGCCGACCTGTGATTGAAAAAATTGAGCGCGTTAGCCGGCCAGGTCTGCGTATTTACAAAAACCGACATCAGCTTCCCACCGTTATGAACGGCTTGGGTGTTGCGATCGTATCGACCCCCAAAGGTCTGATGACCGACCGCAAAGCCCGCGCGACCGGCATGGGCGGTGAAGTGATCGGAATTGTGGCTTAAGGGGACGGACGATGTCACGAATTGCAAAATATCCCGTAGCGCTTCCCTCAGGAACCGAGGCGACCATTACGGCCGGTTCAATTACGGTCAAAGGCCCTTTAGGCTCGCTCACGCAGCAGCTCAAAGGCGATGTTGAGATCAAGTTAGATCAAGGCAGCCTCACCTTTGCTGCAGCAGATAGCTCGCGTCACGCGAAGGCGATGAGTGGAACACTTCGGGCAATCGTCGCTAATATGGTGCACGGTGTGTCCAAAGGGTTTGAGCGTAAATTGGCGCTCGTTGGCGTGGGTTACCGTGCACAGGCACAGGGTGATGCACTCAACCTCTCACTTGGATTTTCTCATCCTGTGATTCACAAGATGCCCAAAGGTATCAAGGCGGAAACACCCTCGCAGACAGAGATTCTGATTAAGGGAATTGATCGTCAGCAGGTCGGTCAGGTCGCAGCTGAGGTGCGTGCCTATCGTCCGCCCGAGCCCTACAAAGGCAAGGGTGTCCGGTATGCCGAAGAGGTCATCGTGCTTAAAGAGACCAAGAAGAAATAAGCCAAGTGGCCCTTTAACGATCTATCTAACCATCAATCAAGACAAACCTCGACAGAAAAGCGGACCAGGATATCGATCATGGATAAGAAACAAAGTAGGTTACGCCGTGCCAGACAGACCCGACTCAAGATTGCGCAGTTAGGAGTCAACCGGTTGTCGGTATTTCGAACCAATACCCATATCTACGCCAACATTATCGATGCGACCGGCTCCAAGGTTCTGGTGTCCGCCTCGACAGTTGAACCGGAGATTAAGAAAGCCCTCTCCGGCAAGGGTAGCAATATCGCTGCTGCGACCTTGGTTGGAAAGCGTGTAGCGGAGAAGGCGAAGGCAGCGGGAATCACCAGTGTCGCGTTTGATCGATCGGGATTTAAGTATCACGGCCGCGTGAAGGCATTGGCGGAGGCAGCCCGCGAAGGCGGATTGCAATTCTGATGCGGGCAACCAGGCAATAGAACAACTGAGAATATTCGAGGAATAACGGAGTCCCTCCATGGCAAAGATGCAAGCAAAAGTAACCACTGAAGATCGTGATGACGGTTTTCGTGAAAAGATGATTGCGGTTAACCGCGTAACGAAGGTTGTGAAGGGTGGCCGTATTCTCGGCTTTGCAGCCCTGACCGTAGTGGGTGATGGTGATGGCCGAATTGGTATGGGCAAGGGAAAGTCCCGCGAGGTACCTGTTGCAGTTCAAAAGGCAATGGATGAGGCGCGTCGAAAGATGCTGAAAGTGCCTCTTAAAGGCGGCACCTTCCATCACACGGTGACAGGAAAACACGGTGCGTCAACCGTGATGATCTCTCCGGCACAAAAGGGTACCGGCATCATCGCGGGCGGCCCAATGCGTGCAATTTTTGAGGTCTTGGGTGTAACGGATGTTGTGGCCAAAAGCCTGGGCTCTACCAATCCTTACAACATGGTAAGGGCAACGTTAAATGGTCTTCGCAACATGCAGACTCCGGCCGAGATTGCGAATAAGCGCGGATTGTCGCTTGAACAGATCCTGAATTGATCAGGGGAATCGTTATGGAAAAGAAAACTCTGAAAGTTACCTTGGTCAAAAGCACGATCGGGACGCGCGAATCACATCGCGCCACCGTGGTGGGCCTCGGTCTAAAGAAGATCCGACAGACGCGGGTTTTGGAAGATACCCCAGCGGTCCGCGGAATGATCAACAAGGTGTCTTACCTAGTAAAGGTTGAGTGAGAGCGCTATGTCTGAAAATACAACCGATAAAGCAATGCGATTAAACACGATCGCCCCCGCCGAAGGCGCAAAGCACGCGAAACGGCGTGTTGGCCGTGGTATTGGATCTGGAATTGGTAAAACGGCAGGCCGCGGCCACAAGGGCCAGAAATCGCGTTCAGGTGGCTTTCATAAAGTCGGGTTCGAAGGCGGCCAGATGCCCTTACATCGCCGACTTCCCAAGCGTGGTTTTACAGCGCCTTTTGCAAAATTCAATGCAGAGATTCGGCTGTCCGATCTTCAACGTCTGCCCATTGATGAAATTGATCTCCTCGCGCTGAAGCAGGCTGGCATCGTTGCTGAGTTAACGCGGGCTGCCAAGGTGATCAAGTCGGGCGAACTGTCTCGAAAAATTACCTTGCGCGGCGTTGCGGTGACTGCCGGCGCAAAGGCAGCAATCGAGGCTGCAGGCGGCAATGTGATTATCGACCCCCCTGTCGAGAAGCCTAAGAAGCTTCCCTCGAAACGGGTCTGACCGCACCACGCGCGCCCCTTGAAACCGTCTGAGACGAGATCCGAATAGACCATGGCTAACCCCGCAATGAAAACAGACCGCTTCGCAGATTTGCGTAAGCGTCTCATTTTCTTGGCGCTCGCACTGGTTGTCTATCGGATTGGTGCGCATATTCCTGTACCCGGGATCGACCCTGAGCAGCTCGCTCAGCTCTTCAAATCCCAGGCGGGTGGAATTCTTGGGCTCTTTAATATGTTTTCAGGCGGCGCATTATCTCGCTTTACCGTATTCGCGCTGGGCATCATGCCGTACATCTCCGCATCAATCATCATGCAGCTAATGACGGTGGTGGTTCCTACTTTTGAGGCACTCAAGAAGGAAGGGGAGGCGGGCCGCCGGAAGATCACCCAGTACACCCGTTATGCGACGGTCTTTCTTGCAATTTTTCAGGCAATCGGAATCTCGGTGGCTCTAGAGTCACAGCCCGGCCTTGTGATTGATCCGGGCATGATGTTCCGATTCGTTACCGTGACGTCGCTGGTAACCGGAACCATGTTCTTGATGTGGCTTGGCGAACAGATTACTGAGCGGGGCCTCGGTAACGGAATCTCAATCATCATCTTCGCAGGTATTGCTGCGGGCCTCCCGAGTGCGTTGGGCGGGCTCTTCGAGTTAGTTCGGACCGGCTCGATGAGTGCATTAGCGCTCCTGGTAATTGTATTTCTCGTCGTGTTGGTGACCGCTTTTGTCTGCTTCGTTGAGCGAGGCCAGCGCAAAATTCTAGTGAACTATGCCAAACGACAGGTCGGCAACAAAGTCTACGCGGGTCAGACCTCTCATCTGCCCCTGAAGCTTAATATGTCAGGCGTTATTCCACCGATATTTGCCTCGAGCATTATTCTGTTTCCTGCGACGTTGAGCTCCTGGTTTAGCTCCTCCGACGGCAATGCGAGTTTCCTCAGCGACATTGCGGCATCGCTGTCTCCCGGGCAACCCTTGTATATCGCACTCTATGCGGCCGCCATCATATTTTTCTGCTTCTTTTATACCGCTTTAGTTTTCAACAGCAAAGAAACGGCCGACAACCTAAAGAAATCGGGTGCCTTAATCCCGGGTATTCGACCGGGCGATCAGACTGCGAAATTCATCGACAAAATTCTCATGCGACTGACGCTGGTTGGGGCGATCTACATCACCCTAGTCTGCCTACTGCCTGAGTTTATGGTTCTAAAGTGGAACGTTCCCTTTTATTTTGGTGGCACATCCCTCCTGATTATCGTGGTCGTGACAATGGATTTTATGGCCCAGGTTCAGGCGTACATGATGTCTCAGCAATACGATAGCTTGTTGAAGAAATCGAATTTTAAGGGCGGAGGGCTCGCTCGGTAATGGCGAAAGACGATGCGATTCAGATGCAAGGCGAGGTCGTTGAGAACCTGCCAAATGCGACCTTTCGCGTTAAATTAGAAAACGGCCATGTGGTGTTGGGCCATATTTCGGGGCGTATGCGGATGCACTACATTCGCATCCTTCCGGGCGATAAGGTGACCGTTGAGATGACACCCTACGATTTAACCCGTGCGCGAATTGTATTTCGCGCCAAGTAACTGAGAAAAACAGAGGAAAACACTATGAAAGTTTTGGCATCTGTTCGGCGTATTTGCCGTAACTGCAAAATCATTAGACGCCATGGCGTGGTCCGGGTGATCTGTACAGATCCTCGTCACAAACAGCGTCAAGGCTAACCACTTCCGGAACCTAGGAGTCGACTATGGCACGTATTGCCGGCATTAATATCCCGAATCATCAGCACACCGAAATTGGCCTAACGGCGATCTATGGTGTCGGACGCCAACGCGCTCGCGATATCTGCGATGCGGCAGGCGTTCAGTACTCTAAAAAAGTGAAAGACCTTACTGACGACGAACTGGAGCGTCTGCGGGCCGAGGTTGGAAAGTTCAGCACGGAAGGGGACCTGCGCCGGGAGATTTCCATGAGTATCAAGCGGCTCATGGATCTCGGCTGTTATCGCGGGTTGCGCCACCGTCGTGGTCTTCCTGTTCGTGGGCAGCGTACCCGCACGAATGCACGTACCCGTAAAGGCCCGAAAAAGGCTGCAGCGGCTCTAAAGAAATAAACCAAGAGGTTATCTATGGCGAAGGCAGGCACCACTTCTACCCCGCGCACCCGGAAAAAGGTTCGCAAGAATGTCACCGATGCAGTGGCTCACATCCACGCATCATTTAATAACACCATCATCACGATAACGGATCGTCAGGGCAACGCGTTGTCTTGGGCTTCAAGTGGTGGCGCTGGGTTTAAAGGTTCTCGCAAGAGCACACCCTTCGCAGCGCAGGTCGCTGCAGAATCAGCGGGCCGGGTGGCGCTTGAGTGTGGGGTGAAGAATGTTGAGGTACGTATTACGGGCCCCGGCCCCGGCCGAGAGTCAACAGTGCGTGCATTAAACGCTCTGGGAATGAAGGTTACGCAGATCTCGGATATCACGCCCGTTCCTCATAATGGATGCCGTCCGCCGAAGCGTCGCCGTATTTAAAACGATATCGGGGGGCCTCAGTAGAGCTTAGCTGTGGCCGCCGAAACCGTTGTAGTAAAAGCCCCTGGCAAGACATTGTGTCGCCAGGATTATTCAAGCCCACCGTCAGGAATTTTTTCTGACACTTCGCCAATCTCTGCTTATAAACAGTTGGCGTTTTTCGAAAAGGAATCGAAGTGGCACGTTACACAGGACCACGTTGTAAATTATCTCGCCGAGAAGGAACAGACCTCGGCCTGAAGAGCGCTCGCCGCTCACTCGACTCGAAGTGCAAGCAAGACAGCAAGCCGGGTCAGCATGGCCGCACCTCTGGCGCGCGCCTATCGGATTACGGTAAGCAGCTTCGCGAGAAGCAAAAAGTAAAGCGCATCTATGGAATGCTCGAGCGGCAGTTCCGACGTTACTTCGCGAATGCCAGCCAACAAAAAGGTAATACCGGCGAGAGTCTACTGCAGCTCTTAGAGTCCCGTCTCGATAATGTCGTGTTTCGTATGGGCTTTGGCTCGACTCGGGCTGAAGCCCGTCAGCTGGTGAGCCACCGATCCATTCTGGTCAACGGGAAGAGCATCAATATTCCATCGGCCCACATCAAGCCGAACGATATTGTTTCGCTAACCGAAAAAGCAAGGGCACAGGCCCGCGTAATTGGGTCGGTTCAGCTGGCCGAACAGAATGGCTTCCCGGCCTGGGTCTCGGTAGACACCAAGAAAATGGAAGGCGTATTCAAGCAGGTACCCGATCGCTCTGATCTCCCCGCAGAGATTAATGAGAGCTTGATCGTCGAGTTGTATTCCCGCTAATTATCGCGAAGGATTTTTATGCAAACAGCATTTCTTAAGCCACGTATTATTGAAGTTGAGCCTACCGGAGCCAATTCGGCAAAGATTGTTATGGAGCCCTTTGAGCGCGGGTTTGGCCATACGCTCGGTAACGCATTGCGCCGCGTCCTACTCTCCTCGATGGAGGGTTTTGCCCCCACGGAGGTTCAGATCGCAGGGGTCGTACACGAGTACTCAACGATTGAGGGGGTACAAGAGGACGTCGTTGATCTCTTGCTAAACCTGAAAGGCGTTGTATTTGACCTTGAAGGCCGTAATGACGTCTTGATTTCCTTACGTAAACAGGGTGGTGGTGTTGTCAAGGCCTCTGACTTTGATCTTCCGCACGACGTAAAAGTTATTAACCCGGATCATGTCTTGGCCCATGTGTCGGATAACACCAAGCTTGAACTACAGGTCCGTGTCGAAAAGGGTCGTGGCTATGTTCCAGGAACCCTTCGCCAAATGTCGGATGATACGAGTCGTGCAATTGGCCGGATTGTTCTTGATGCGTCCTTCTCCCCTATTCGTCGGGTGAGCTATACGGTTGAGAGTGCCCGCGTCGAGCAGCGTACCGATCTCGATCGGCTTGTGATTGAGGTGCAGACGAATGGCGTCATCAACCCTGAAGACTCCGTTCGTCGGGCCGCCAGAATCTTGGTAGACCAGCTCTCAGTATTTGCAGCACTCGAGGGTGGTGAGCAGGTTGCCGAAGCGGGTCGGGGCGCGAGTGTTGATCCGATGTTGTTGCGCCCCGTTGATGATTTGGAGCTGACGGTGCGATCGGCGAACTGCCTGAAGGCAGAGAGCATTTATTACATTGGCGATTTGATCCAGAGGACGGAAAACGAATTGTTGAAAACGCCGAATCTCGGACGGAAATCGCTCAATGAGATCAAAGAGGTGCTGGCTTCGCGCGGCCTCACTCTGGGCATGAAGCTTGAGAATTGGCCACCAGCAGGCTTGGATCGCTAATTTATTTCTAGGTTAACCGCGCGAGAGCGCGAAGAGAGTTAAGGAGAAAACCCATGCGTCACCGTCTCGGATTACGCAAGCTAAATCGCACAACGAGTCATCGACTCGCTATGTTCCGTAATATGGCAAATGCGCTATTACGCCATGAGGCGATTAAGACAACCCTGCCTAAGGCGAAAGAGCTGCGAAAAGTGGTGGAGCCCTTGATTACGATCGGCAAGACACCGAGCTTGGCCAATCGTCGTTTGGCCTACGATCGTCTGCGCGATCGGGAAATTGTTGGAAAACTTTTTGCGGAAATCGGCCCCCGTTATGCATCCCGTCCGGGCGGCTACTGTCGGATATTGAAGTTTGGTTTCCGCAGCGGCGATAACGCCCCGATGGCCCTGATGGAACTTGTTGATCGTCCAGAAGTATCCGAGCCCGTCGATACAGAAAAAGCAGCGTAATCAGCGCTTCTTGTAGTTAAAGGCCGAATCCCAAAAGGAAGCGGCCTTTTTTATTGATTCCGTTTGTCTGGGCCTATGCCTTTAACCATCCCGCGATATCGGGCGCATAGTAGGTGAGCACACCATCTGCACCGGCCCGCTTAAATGCGATCATGGCCTCCAGCACTGCCTTGCGCTCGTCGAGCCAGCCGTTAGCGCAGGCGGCCTTTAACATCGCATATTCGCCACTGACTTGATATGCAAAGGTCGGCATACCAAATTCAGCTTTAACCCGCCAGACGATGTCGAGATAGGGAAGGCCAGGCTTTACCATGACCATGTCAGCGCCCTCTTCAATATCGAGAGCAACCTCTCGTAAGGCCTCGTTCGAATTGGCCGGGTCCATCTGATAGGTTTTCTTGTCAGACTTGCCAAGGCTGCCGGCGCTTCCCACCGCATCTCTAAACGGGCCGTAATACGCCGACGCATACTTCGCCGCATAGGACATGATTCGGGTGTCAATCAGATGGTTTGATTCCAACGCTGCTCGAATCGCGCCAATTCGGCCATCTTGCATATCGGAGGGCGCGACAATATCTACACCGGCCTGGGCCTGCATTAGCGCCTGTTCAACCAGGACCTTTACGGTCGAGTCGTTAAGAATTCGGCCTTCCTCGTCGATAAGACCGTCTTGGCCGTGGCTCGTGTAGGGGTCAAGAGCGACATCGGTCATGATTCCTATCTCAGGAACCCGCTGCTTGAGGGCGCTCACCGCTCGCGGGACCAGACCGGCAGGGTTGAAGGCCTCTCGCCCATCGGGTGTTTTTTTCGAAGACTCAATCACAGGGAAGATTGCGAGCACCGGGATGCCCAAGTCCCTAGCCCGCTCTGCCACCGGAACGAGCCGATCGATCGAGTATCGAAACACCCCGGGCATCGACGCAACCTCTACCATTATGCCAGACCCCTCAGTAACGAAGACTGGATATATAAGATCTTTCACTGATAACGTGTGCTCACTTACCAAAGAACGAGACCAGGGATCTCTGCGATTTCGTCGCATTCTTGTGGCCGGAAATTTGGAGTTCAGCATAGCTACCCTTATAACACTACCCGTAAAATGGTTAATATTCTCAATTTTCTGTCTAAGACATATCATAGACATAGACGGCTTATCGTCTCCCGCTTCTCCTCCCTGAGCGGGTGCCTATCGAATTTAGGCGTTCTTAACCCGGCGATTACCTCGCTGGGTTTTTTTTGCCTTCGATCCACGAGGCCCCATCAGATCGGAAATCCAACTTAAATCATAACGAACTCTGAGCGCAGAAATTAAATCGCCTCTTTACTGACCGCGGTTGCTCAGGCCCCACCAGTCAGCGATATGGTCAATCACTTCCTCCCGTCCGATTCGGGCTGTGGCTGAGAACAGGCTGGTCGTGACTTCATCGCCCCAGCGCTCGGAATGTTCCTTAATCAGTCGCTGGGCCAGAGCAAGCGTCTTTGTTTGCTCCTGTTTGCCGAGTTTGTCGGACTTCGTCAGCAGAATGTGGATTGGTTGGCGACGCCGACCAAACCAGTCGAGCATGTCTTGATCGAGGGGCCCAAAAGGATGCCGGATATCCATCACCAGGATCATCGCCACCAGGCTCAGCCGTGACTCGAGAAACCGAGCGAGTTCCTCTTGCCATCGCGCCTTCGTGGCATGATCCACGGCCGCATAGCCGTAACCCGGCAGATCCACTAGTCGGCCCTTCTCCTCTTCTTGCCAGCAGAGCTGGAACATATTGATCAGCTGAGTCCGGCCCGGAGTTTTGCTGCTAAAGGCGAGCTTTCGACGGTTACACAGAAAATTAAGGGCGGAGGATTTCCCGGCGTTGGAGCGGCCAGCGATTGCGATCTCGCCTGCCCCAAGGGCGGGCAAGTCGGCCGAACGCGCTGCACTTGTTAGAAAGCTAATCTGATGAATCCAGTCTTTGAGGGGCGGCAGAGGGTTTTTGGCTTCGGACGACATGAGGCAAAGGGACTCGACTAAAATAGGGGCTAATCAAAACAAGCAGGGAGTAATTATGCGTTACCAGTTTGACACGCTTTCCGCGCGCCCGATGAGAGATCAACCCATTCGTCGGTTCAGCAGCTTTTTTGCTGCAGCCTTGACAACGATCGGTCTGCTGATTTCAACGCCGACTATCGCCGCTGATCCGGTATCGAAAAAACCCGCTGACCTCGCCAAGGGAAAAACAACAGCGGCAACCGTCTGCGCCGCCTGCCATATGCCCGACGGCAATAGTGTGATCGCACAAAACCCGATCCTCGCTGGTCAGCATGCCGCATATCTTGAGAAACAGCTCTATAACTTTAAGCTTAAGGCTGGCGCTAAAGAGCCCGAGCGTAATAACGCCATCATGCTGGGCTTTGCATCGATCTTGTCGGACGAGGATATTCGCAACATTGCTGCGTTCTATGCAGCACAAAAAGCAAACAATGCGTCCGCAAAACGGAAAGATCTCATCGTGCTTGGCGCGAAGATCTATCGCAGTGGACTTCCTGAGAAAGGCCTGCCTGCCTGCGCCGGCTGCCACAGCCCTAATGCGGCCGGAATCCCAGCACAGTTCCCACGTCTCGCCGGACAGCATCCAGAGTACACCGAGGCGACTCTGAACAATTTCAGGCTTGGTCAGCGTAAAAATAGCGCTCAGATGATGACCATTGCAGGAAAGATGACGGAGGCGGAAATCGCCGCCGTCTCGGAATATCTTGCTTCGGTCCGGTAAACACCGCCAGCTGATCTCGGGGGATCATCTGCAGTCGCAGGTGACTCCAGAGACAGTGTTTTTAAACCGTCGAACTCTGATTGCCGGGCTTGGCGGAGCCGCTCTAGTTGCGGCGACCACTCGTGGTGGCATGTCGAACGCTCAGGCGAGCACCCGCGCTCCAGGCAACTATGCTGCGCTACCCGGAAGGCCAAGTCGTTTTTCGATCATGGAAAAACCGGTTCCGTTTGCAGATGCCGCCGGCTATAACAACTTCTATGAGTTCGGCTTAGATAAAGATGACCCCGCCGCTAACGCACCGAGTCGGTTAAAGACATCGCCATGGAAATTATCGATTGAAGGTCTTGTGGCGAAACCCCGGATTTTTGATATCGATGACTTGATCAAGATCGCACCACTAGAGGAGCGCATCACCCGATTACGCTGTGTTGAGGGCTGGTCGATGGTGATTCCTTGGGTGGGCTACTCATTATCCGAGCTGATTAAACAGGTCCAGCCTTTAGGGTCAGCAAAGTATATTGAGTTCACGTCTCTAGCAGATCCTAAGCAGATGCCGGGCCTGAATTCCCGGGTTTTGCGTTGGCCCTACCATGAGGCACTTCGGCTTGATGAGGCACGAAACCCACTCACGATGCTGACGTTTGGGATGTATGGCGTTGTGTTGCCAGCACAGAATGGGGCTCCTGTCCGGATGGTTGTGCCTTGGAAATATGGTTTTAAAAGTGCCAAGTCTCTAGTCAAGATCCGGTTTACAGAAGCCCAGCCAACTACCAGCTGGAGCCTTGCCGCGCCAAATGAATATGGTTTTTACTCCAACGTCAATCCTAATGTGGATCATCCACGCTGGTCACAGGCCACTGAGCGGGTATTGGGTGTCGAGAGTTTATTTGCAGTTCGACGCAAGACCGAGTTATTTAACGGTTACGCCGAGCTTGTGAGCGGGCTCTATGCGGGCCTAGACCTTAAGAAGTTTTATTAACACCTTGGGGCCAGACTCTTCGGCTCCTCGCGCGACCCTTGCACGCTGATCTAAAGTCTCAGACTCGACTGCTCAGACTCTCCTTATTCCTATGGGCGGCAACCCCGCTCGTTGATCTCTTTCTCCTTGCGCTGTCTGGGAATCTGGGCGCCAATCCGCAAGAGACTCTGCTGCGTTCTACAGGAATGTGCTGCCTAGTGCTGCTATTGGTGACACTGTCGATCACACCACTGCGTCGTCTACTGGACTGGACTGAGCTTGTACGCCTGCGACGGATGCTAGGTCTTTGGGCCTTTGCCTATGCATTTATTCACCTCTTGGGATTCTGGGCCTTTGAACACGAGTTTCTCTGGAGTGCTGTACTTAAAGATGCGTTCAAGAGGCCCTTTGTTACCTTAGGGCTGGTGGGTTTCGCCTTATTGATACCGCTGGCAATCACATCTAATCAGTGGTCTATGCGGCAGCTTGGAGCCCGATGGAAAACGATTCATCAGCTAATCTACGCAGTGGCTTTACTTGGCTGCATTCATTTTTTTCTGCATCGTGCAGGAAAAAATAATTTTTTCGACCCGAGTGTCGCGCTCGCTGTAACAGTCGTGTTGCTTGGTTTGCGGTGGAGATGGCGCCGACCTCGACACCATTAACCTTATGTATTCCCCAGAAGATAGGCGGGAATTCTTTCGGTAAGGATGAGGTCTTCGAATACCTCACGTCGGCGAATTAGATGCGCGTCTCCGTTTAAATCAACGAGGACTTCAGCCGCCTTAGGCCTGCTGTTGTAATTTGAACTCATACTCATGGCATAAGCGCCTGCTGATAAGATGGCGAGCAGATCCCCCGAAGACAGTGAGAGCCCGCGATCCTTTGCGATCCAGTCCCCGCTCTCGCAGACGGGACCCACCAGATCCCATTTTGTATGGTCTGCATCCACTCTATTGTTAGCCAGAGGCTCAACACCATGCCAGGCGTCGTATAGGGCTGGTCGCATTAAGTCGTTCATAGCAGCATCGATGACGGCAAAGTTTTTTTCTCGGCCGGGTTTGAGCAGCTCAACCCGCGTTAACAAGAGTCCCGCATTACCGACGATGGCCCTCCCGAACTCGAATAAGACTTCGGGTGCGGCAGCCTTTCGGGATTGCGACCAGGCATCAATTCGGCCAAACAGGGCATTAAGCATTTCTTTTGGGGATGGTGGACTTTCTTGTTCGTAGGTGATTCCAAGGCCGCCACCCAGATCAAGGTGATGAATCTGGATCTTCTGCCGATCTAAGACCGCTACAAGATCAAGAACTCTCTCTAGAGAGTCGAGGAATGGTTGAATGTCCGTAATTTGTGATCCGATATGACAGTCAATTCCTTGAATATCAATGCCTGGAAGCGTTGCCGCTTTCTGATAAACCGCGACTGCAGATTCCATGGGAATACCAAATTTATTTTCTTTCAATCCGGTAGAAATATAGGGATGTGTCTTTGCATCAATGTCAGGATTGACACGAATCGAGATCGGCGCACGCGAGCCCTGCTGGGTTGCGATTGACGAAATCATTTCCAGCTCTGCCTCAGACTCTACATTGATGCATTTAATCTTTGCATGAAGGGCTGCAGAGATCTCCTCTGGCTTTTTCCCAACGCCAGAAAAGACAACCCGGTCGACAGACCCGCCGCAGGCTAAGACACGCTGTAATTCACCGATCGACACAATGTCAAAACCAGCCCCCTGTTGGGCAAGCAGACGGATAATCGCAAGGCTTGAATTTGCTTTCAATGCGTAACAAATTAAGGCGTCTCGGCCCTGGGCAGCCTGAGAAAATGACTGGTAGGCATCCGTAATCATGCGTTCGGCATAGACAAATGTTGGTGTACCGAATTGCTGTGCAATCGCCGCTAACGGCTGACCTTCACACAGAAGATCCCCTGTCTCGGACCGGGAAAATGAGGACCCCCTCAGGGGACCTGTGTTAAAGATATGGGCCATGATTAAGGTCTGGGTGTTTCTGCAGGGGGTGCCGGAAACTGGGGCTTTGGAAGAACCAAGGGCCCTTTCTGCCCGCATCCACCCAGAATCAGGCAAAGGCTTATGCTTAGCAGTAACACCGCCGCTACACCATAGGGGCGAGAGGCAACGGACTGTTCTGGCTGCGGTCTAGGTAGGTGGGTATTGAGGTGGTGCATAGGGGATAAGTATGACGGAAACCGAGTTTTTAGATGAGGTTCAAAGAATTTGGCAGACTATTGAGTCCACTGTTGATCGATGGGCAGAGACGCTTTCAATCGACATTGAGGCCATTCGTAACGGATCGGTCCTTGAGGTTGAATTTGAAAATGGGAGAAAGATCATTATCAACCCACAGACCCCCTTGCAGCAGGTCTGGCTGGCGTCGGTGCATGGCGCCTTTCACTTTACGAGGCAGACGCAAGGCTGGATTGATACGCGAAGTACGAAAGATTTTTGGCAGATATTTTCTGAACAGGCAGCCCTCGAGGCGGGCATGGCTCTTCCAGGCTAACGCAGCCCCACGCTTGCCACACCAACACCGGGCCTGCTCTCTTGGGTGTAATACTCGCCGCCAATTTCGAGGACTCCATTCGGCATTGATCGCATAGCGTTTGGTGCACGCAGTAGCGCAACTTTCATGTATTCCATCCAGATTGGCAGTGCCAAGCCTCCTCCGGTTTCGCGGTCACCTAGTTTTTTTGGCTGGTCAAATCCTACCCAGGCAACGCCAACCGCATTGCCACCGTATCCAGCGAACCAGGCATCGTGGGAGTCGTTAGTGGTACCGGTTTTCCCGGCCAAGTCGCTGCGACCAAGTGAGACCGCGCGGGCAGCTGTTCCAGAGCGGACCACCTCACGCAAGAGGCTATTCATGATGAAGGCATGACGGGGATCCATCACTCGTTGGCTTTCCGTCCCAGATTTGACCGGCTGCGCACGGCCTAAAACCTTTCCTTTGAGGTCCACAACACGATCAATGAGGAAGGGATTGACACGATAACCCCCGTTTGCGAAGACCGAATAGCCTGTAGCCATTTGCATTAGGGTGACCGAGCCCGCGCCTAAAGCCATAGTCAGGTAGGCCGGATGACGCTCGGGTTCAAAACCAAACCGTGTAATGTAGTCCTGTGCGTATCGCGGGCCCACGCTATGCAGCACACGGATTGAGACCATATTTTTTGATTTTGCAAGACCTTGCCGCAGGGTCATCGGCCCATCAAATGTGCCATCGTAATTTTTTGGCTCCCATGCCTGCCCCCCTGTCTGCCCAGGATCAAATTGCACAGGTGCGTCATTCACTATGGTCGCGGGCGAGAAGCCTCGGTTGAGCGCACTGGCATAAACAAAGGGTTTGAATGCGGAACCTGGCTGTCGCCAAGCCTGTGTCACACGATTAAATTTATTACGATTGAAGTCAAACCCGCCTACGAGTGCCCGGATTGCACCATCCTGCGGGTTTAGCGCAACAAATCCAGATTCAACCTCAGGCATCTGCGTGATCTCGTATTGGCCGTCTGGCATTTGAAGAATTCTGACGACTGCGCCTTTACGCAAGCGTTTTGCTGGCGGCGCAACGGATGACAGACCTTGGCTTGAAAACTTCAGGCCATCACCAGAGATTTCGACGGTTTGATTACGGCTTCGTCGAACAACAACCCGGGTGTCGCTGACATCGATCACAATTGCGGTGAGGAGTTCCTCGCTATCAGGGCGGTCGTTTAATGCATCTTCGATGGCATCTTCAAAGGCGTCGCGCGCGCTAGGCAGAGCGATGAAGGCCTCCGGCCCTCGCCAGCCTTGGCGACGATCGTATTCCAGCAGGCCTGCGCGTAGGGCTTTCTGGGCTGCCCGCTGCTCGTCAGCCGAGATGGTGGTGTAAACAGTCAATCCCCGGGTGTAGGTTTCTTCTTTGTATTGATCAAACATTAATTGGCGTGCCATCTCTGCTACGTATGGGGCACGCAGAGGAAATTCATCTGCACGGCCGATGACCGTGAGCTTTTCCGCCTTCGCCTCGGCGGATTGGCGGGGGCTTATTAAGCCGAGTTTTTCCATTCGCCCGAGAACGTAGTGCTGCCGCAATGTTGCACGGCGGAGATTGGCTGAAGGGTTAAATGCCGATGGGGCCTTAGGAAGCCCCGCCAACATCGCAGCCTCAGCCAGAGAGATTTTTGTAATCTCTTTACCAAAATAAGTCTGTGATGCAGCCGCGAAACCGTAGGCCCGCTTACCTAGATAAATCTGATTTAAGTAAAGCTCAAGAATCTGATTTTTGGTGAGCTTGCGCTCAATCTCAGACGCTAATAACACCTCATAAATTTTTCGTGTAAACGTTTTCTCTGAGGAGAGATAGAAATTTCGCGCGACCTGCATCGTGATCGTACTTGCCCCTTGTGATCTTCCTCCTGCAAAGATATTGGCCAAGACGGCGCGTGCGATACCGGTGAAATCAATACCTCGGTGTTGAAAAAAAGCATCGTCCTCGGCTGCGAGAATCGCCTGAACCAGATGCTTGGGCACTTCTGGCAGGCGCACGAGGCTTCTGCGCTCCTCACCAAACTCACCGATTAAGATGCCGTCCGATGTCAGGACCCTCAGTGGCATCTTGGGCTGGTAGTCCGCAACCGCATTAATTGGCGGCAGCCTCGGGGTAGCCAAGGCGATGACCAAGAGGGCAACCGCGATTAACGCAATCAGACTTGAAAGGGCGATGGCTAGCCAGCGCAGAGCTATTTTCATGGGGTAGAGTTTATCGCCTGATAGACTCCTCGCCATGCGAAATATCGTTTTTGTTGGCCTAATGGGTGCGGGCAAGACGACGGTGGGTAGGCGACTCGCCAAGCGTCATGGCCTGGTTTTCATGGATACAGACCAGGAAATCGAAGCCCGCTCGGGCGCTCCGATTCCAACCATTTTTGATTTGGAGGGTGAGGAAGGCTTTCGAAAGCGGGAGTCTCGGGCTATTTCGGAGGCGATGGGGCGTACCGGTCATGTGATCACGACGGGAGGAGGAGCCATTGTGCGCGCAGAGAATCGGGAGATGTTGCGGTCGGGATTTGTAATTTATCTGGATGCAGACCCTGAGCAGCTGTGGCAGAGATTAAAAAATGACACGAGCCGACCACTATTAAGTCGGTCGGCCGACCCCCGGGCGACGCTGATCGCGCTGCATGCTGAGCGTGATCCCTTGTATCGAGAAATTGCAAACCTGATTGTGCCGACGACACGGGCCTCCGTGTCGGTGGTAATGCGCGCAATTGACCAAGGCCTACATCAGGCGGGGATTTTATGAGATGAAGACACTACATGTTGCACTCGACAGTCGGAGTTATCCGATATGGATCAGTTCTGGGCTTATTGATAATTCAGAGTGTTGGCGGGAGGCCCTGTCGCCGGGGCGGGTTGTAATTGTGACTAACGAGACGGTAGGCCCTCTGTACACCGCGGCTGTTCGCGACACGGTTGAATCCTTAGGCCATCCTGTAATTTGCATTGATCTTCCAGATGGCGAGCAATTCAAAGACTGGGCCCATTTAAATCTGATTTTTGATGGATTGATGGCGAACCGTATTGAGCGCGGAGAAACAATTGTTGCCCTCGGCGGAGGTGTTGTCGGTGACATGGCAGGCTTTGCGGCTGCCAGCTATCAACGGGGTATGCGGCTGATTCAGGTGCCAACAACCTTGCTGGCGCAGGTGGATTCCTCGGTTGGGGGTAAGACCGCAATTAATCATCCCCTGGGCAAGAATATGATTGGTGCGTTTTATCAGCCTTCGGCTGTGTTCTGCGATCTCGATGTTCTCGGCACATTACCGGCTCGGGAATTCAGTGCGGGCCTCGCAGAGGTCATCAAGTACGGGTGTATTCTCGATGCGGAGTTTTTCAATTGGCTCGAGGCCAATATCGAGGCCCTTCTGCGGCGTGACCGTAATGCGTTGACCGAGGCCGTCTATCGATCCTGTGAGTTAAAGGCACAGGTTGTTGCTGCAGATGAGCGCGAAACAGATCGCCGAGCAATTCTGAATTTCGGGCATACCTTTGGCCATGCGATTGAGGCGGGCCTCGGCTACGGCAAATGGCTTCATGGGGAGGCAGTCGGTTGCGGCATGGTGATTGCGGCGAACCTGTCTAAGGAGCTTGGCGGCTTGTCCTCGGAGATGGTGTCGCGCATTGTTGCGCTGATTGAGAAGGCAGCGCTCCCGATTCGTCCGCCCAGATGGCCCGTCAAGGATTATTTGGAATGGATGTCACACGATAAAAAGTCAAAATCGGGGAAAGTCCGCTATGTGGTGCTGCGCAGCATGGGGTCCGCCCAGACCCAGATCGTCGACGATGGATTGATTTCGAAGGTTCTTGAAAAAGCCATTGCATGAAACGCCCTGCAGGGCGCATCATTTCCTCTCCGACTCTCCCATGAGGATCTCATGGCTCGACAGGCGCGTGATGCAAGACCCGGCAGGACTTATCACCTAGTGCAACGAGGGCACGATCGTGCGGAGATTTTTCGCGACGATCAGGATCGTTCGTCTTACTTCGATTCCTTTTTGCAGGCCGCCATCGGATTTGGGCTTCGTGTTCATGCATACTGTTTATTAAGAAGTGAGGCCCACTGGCTGGTCACGCCACAACGGGCCGATGCAATGGCAGACGTGGTTCAACAGGTGGGCCGAAGTTATGTCCGGCGATTCAATACACGATGGATGAGACAAGGCACCCTCTGGGAGGGGCGTTATCGAGCGTATTGGATTGATGAACCGGTCTTTGGCCTACTCGTTCAACGGGCAATTGAGTGGCTGCCTGTGCGGGCGACCTTGGTGAATCACCCGGCGGACTGGACGTGGTCGAGCGCGCAAATTCATTGTGGCCGTCGGCCCGAGGCCCGTCTGATGCCCCTGCCGAGTTACTGGGCCCTGGGCAACACGCCGTTTGAGCGCGAAGCCTCCTATCCAAGCATTCTGGACCAGGCCCTGACCGACTCGACCTGGGAGTGTGTCAAAAAGGGCCTCTCTAGTGGTCGGCCTTGGGCGACTGAAAGAACAATGGCCAGCCTACCGGCAGAGGAGCAGGCCCGTTGGCAGCAGCGGCCACGCGGCCGGCCAAGGGCACTATCTAAGGTAGCTTAACAAGGGACTCCAATGCCTGTTACCCTTTCTTTAATGTGTCCCCTAATAAATTTATAAATAAAAAAAATCACATTTATATATGTTCTGACCCTATTTAAAATTTATATTTTACAAGGGTTAAAGCGGATTTTTCGTTGATCTTCTGATTGGGCTGCCGCTATAGTCTTAGGCCCTTTGATTAATTTTGCTCCGCACCATGATCCCAGCTCAAGGCCTCTACGATCCCCGAAACGAACATGACGCTTGTGGGGTCGGATTCGTTGCCCACATCAAGGGCTTGAAGTCTCACGATATCGTCCAGCAGGGCTTAAATATCCTGCGCAACCTCGACCACCGCGGCGCGGTGGGGGCAGACGCACTAATGGGAGACGGCGCGGGGCTACTGATTCAAATTCCGGATGCTTTTTTCCGCGAAGAAATGCGGGCCATGGGGATCACGCTGCCGCCCCCTGGTGAATATGGAGTCGGCAATATTTTTCTTCCGAAAGAACGGGCCTCACGGCTAGCCTGCGAACAGGAGTTGGAACGGGCAGTCCGCGCAGAAGGTCAGATCGTACTGGGCTGGCGCGACGTCCCCACAAACCGAGACATGCCAATGTCGCCTTGGGTCCGGTCTCGCGAGCCCATCATGCGCCAGATCTTTATCGGCCGCGGTGCAGATGTAATCGTGCAGGATGCGCTGGAGCGAAAACTCTATGTGATTCGCAAAACCGCCTCGAGTGCGATTCAAAAACTCGAACTCAAACACAGTAAAGAATATTACGTTCCCAGTATGTCGACCCGGACAATCGTCTATAAGGGGCTCTTGCTGGCGGACCAGGTAGGCGAGTACTACCTCGACCTAAAAGATCAACGCTGTGTGTCAGCGCTGGCTCTTGTTCACCAGCGCTTCTCGACCAACACATTCCCGAGATGGTCTCTCGCACACCCCTATCGTATGGTGGCGCACAACGGTGAGATCAACACCGTAAAAGGAAACTATAACTGGATGCGTGCCCGCGAAGGCGTTATGTCATCGCCGGTACTTGGTAACGATCTGCAAAAACTCTACCCCATCAGTTTTGCGAATCAATCTGACACCGCAACCTTCGATAACTGTATCGAACTACTGGTCGCTGCCGGATATCAGCTCTCCCAGGCCGCCATGATGATGATTCCTGAGCCCTGGGAGCAGCATACCGCGATGGATGAGAGCCGAAAGGCGTTCTATGAATACCACGCCGCGATGCTAGAGCCTTGGGATGGCCCCGCCTCGATCGTCTTTACGGATGGCCGACAGATCGGCGCCACCTTAGACCGAAATGGCCTGCGACCCTCTCGCTACTGCATTACGGATGACGACCTCGTCATCATGGCCTCAGAGTCGGGCGTGCTGCCCGTCGCCGAGAGCAAGATCGTGCGCAAGTGGCGCCTGCAGCCAGGAAAGATGTTTCTGATTGACCTCGAACAAGGGCGAATGATTGACGACGAGGAACTAAAGGCATCCCTTGCCAAGGCAAAGCCCTATAAACAATGGATCGAAAATCTCCGCATTCGACTAGAGACGCTCGGCGCAAGCACCGTTGCGAACAATCCTCCTCGACAAGACATTGCACTACTCGACCGCCAACAGGCCTTTGGCTACACACAGGAGGATATAAAGTTTCTGATGGCGCCGATGGCCGCGAATGGTGAAGAGGGCATCGGATCAATGGGCAACGATTCACCGTTAGCTGTCTTGTCGGATCGAAATAAGCCGCTCTATAACTACTTCAAGCAACTCTTTGCCCAGGTTACGAATCCACCAATTGATCCGATCCGCGAGGCGATCGTCATGTCGCTCGTCTCATTTATTGGTCCGCGCCCGAATCTCTTGGACATTAACCAAGTCAACCCCCCGTTGCGACTTGAGGTTACACAGCCGGTTCTCGATTTTGCCGACATGCAGCGCCTGCGGGATATCGAAGTCCACACCCAAGGAAAATTCAAAAGCCACATCTTAGATATCACCTATCCGATTGAGTGGGGCTCCGAGGGGGTCGAGGCCAAACTCGCCTCACTCTGCGCAGAGGCAACCGACGCCATCAAGTCGGGGAAGAATATCCTGATCGTGAGTGATCAGCTGGTCACCGTGACACAGGTCGCGGTGCCGGCGCTACTTGCATTGTCCGCCGTGCACCAGCACCTCGTCCGCGAGGGTATGCGAACCCTAGCCGGCCTCGTGGTGGAGACGGGATCTGCCCGCGAGGTACATCACTTTGCGGTACTCGCGGGCTATGGTGCCGAAGCCGTTCATCCCTACCTGGCGTTGGAGACCCTTGCCGACATACACCAACATCTACCCGGCGAATTATCTGCAGATAAAGCGATTGCCAACTATGTAAAGGCAATCGGTAAGGGCCTCTCCAAGATCATGTCCAAGATGGGGATTAGCACTTATATGTCGTATTGTGGCGCCGAAATCTTTGAGGCAATTGGAATAAATAAAGAAACGGTCGATAAATACTTTACGGGCACCTCGACTCAGGTCGAGGGTATCGGTGTCTTTGAAATTGCAGAAGAGGCGATCCGTACGCACCTTCAGGCCTTCAGTAAGGACCCCGTCTTGAAGGGGCTTCTTGATACAGGTGGTGAATACGCATGGCGTGTCCGTGGTGAGGCCCATATGTGGACGCCGGATGCAATTGCCAAACTCCAGCATTCGGTTCGGGCAAATAACTGGGGCTCCTATAAAGAGTACGCTCAGCTCATCAATGACCAGAGCAGGCGCCACATGACGTTGCGCGGGCTCTTTGAATTTAAGCTGGATGCCTCTCGTGCGATCCCAATTGAAGAGGTAGAGCCCGCCTCTGAGATTGTGAAACGTTTTGCGACAGGCGCAATGTCGCTAGGGTCTATCTCAACCGAGGCCCACACAACACTCGCGATCGCAATGAATCGCATAGGCGGCAAGAGCAACACCGGTGAAGGCGGGGAAGATGCAAACCGCTATCGTAATGAACTCAAAGGTATTCCGATTCATCAGGGCACACTTGTTTCTGAAATCATCGGCAGAGATGTTGTTGAAGTGGACTACGCGCTTAGCGAGGGAGACTCGTTAAGATCTAAGATTAAGCAGGTTGCATCGGGCCGGTTTGGCGTGACTGCGGAATATCTTGTCTCTGCAGATCAGATACAAATCAAAATGGCGCAGGGTGCAAAACCCGGAGAGGGCGGGCAGCTTCCCGGCGGAAAGGTATCCGAGTACATCGGCAAGTTACGCCATTCGGTCCCTGGTGTCGGTCTCATTTCGCCCCCACCCCATCATGATATCTATTCGATCGAAGATCTCGCGCAGCTGATTCACGACTTAAAGAATGTTGCGCCGCATGCGTCGATCTCAGTCAAGCTTGTATCCGAGGTGGGTGTCGGTACGGTGGCGGCCGGGGTCGCAAAGGCCAAGAGCGATCATGTCGTAATCGCCGGTCATGACGGCGGAACCGGTGCGTCTCCCTGGTCATCCATTAAGCATGCCGGCACACCCTGGGAAATTGGTTTGGCCGAGACCCAACAGACTCTCGTTTTAAACGGGCTCCGAAATCGGATCCGCGTTCAAGCTGACGGCCAGATGAAAACGGGTCGCGATGTCGTCGTGGGCGCTTTGTTAGGGGCTGACGAATTTGGTTTTGCAACCGCGCCCCTCGTTGCAGAGGGCTGCATCATGATGCGTAAATGTCATTTAAATACCTGTCCGGTCGGTGTCGCGACACAGGATCCTATTTTGCGCAAGAAATTCTCGGGCAAGCCGGAACACGTTGTGAATTATTTCTTTTTTGTTGCGGAGGAAGTCCGTAGCATCATGGCTCAGCTTGGAATTACCCACTTTGACGAGTTGATTGGTCGCTCAGACTTGTTAGATGCACGCAAGGGACTCTCGCACTGGAAGGCGCAGGGCCTTGATTTTACGAAACTCTTCTACCAGCCAAGACTATCGGGCTCAGCCGTGAACTATCACACCCAGGCTCAGGACCATGGTCTCGACAAGGCGCTTGATAATGTTCTGATTCAGAAGTCAAAGCCTGCTATTGAGCATGGCGAGCGCATTCAGTTCATGGAGGTCGCGCGTAACGTAAATCGAACCGTGGGGGCGATGCTCTCTGGGGAGGTCACCAGGCACCATCCGGAGGGCTTACCCGATGACACCATCCGGATTCAACTCGAGGGCACTGGAGGCCAGTCCTTCGGAGCGTTTTTGGCCAGAGGCATTACCCTCTATTTAATTGGGGATGCGAATGACTACACCGGGAAGGGGCTGTCGGGTGGCCGAGTTGTCGTCCGACCTAGCATTGATTTCCGCGGAGAGTCGAGTCAGAACATTATTGTGGGTAATACGGTGCTCTACGGCGCAACCTCGGGTGAGGCCTTTTTCAGCGGTGTCGCGGGAGAGCGATTCGCGGTGCGTCTTTCTGGAGCAACTGCGGTCGTCGAAGGAACGGGCGATCACGGCTGTGAATATATGACCGGCGGAACCGTGGTGGTTCTTGGTCAGACGGGTCGAAATTTTGCCGCAGGAATGTCTGGTGGTCTTGCCTATGTCTATGACGAAGATGGTCAGTTTCATCAGCGATGCAATATGGCAATGGTGGCGCTTGAGACATTACCCGATAGGGACGATGCCCTCGTTAAAAAACTAATTGAGGATCACCATCGTTGGACTGGCAGCCGACGGGCTCGCGATATTCTGGATCATTGGGGCTCTGCCCGAGCGAAATTCGTTAAGGTATTTCCAAATGAATATAGGCGGGCATTGGCTGAGCTCGAGCAAAAGAAACTCTCTGTCAAAGAAAAGGTGGCAGTCTGATGGGAAAGATCACGGGATTCATGGAGTTTCAGCGGCTCGAAGAGGGCTACTTGCCGGTACAGGATCGTCTCAAGAATTACAAAGAGTTCGTGATTGGCCTTGATGATGCGCAGGCAAAGACGCAGGCAGCACGTTGCATGGATTGCGGTACTCCATTTTGTAATAACGGCTGCCCCGTGAACAACATCATTCCGGATTTTAATGAGCTTGTATTTCAGCAGGATTGGAAACAAGCCCTCGAGGTGCTGCATTCAACGAATAATTTCCCGGAATTCACAGGCCGTATCTGCCCTGCGCCCTGCGAGGCGGCCTGCACGCTGAATGTGAATGATGACCCAGTCGGAATCAAGTCAATTGAGCATGCGATTATTGATCGGGGTTGGCAGGAGCAGTGGGTGGTGCCAGAGAACTCAAAAGAAAAGACTGGTAAGCGTGTCGCGATCGTGGGCTCAGGCCCCGCAGGCATGGCGGCCGCCCAGCAGCTTGCACGGGTTGGCCATGCCGTGACGGTCTTTGAGAAAAACGATCGGGTTGGGGGCCTACTTCGCTATGGAATTCCAGATTTTAAGATGGAGAAATTCCATATAGATCGCCGTGTTGCCCAGATGGAGGCAGAGGGAGTTATTTTTAAAACGAGCGTACTCGTCTCTGAGTTACCGAAAGACCTTAAGGTGACGAATTGGGCGCGAGAAACGATTAGCCCGCAGGCACTGATGCAGGATTTTGATGCGGTGATTCTCACGGGCGGTGCTGAGCAGCCACGGGATCTTCCGGTGCCGGGCCGGGAGCTTAACGGGATTCACTATGCGATGGAGTTTCTGCCGCAGCAGAACAAATTAAATGCTGGCGACACAATCACCAAGCAGATTCGTGCCGATGGCAAGCATGTCATTGTGATCGGTGGTGGTGATACCGGCAGTGATTGTGTCGGCACATCAAACCGGCATGGAGCAGTAAGCGTTACACAATTTGAGCTTTTACCGCAGCCTCCCGAGCAAGAAAACAAGGCGCTCGTCTGGCCCTATTGGCCAATCAAACTTAGAACTTCATCAAGCCATGAAGAAGGTTGTGATCGAGAGTTCAGTATTGCCACTAAAGAATTCATTGGCGAACAAGGGAAGGTTACCGGGTTAAAGAGCGTTCATGTCGAGTGGAGAGACGGCAAGATGATCGAGGTTCCAGGCTCTGAAAAAATTCTAAAGGCGGATTTAGTCTTGCTGGCCATGGGGTTTGTGTCTCCGATTGGATCAATCCTCGAGACGTTTGGGATCGATAAGGATTCCCGTGGAAATGCGAAAGCCGCTACCGAGGGTACCCGTTCCTATATGACCAACGTACAGAAGGTATTCACGGCAGGGGATATGCGTCGCGGTCAGTCCCTCGTGGTCTGGGCGATTCGCGAGGGCCGACAGGCAGCCCGGGCTGTTGATGAGTTTTTAATGGGAACTTCAACATTACCGAGATGAAATCCCGACTGCCGAAGGTTGGCACAACGATCTTCACAGTCATGTCGACGCTTGCCGCCGAGCGCGGAGCTGTCAACCTTGGTCAAGGTTTTCCAGATTTTGAGCCCGATGCTGCCTTGCTGGATGCAGTTAACGAGGCGATGCGATCAGGCCACAATCAGTATGCTCCCTTAAATGGGGTGGCGGCCTTAAGGCTGGCGGTATCGCACAAGGTAGAGGCACTCTACGGCCGATCCTACGATCCCGACTCTGAGGTGATGATTACCGCCGGCGCAACGCAGGCGATCATGACGGCCATCCTCGCGTTAGTGCATCCTGGGGATGATGTGATCGTGCTGGAGCCTGTTTATGATAGTTACATTCCAAGCATCGAATTGGCCGGAGGTCGGGCGGTACGCATCCCGATGACACAACGCTATCGGATTGACTGGGAGCGGGTAGACGCAGCAGTCACCCACAAGACCAGAGCAATCTTAGTGAACTCTCCGCATAACCCGTCAGGGATGATTCTGCGGGAGTCTGATATGCGGGCGCTCGAGGCGATTGTGCTGAAGCATGGCCTATGGGTGATCTCAGATGAAGTCTATGAGCACATGGTGTTTGATGGCGAAGAGCATCAGAGTGTGAGTCGATATCCCGCGATTGCGGATCGGGCAGTCGTGGTCTCATCCTTTGGAAAGACCTTCCATGTTACGGGCTGGAAGATTGGTTCGGTTGTTGCCCCCAGGGCAGTCATGTCCGAGTTTCGAAAGGTGCATCAATTCAATGTGTTTGTGGTCAATAGTGTCATGCAGATAGGTCTTGCCCACTATATGGCTAGCCCTGAACCGTATCAGCAGCTGTCTGATTTTTACCAACGCAAGCGGGATCTCTTTCGGCAGGGTCTGGCCAATACGCCATTGAAACTCTATCCCTGCGAGGGAACTTTCTTTCAGCTGGTGGACTATTCGGAGCTTTCTAATCAGGCAGAGCTTGATTTTGTGAAATGGTTGACTTGCGAGAAAGGGGTTGCAGCAATCCCGTTATCGAGTTTTTATGAAGATAGAGTAGAAAACAAAACGATTCGTTTTTGTTTCGCAAAAAAAGAAGAAACCCTCCGCCTAGCGATTGATCGTTTATCCGTTCTTGGATGAGCCGCCTATGACTCTTGCCGAAACCCCGATGGTGTTTCTGGATCTTGAGACTACAGGCGCCACCGCCACTCGAGATCGGATTACGGAAATCGGGCTGGTCACGATTTCTCAGAGTGGTCTGACGCGTTATAGCCAACTGGTGAACCCAGAGTGTCGCATTCCAGACTTCATTCAGGGGCTTACGGGCATTACGAATGAGATGGTTGTAGATGCACCGCGGTTTGCTGAGCTCGCTGGCGATTTATTCGAGAGGCTTGAGGGTAAATTATTTATTGCACATAATGCACGGTTCGATTATGGCTTCATTAAGAACGAATTTAAGCGAATCGGCATTAATTTTCGGGCACGAGTTCTCTGCACCGTTAAGCTGTCGCGACATCTCTATCCCCAAGAGACTCGGCATAACCTTGATGCCCTTATTTCCCGGCATGGACTAATCCAGTCAGGACGGCATCGGGCCCTCGCAGATGCAGACCTTATCTTCCAGTTCTGGAAAAAACTGCAAGAGAATTTTTCTTTAGAAGAACTCTACGCTGCGATTGATACACTTACGGCGCGACCCTCAATTCCCTCTCAGCTCGATCCCGATCTCCCGGACCAACTTCCCGAGTCACATGGGGTCTACATTTTTTACGGGGATAACAACTTCCCACTCTATGTGGGGAAGAGTAAAAATCTACGCAAGCGTGTCATGTCCCATTTCTCATCAGACCATGCCCGCGGCAAAGAGATGAGTATTTCTCTGCAGATCCGGCGAGTCGATTGGATCGAGACATCGGGCGAAATCTCCTCTCTTCTGAAAGAATCAGCGCTCGTCAAGGCTCTGATGCCTAGCCATAACTCACGCCTGCGACGCCATAAGGAGTTGTGCGCCTGGCAGATTAAGAACGAGTATCAAGAAGGGTGTGAGACAGATCTCTCAGGTCAGGGTGGCTCGAACGATCAGCGTCATCCAACGCTAGCCCCGCCAACGCTGATCTGGGGGAGAGATTTAAATCTCGGTGCGCAGCCCGATCTCTATGGGATCTTTCGGTGTCAGCGGGATGCGCTTGCTATGTTGTCTGAGCTTGCCCAGACCGCTCAGTGCTGCAAGGTATTGCTCGGCTTAGAGAAGGCGCAGCCCGGGTCGGCCTGCTTCGGTTTTCAATTAAAGCAGTGTAGGGGGGCCTGTATTGGCAAGGAGCCTGTCGGCCATCACCAGGCCCGCCTGATGATGGCGCTGGCTCGGCATAAGCTTCCGGTCTGGCCATATCAGCAACCGATTGGTTTACGCGAAGGTGATACCGTTCATATCATCGATGCTTGGTGTTATCTTGGTGCCGCACAACGTGAGGACGAGATCTTCGATATTCTCGATTCAGGTCAACCAATATTTGATCTTGATGTTTATAAGATTCTCCAAAAGGCGATGCGTACACTAGATCTCGTTAAACTCTAATGGCTCACGATCAGTTATCCCGTCGTCGTTGGCTTGAGTCTGTCTCGATCATCGGGCTTAGCCTGTTGGCCCCATCAGGCGTGCGGACTGCTGTTGCGCAGTCGTCACCCCAGTCATATCTTGATGCGCTACGGGCGGGCGGCTGCGTTGTCTTGGTTCGACATGCGCTGACCACGCCTGGCATTGGTGATCCCCCTGGAATGCGGCTCGACGATTGCTCGAGCCAACGCGATTTATCGGCCGAGGGTCGTGCACAATCCAGGCGGTTGGGTCAGTGGTTTAGGGCTCATGGACTTCGTCCACAGGCCGTGAGGTCCAGTCAATGGTGCCGCTGCCTACATACTGCCCGAGAGGCCTTTCATCAGCGGCAAGAGGGCCCTCAGGTGCCGATTACGCCATGGGTTGCGCTGAATTCCTTTTTTCAAGGTCATGGAAGCCGCGACCAGCAGCTCAAGGATGCATTGAGCGCTGCACGCATTATTCACGAGCGTCGCAAGACAGGGGAGTTCGAGGTCTGGGTAAGTCATCAGGTGGTCATTAGCGCACTGACAGGGCATGCCTGTGCGATGGGCGAGATGATTGTGGCCCAGAGTCAGGGGCCTGATCAGACCTTACGTGTTCTTGCCAGTGGGCTTGTATTTTGAGAGATTTGGCCAATGTCTGCGGTAATGCTCAGGCGGCGCGGGCTGATGAGTCTGAAGGCAGGGGCAGGATATCGTTGTCTAAATCGGAGCTTCGCAGGGGTTTGTCGAGCGCCTGCTTAAGATAAAGGGCTGTGTAGCCATTCGAAGACTGAGCCACCGATTCTGGTGTTCCGGTCGCGATAATGCGGCCACCACCGTCACCGCCTTCCGGACCCATATCGATGATCCAATCCGCAGTTTTGATGACATCTAGATTATGCTCGATGATCACAAGGGTGTTGCCTGCATCACGCAGTGCATGCAAGACATCCAGCAGCAGCCTGATATCGTGGAAATGTAACCCTGTTGTGGGTTCATCGAGAATATACAACGTGCGACCGGTATCTCGTTTTGACAGTTCTTGGGATAATTTAACTCGTTGCGCCTCGCCCCCCGACAGGGTTGTGGCGCTCTGGCCAAGACGCACATAACCAAGACCGACATCGATCAGCGTTTGTAGACGTCGCGAGACATTCGGCACTGCCCTGAAAAATTCCATGGCCTGCTCAATAGTGAGGTCAAGTACTTCGGCGATATTCTTACTTCGGTAGCGCACATCCAGAGTCTCACGGTTGTACCTCAGCCCATGGCAGACGTCACAGGGAACATAGACATCGGGTAGAAAATGCATCTCGACCTTTACGAGGCCGTCACCCTGGCAGGCTTCACAGCGCCCGCCTTTGACATTGAATGAGAACCGGCCTGCATCATATCCACGCTCTCGCGCTGTCGAGGTTTGTGCAAATAGCTCACGAATCGGGGTAAATAATCCTGTGTAGGTAGCGGGATTACTGCGTGGAGTTCGGCCGATGGGGCTTTGGTCGACGTTGATCACTTTGTCGAAGTGCTCTAGGCCCTCTATGGCCTCATGGGCTGCGGGCTCTGTGTTGGATCCATAGATTTTTTTGGCTGCCGCAGCCACGAGGGTGTCGTTGATTAGTGTCGATTTACCGGAGCCTGATACTCCCGTGACACAGATCATGAGTCCGCAAGGGATCTCTACATCCACCTGTTTTAGGTTATTACCATGCGCTCCGATGAGTCGTAGCTTCTTCTCGGTGGGTAGTCGCCGTTTCTTCGGAATAGGGATGATCTGACGGCCAGATAGATATTGGCCGGTTAGGGATTGTGGATGCGAAAGGATATCTTGTGGAAGTCCTTGGGCAACAATCTGTCCGCCGTGAACACCAGCGCCAGGGCCCATATCGATGACGTAGTCAGCATTTAAGATAGCGTCTTCGTCGTGCTCCACAACGATCACCGTGTTGCCTAGATCGCGGAGATCTTTTAGGGTTTGCAGCAGACGATCGTTATCGCGCTGGTGCAGGCCAATTGAGGGCTCATCGAGCACATACATCACACCCGAGAGGCCAGCGCCAATCTGACTCGCAAGCCGTATTCGTTGGCCCTCGCCACCCGATAGCGTTGCTGCAGGCCGGTCTAAGGTAAGGTAATCCAAACCAACATTAATCAGAAAGCCGAGTCGTGCGGTGACCTCCGAGAGAATTTTTTCACCGATGGCCGCCTTCATGCCTGGCAGTACGAGTGCTAATAGACGGCTTTTGGCATCGTGGAGTGGCAGATGCATCAGACTCGGGAGGTCGATGTCGTGACCGGCTGTGCCGACGCGGACAAAGCGTGCTTCTCGTCGCAGTCGCGTTCCTTCGCAGGCGGGGCAGGGTTGTGTATTGCGGTAGCGGCCAAGCTCTTCGCGGACGGCCTGGGAATCTGTCTCTTCGTAGCGCCGCTGCATATTGGGCAGGATGCCCTCAAAGGCATGTTCTTTGATGATTACCTTGCCACGATCCCCGGGGTATCTCAGGGGAATCAGCTCACGGCCCGAGCCATGCAACAGGACTTGTTGAATCTCTTGCGAGAGGGATTCAAACGGCGTATCGAGATCAAATCCGTAGTGATCTGAAAGGCTTTGCAGGAGTTGGAAATAAAACGCGTTACGCCGATCCCAGCCCTTAATCGCACCTGAGGCCAAGCTGAGTTGGGGAAATTGGATAACGCGTTTCGCGTCAAAGAACTCGACTATCCCGAGCCCATCGCACTCGGTGCAGGCACCCGCGGGGCTATTGAATGAAAAGAGTTGGGGCTCGAGATCTTTTAGACTGAAGCCACATTCGGGGCACGCAAATTTTGTTGAAAATACGGATTCAGACTCGGGCAGCTCTAGGGTCTGATCCTCGCCACTCCCCTCGGCTGGTTCGCAGATCAGGATGGCGCGGCCTTCGCCGAGTCGTAGAGCAGTCTCTAGGGATTCCGCAAGACGCTGGCTGGCATCGGGGCGGATTTTTAGTCGATCAATGACGAGTTCAAGAGAGTGCTTTTGGTTTTTATTCAACGGACCAAGCTGATCAATATCTGCAAAAGTAGGGGGCTGATTCTCAGTCTGAATGCGAAGCCGAACAAAGCCCTGGGCACGAAGGTTGTTGATCAGATCAATGTGCTCGCCCTTGCGGTTAGTGAGAATGGGTGCCAACACGATCAGCTTGGAGTGCTCCGGCCAGCCTAAGATCTGATCAACCATCTGGGAAATTGTTTGTGATTCAAGGCGGTGTTGCGGATGATCCGGGCAGTGTGGAACCCCGGCCCGTGCAAACAAGAGCCGCAGATAGTCATGAATTTCAGTAACAGTGCCTACAGTGGATCTTGGGTTATGGCTCGTTGCTTTTTGTTCAATTGCAATAGCCGGTGAGAGCCCCTCAATCAGATCGACATCGGGCTTCTCCATAAGCTGCAGGAACTGTCGGGCATAGGCTGACAAGGATTCGACATAACGTCGTTGGCCTTCGGCATAAAGGGTATCGAAGGCAAGCGACGACTTTCCTGATCCGGATAGCCCCGTGATGACGACGAGCTGATGCCGAGGAAGATCGACATCAATGTTTTTTAAATTGTGGGTTCGGGCGCCACGCACCCGGATTGCATCGCGCATTTTTTACATCGAGTTGGCCAATCGAATACTATAACCGTCAGCAATGACGAAAGCATCCCAAAAAATACAGTTTACCCCTGAAGAGTGGCGTGCTTGCCTTGCGCTTTCTATGCTGTACGGCCTTCGAATGCTTGGCCTATTCTTGGTTTTCCCGATCCTCGCAGCAGAGGCTCAGCATCTCGAGGGTGGTGGCGATCCACTCTGGGTCGGTATTGCGGTGGGCGTCTATGGCCTGACTCAGGCTTTATTTCAAATTCCATTTGGTATTGCATCTGATCAATACGGCCGTCGCCGGGTGATCCTCGCCGGATTGACTGTGTTTGCATTTGGTAGTTTTGTCGCCGCCATGGCGACATCCATTGAATGGCTGTCAGTTGGTCGTGCACTTCAGGGTTCGGGGGCAATCTCCGCAGCGGTAACAGCGTTTCTGGCGGACTCTACTCGGGACGAGGTCCGTACTCGGGCGATGGCTTTGATTGGCGGCACGATTGGACTGACTTTCGCGTTGTCGTTGATCGTTGCACCCGCGCTTTCCGCCGTGGTTGGCATGGACGGTCTATTCTGGTTAACGGGGGCCCTGGTTGTTGCAGCGATGTGGCCTGTATCCCGGATGACAGAGCCGCCGCGTCGGCCAGCGACGGATTACTCGCTGCAGCAGGCCCGTAGGACTGTTTTGTCCAATGGGCAGTTGATGCGGTTGAATTTCGGAATATTCATGATTCATATGACGCAGACCGCAATTTTTGTAGTGATTCCATTGAGCCTCATCGAGCTAGATCTGGCCCTTGCTAGGCATTGGCAGTTGTATCTGCCGGTTGTACTGCTGTCGTTTGTCGCAATGCTTCCTCCGATTTTTTGGGCAGAGCGCACTGGGAGAAATAAACCCGCTTTTCTTGCGTCGATTGGTCTGATGGGTTTCGCGATCCTGGGATTCGCCTGGATTCCTCACGTACTCTGGATTTGGGCGGCCATTTTATTTTTATTTTTCACATCATTTAACCTGCTCGAAGCATTTCTACCCTCATGGGTATCCCGCGTTGCACCGCCGGCACACCGGGGCCTGGCCTTGGGGATCTACAACACGACACAGTCCCTTGGCCTATTTACCGGAGGGCTGCTTGGAGGGGTGATGGTGAAGTCGTTCGGGGAACAGGCCGTCTACTGGGCCTGCACCAGCATGATCATCGTTTGGGGCATCATCTCGTTTGGATTAAAAGAGATTGGTCCGCGGCGTCCCCCGGTGGGCTAGTCGATTCGCCTCCCGGCCCCTTCTCTTGAGGCCTAGTTCAGAGGATTAACCCGAATGTGGGATAGTCACGGGTAACGAGTCGTCCCATGCTTTAAGGGGTCCCGATCCCGGGCATTTTTTAGGAGAAAACAGATGTTAATGGTTGGCGTTGCAAGAGTTGGAAATGAGCCTGTGGCTCGCTATACCCCGGATGGCAAGGCAGTCATGGATATCTCCTTGGCCTTTGATTATGGGCGCAAAGGGAGCGATGGTCGCAGGCCGACCCAGTGGGTCAATGCGGCGATGTGGGGGGACCGGGTGGAGCGTTTACAGCCCTACCTCTCAAAAGGTTCACAGGTCTTCGTCACGCTATCCGAACCCCATATCGAGACCTATGAAAAGAAGGATGGCTCAGGGCAGGGGTTTTCGATGCGGGCCCGCGTAACCGAGCTGGAGTTTGTTGGAGGCCGCAGGGATGAGGCTGCCAACACAGAGGATTCCTCCGGCGCTGCCCCTGCGGCGAAAACGGTGGCATCGGGAAAGCCGGCAGGAAAGGCCGCCGGGTTTGACGAACTCGACGATGACATCCCCTTTTAAGGGGCGTTAACAGGTAAAATTTCTTGTCCGATCGCGCCGCTCTTGCGGCGCGCGTCTTTTATACAAGAAGGAAAACCATGCCGATCTACGCCTATCGTTGTGAGGGGTGCGGGTTTCAGAAAGACGCCCTTCAGAAACTCTCCGACCCGCCGCTCCTTGACTGCCCGCAATGTGACCAGCCAAGGCTTGTCAAGCAGGTCACTGCCGCAGGATTTGCCCTCAAGGGAACGGGTTGGTACGCGACGGATTTTCGTGACCAAGGCAAAAAGCCAACAGCGCCTGCTGCAAATTCAGAAGGCACCGCCCCCACGGTCAGCCAAGAATCTTCAACAGGTGCAGCGTCCGAGGCGACAGGATCCACACCGGTAACTCCGAGCCCAGTCCCAGCCCCCAGCACGGGGGCGGCGGCGGGAGTGACTTCTGCACCCTCAAATGCATCCTAGACCAATGGCAATGCAGACCCACTTCAAGCGCTATTTCCTAGCCGGCCTGATTTTATGGGCGCCTCTATCGATCACGATCTGGGTGATCACCTGGGTATTCGATTTGCTGGACAGCGTGCTGCCCGTCGCCCTCCGATCTGAGGTTCTTTTTGGTGTCCATATTCCTGGATTCGGTGTGTTAGTCGTTGTGTTGTTTATCCTTGTCACCGGCTTTCTTGCGGCAAACCTGATCGGGCAGAAGCTTGTTGACCTCTGGGAGGGCTTAATGCGCCGAATCCCATTGGTCAGATCAATCTACTCATCAGTCAAGCAGGTGAGTGACACGATTCTTGCGCCCAATGGTCAGGCTTTTCGCCAGGCGGTCTTGGTGCAGTATCCCCGTCACGGTGCCTGGACAATCGCTTTCCTTACGGGGTCGCCGGCTCCCGATGTGGCGACACTGCTGCCGACCGAATGCGTATCGGTCTATGTTCCGACAACGCCCAACCCGACCTCTGGGTTTTTTCTGATGATGCCCAAGACAGAAGTCATTGAGCTTTCAATCGGTGTCGATGCCGCATTGAAGTACGTTGTCAGTATGGGTACGGTTCCGCCACAGGCCACGAAACAGAAGCCCCCGAACAATTAATCTCTTCTGAAACTCACTCTAATCACTGACTGATTTAGGAAATCTTATGCGCACTCATTACGCTGGCTCAGTCTGTACTGAGCAACTGGGTCAAACGGTATCTCTGTGTGGATGGGTGCATCGTCGACGGGATCATGGCGGGGTAATTTTTATTGACCTCCGTGATCGGGAGGGGCTCGCTCAAGTCGTCTGTGACCCTGACCGTTTGGAAATGTTTAAGTCGGCCGAGACCCTGCGCAATGAATTCTGTATTCAGATTCAGGGCTTGGTTCGCAAGCGGCCAGAAGGCACACTTAACCCCAACCTAAAGAGTGGCGAGATAGAGATCCTCTGCCACCAGATTACCATCCTGAATCCCTCGATCACACCACCGTTCCAGCTCGATGACGAGAACCTCTCAGAGACAACGCGGCTCACCCACCGGGTTTTAGACCTGCGTCGACCCTTTATGCAGAAGAATTTAATGCTGCGCTATCGCGTAGCGATGGAGGTCAGGCGCTATCTCGATGCCGAGGGTTTTGTCGACATCGAAACTCCGATGCTCACCAAGTCAACGCCAGAAGGCGCACGGGATTACCTGGTGCCGTCTCGGGTCAATGCAGGCCATTTTTTTGCGCTACCCCAATCCCCACAATTATTCAAGCAGCTCTTGATGGTCTCGGGGTTTGATCGGTACTACCAGATCACGAAATGTTTCCGTGACGAGGATCTGCGTGCAGACCGCCAGCCAGAATTCACTCAAATCGATTGTGAGACCTCTTTTCTTGATGAGCAACAGATTCGTGACTTGTTTGAAAAAATGATTCGTCATGTATTTCTTAATACGATTCAAATTGCATTGCCCCCATCATTCCCCGTGATGACCTACAGCGAGGCCATGCTGCGGTTTGGGTCCGATAAGCCCGATCTGCGTATTGCCCTTGAGCTGACCGAGTTAACAGATGCAATGAAGACTGTAGATTTCAAAGTCTTTTCGGATCCGGCCAATAGCCCGAAGGGCCGCGTCGTTGGCCTCCGTGTGCCGGGCGGTGCTGCGATCAGCCGGGGAGAGATCGACTCCTACACGGAGTTTGTGAAGATCTATGGTGCCAAGGGGCTTGCCTGGATTAAGGTCAATGAACGGGCAAAGGGGCGCGATGGTTTGCAGTCGCCGATTGTGAAGAATCTTCATGATGCGGCGGTAGCGGCGATTCTTGAGCGTTCGGGCGCGCAAGATGGTGATCTGATCTTTTTTGGCGCCGATACGGCCAAGGTCGTTAACGATGCAATTGGGGCACTGCGCTTAAAAGTTGGCCATAGTGAGTTTGCAAAGCAAAATCACTTGTTCGAGGCGGGCTGGAAGCCCCTCTGGGTCATTGATTTTCCGATGTTTGAGCACGACGAGGAGGATAATCGGTGGGTCGCGGTTCATCATCCCTTTACGGCACCGAAAGATGGGCACGAACATCTTATGAATACCGATCCTGGTCAGTGTGTTGCAAAGGCCTATGATCTTGTGCTCAATGGATGGGAGCTGGGTGGCGGGTCAGTCAGGATTCATCGTGAGGAGGTCCAGAGCACCGTCTTTCGTGCCTTGAAGATTGGACCTGAAGAGGCGGCTACAAAATTTGGATTCTTACTCGATGCTCTGCAGTACGGCGCCCCTCCGCACGGGGGGATCGCTTTCGGTCTTGATCGGATTGTCACTCTAATGTCGGGGGCAGAAAGTATCCGGGATGTTATTGCTTTCCCAAAGACTCAGCGCGCTCAGTGTCTGTTGACGCAAGCCCCATCTGCGGTCGATGACAAGCAGCTTCGCGAGCTCCATATTCGTCTTCGCGAAGCGCCGAAAATCGCAGTCTGAGTCCGATGATTGCAGCCCTCGTTTATGCCGCGTTAGCGGTGGCGATCGGTTCTGCACTCGGGCTGATGCGCGGTCCGGCGGCGATTATGGCGAACCCTGCATTTCTGCTGCTGACTTACGGGTTTGTCGCACTCATCATTTTTTTAGTTCGTCGATTCTATGGCTTTCCGCGGATCCGAGAGCTCGCCCGATCGCGGCAATGGCTGACTGCCTTTGGTATCGCCATCAGTACGAGCGTGGTCGTAGCCCTCTCGGAGTTCACGCTCTTATGGGCGATGCCCTCCACTGGAGCTTGGGTGGCGGGAATGACACTGGGCCTCGTCTTGGTTGGCGCCTGGATTGAACGGGATGCAAGCCTACCAGGCGCTAAAATCGCCGTCTTATTGCTCTATGTCGCCTCTTCGCTAACGGCAATCTCAACCTTATTGACAAACCTTCCGCCTGCAAGTTTCTGGGTGGTCAGTGCGATTATTCCCGCCTGGCAGGCAAGGCGACTCGTTGGCCGAGGAGAACTGGAAGCCTCCTTTCAAATGCTCAACGCATCGACGCGTCTTTTCGTTGCGGTTCTTGTCGTCGCGCTCTGGCTTCCGGCTCTACTGCTTTACCGTTAGAAGCCGAGAAATGCCTTCCCCGAGACGATCCTAATGGCGGGCACAAAAATACCGGAGTCTGTACTGGTGTTGATCCATACTGCGGCCCTTGACGTTTTGCTGTTGGAGCGCGCGGATCATCCTGGATTCTGGCAGTCGGTAACCGGTAGTCGGGATTCTTACGACGAGCCGCTAGCCCATACTGCGGCCCGCGAACTCGCTGAGGAAACTGGGATTACGGTAAGTCCGATGTCGTCGAGGCCGATTATCGATTGGAACTTTCAACAGGTCTATGAAATTTATCCTCACTGGCGACATCGTTACCCAGAAGGAATTACTGAGAATATCGAGCATGTATTCAGTGTCTGCGTTGACCGCACCATCCCCATTGTTTTGGCGCCGCGTGAGCACACGCGATATCAGTGGTTGCCTTGGCCAGAGGCTGCGGAATCATGTTTTTCGTGGAGTAACGCATCGGCGATTCGGGCGCTTGCAGAACGTTTCCGCCCATAAGCTCTGGAACTCCTATTGACCTCAATCCATCCAGTTAAACCGGCATGGTAGAGATTCGGTCTTCGCTCGCGATCTTAGAGGGCTCACGGGAGTTTTTTCCAGCCTTGATCGCGGCAATTGATCGTGCACAAGAAACAATCTATCTCGAGTCCTATCTGATTCGTGATGATACGGATACACGTGCAGTACTCGATGCACTGATTGCTGCCCGCCAGCGTGGGGTTGCTGTCTTTTTGCTGCTCGATGGGTTTGGCTCTGTTGATGCGGCGACATGGGTTAAGACTCTGCTAGTCCCGGCCGGCGTTGAGGTGGAGTTCTATCGGCCAGGAGTCCGTTGGCTAGCCCCAAAAACCTGGCGACGATTACATCGTAAGCTAGCGTTGATTGATGAGACCATTGGTTTTGTGGGCGGCATCAATCTGGTTGGGGATTATTTCGACGAGACAAAGGGGCGGCTCGAACACCCTCGGCTTGATTTCTCGGTACAGGTTACGACGTTTCGAGCACTTAGGGCAATCTCTCATGTGATGCGCAGAACGTGGTGGCGTGTGAGTCTACGTAACACCTTGCGAGGCAGTGTAGGTAGGCTCTTGGAGACGGATCAACGTGACGCCGAGATGGGGCGGGTTCGGGAGGCCTGGAGAAAAACCCGCAGACATCTACGCTGGCGGGGCCCGCCAGTTAGGAAGAGCGCATCATTTCGCGCTCGTCTCTTGCTGAGAGACAACCTGAGATTTCGCAGAAAAATTGAACAATGGTATCTCTGGCGGATTCTTTTGGCCCAGCGTGAGATTCTCATTGCTAATGCCTACTTTGTTCCTACCTATCGATTCCGGGCCGGATTGATTAAGGCTGCAGCCCGCGGTGTACGGGTCAGGCTCTTAATCCAAGGCAACAGTGATCAGTGGTGGACCCACTGGGCAACCCAGGCCCTCATCGAGGAGTTACACACCGCAGGGGTCGAAATTTATTACTACTTACCCGGTATTTTGCATGCCAAGGTAGCGGTGATCGATGATGCAATTACAGTTGGATCATCGAATATCGATCCGTTTTCGTTGATGTTATCGCTTGAGGCGAACCTGGTTGCTGAAGATACGATCATCGCAAGTCATTTACGTGAGCGGCTTGAGTCCGCGATCGGCCAGGCGATAAGGCTCGAGACAGTAAGTGTTACACCGCGAGGTGCTCTCCGATCAGTTATCCGTAAAATAGCTCTGACCATGGTACTGATGGCCCTGCGAATTTTTGCAAGCTTTAGCCGAACGGGCTACGAAGTGCATTAATGATTTCGCGTGTTTACGGTATCGACTTTAGTTCGGCTCCCACCCCCAGAAAGCCGATCACGATTGCCATTGGGGAACTGGCTGGAACTGAGTATCAGCTCCAGCAGGTTGTTGAAGTGGGCGATTGGAGTCAGTTTGACGACTTTTTAAATCACCCTGGACCCTGGCTCGCAGGATTTGATCTTCCGTTTAGTCTTCCACGTGCATTAATCGAGCATTACCGCTGGCCGACACAATGGCCTGTATTTATTCGTTGGTATGGCCAACAGCCAAGGGCCGAGTTGAGGCTGGCATTTAAGATGTTTTGTGATGCTCGACCCGTGGGTAACAAGTTTGTGTACCGCAAGACAGATCGGCCGGCCGGATCAAGCCCCGCAATGCGATGGACGAACCCGCCGGTCGCCTGGATGTTACATGCGGGCGCTCCGCGAATACTGCACGCGGGCCTCCATCTGCCGGGGCTTATGGAGGGAATAGACGCCCCGGCACAGAGGCGAATCGCACTAGAAGCTTATCCCGGCTACACCGCGAGAAAAATTACTCGGCACTCCTATAAGAGTGATGATCCGGGCAAACACACGCAAGAGCGCCGCGATGCTCGTCGAGCGATCGTAAATGGGTTGCTCGATACCGGGTTGGCCAGTGGCCTTAATGTGGGCCTTGGGGTGAGCCGCGCCTGGAAGCAAAAGCTGATTGATGACCCCAAGGGGGACCTGCTTGACGCGGTGATTTGTGGGCTACAGGCGGCTCATGCATCGTTGGAGAAAAATTTCGGCTTCCCGGTTGACATCGATCCGCTGGAGGGCTGGATTGCATCAGTACCTCCACCTGCACAGGACTATGATGCTCGACAAGACCTAGATGCATGAAATGGGAACGGTGATCAGACCGCGATAAGATGAGCCTATGCGACATTTTCCGGCACCCGAACGACCAACAAAGACTTTCCCTCTGCCTCCGGGTGCCCCGCGTGGAGAATGGCAGACTCTAAAAACACTTGTGCCCTATCTGCTGCAATACAAGTGGCGGGTCGTGATCGCATTGACATGTTTGGTTCTCGCTAAAGTTGCAAACGTTGCGGTACCGGTAGTTCTAAAAGACATTGTGGATCTGGTCAGCGTTAATCCGATTGGTGCAACGATCGCAGTCCCCCTAGGACTAGTTCTGGCGTATGGCGCCCTAAGGGTCTTGACGACTCTTTTTACAGAGTTACGTGAGGTCGTATTTGCGCGTGTAACTCAGCAGGCAGTACGCCGAATTGCCTTACAGGTATTTGAGCATCTCCACGCACTGTCCTTACGGTTTCATCTTGATCGGCAGACCGGGGGATTGACCCGGGACATTGAGCGGGGTACCCGGGGTGTATCGAGTCTCGTGTCGTTTACGTTGTACTCAATCCTACCGACCGTAATCGAGGTATTTATGGTGCTCGCCTGGCTCGTCGTTTTTTACGAGATCTGGTTTGCGGTGATTACGGTTGTTGCGTTAACCGTTTATGTCCTCTACACCATTGCAGTCACCGAATGGCGCACAAACTTTCGTCGGGTTATGAATGATCTTGACTCACGCGCCAATACCCGCGCAGTGGATTCATTACTGAATTACGAAACAGTCAAATACTTCAACAACGAAAAATTCGAGTCCCAGCGATATGATCAGAGCATGGCCCGTTGGCAAGAGGCTGCAATTAAAAGCCAGACCTCATTGTCGGTACTAAATGTCGGTCAATCACTGATTATTGCGGCGGCTGTAACACTCATGGTCTGGCGTGCGACTCTGGGTGTTATTGAGGGGAGGATGACCCTGGGAGATCTAGTGCTCGTCAATGCTTTTATGATTCAGCTCTATATTCCATTGAATTTTCTCGGCGTTCTCTACCGAGAAATTAAGCAAAGTCTTGCGGACATGGAGCGAATGTTTGGTCTTATGGCGCAACATCGTGAGATTGATGACAACCCAGATGCCAAGCCCTTGGTCGTGCGCGGGGGGGAGGTCGTATTTCAGGGGGTCTCATTTGCTTATGATGCAGCCCGCCCAATCCTTAGGAATGTCGATCTTAGGCTGCCTGCAGGGCAGATCACGGCAGTTGTCGGGTCATCGGGGGCGGGTAAGTCAACCTTATCGCGCCTTCTCTATCGTTTCTATGATCTTGAACAGGGGGCAATACGAATCGATGGCCAAGAGATTCGATCGATCACCCAGTCGTCATTGCGGGCAGTCATTGGAATTGTTCCGCAGGATACGGTGTTGTTTAACGATACCCTTGAATACAACATCCGATATGGTTGGCCTGATGCCTCCGATGATGAGATTCGGGCGGTTGCGGAGGCGGCCCATTTGACGCGTTTTATTGCATCACTGCCCGATGGAATGCAGACTCGGGTCGGTGAGCGCGGGTTGAAGTTATCGGGCGGTGAGAAGCAGCGGGTCGCAATCGCGAGGGCCTTATTGAAGCGACCAGCCCTTTTGATTTTTGACGAGGCCACCTCCGCCTTAGATTCGGAGTCTGAAAAGGCGATTCAGGCCGAGTTAATGGAGGTCTCAAAAGGCAGAACGACGCTGGTGATTGCCCATCGGCTATCGACCATTGTGGATGCCGATCAGATCGTGGTCTTAGAGAATGGTCAAATTGTTGAGCACGGTCGGCATGCGGAATTGCTGGGCCGGCGAGGCCGTTATGCAGAACTCTGGGAATTGCAGGCGCGGGAGGCGCGCGCGATCGCCCATTAGTACTTTCCCCTAGTTATGGGTTTCGATTTGACGGGGTGATCAGACATGTCCTATAACACTAGGGGTAGCACATCCATTTTTTTAATTCTGAGGTGAGTTCATGAAAAAGCACATTGCCGCGCTCGCGGTGGGTTTAGTAGCACTCGGCGTATCCGGGGTTGCCGTTGCCGACACATTGGCGAAGGTGAAAGCATCTGGCGTGATCACGGTGGGACATCGTGATGCATCAATTCCTTTTTCTTACTACGATGACAAGCAGCAGCCCGTCGGTTATTCGATGGATCTCTGCAAGCGTATCGTAGAGGCTGTTGAGAAGAATGTTGGCCGCAAGCTCGAGGTGAAATATCAGCTCGTGACGTCCGCGAACCGAATTCCTCTCCTCGCCAATGGCACTGTCGATATGGAGTGTGGATCAACAACCAATAATGCGGATCGTCAAAAGCAGATCGCGTATGCACCGACGACGTTTGTAACTGCAAATCGAATCGTCTACAAGAAAAACTCGGGTATTAAGAAGCTTGCCGACTTGAAGGGCAAAACCCTGGTCTCGACGGCTGGTACGACCAATATCAAACAGGTCACAGAGCTTAACGCCGCCCAAAACCTCGGTATTAACATCGTGTCCGCCAACGGCCACTCTGAGGCTTTCCTGATGGTTGAAACAGGCCGGGCTGCCGCATTCGCCATGGATGACATTTTGTTAGCGGGTCTCGTTGCAAATTCAAAAGCACCGGGCGACTATGAAATCTCAGCCGAGGCATTGTCGGTTGAGCCCTACGGGATCATGGTTCGCAAAGACGATCCGAAATATAAGGCAGTAGTGGATGCAGCAATCAAGGATGTTCTCTCGACTTCCATGATTAATCGTATCTACGATCAGTGGTTCATGAAGCCAATTCCTCCTAAAGGCGTCAATCTGAATATTCCAATGAGCGCGAGCTTGAAGAAAGTGGTCGCCAAGCCCACTGATTCTCCAGATCCAAAGATCTATCAGTAAACGGAGCATCAACGTCAGACGGGAAGGGGAGCACACGTGTTCCCCTTTTCTTTTCTTGAATTCTGGGTATTGCGGGGTCTGATAGGGGTAGTCGTAGTGATCGGGTGGGCGGCTTTATCGAATAATTGATCGGGAAAAAAGAGTTTATGAATTACAACTGGAATTGGGGAATATTCTTTGAGCTAGAGCCTGGGGCATCGGGTACGTATCTCTCGTACCTGATTGGCGGCCTCGGTTGGACGCTCATCACGGCATTAATGGCATGGACGCTTGCGCTGATCCTCGGTGTTTTAGTGGGTACGCTGCGGACAACCGGCAATGCTACGGTCGAGCGGATTTGTTTCGGCTACACAGAACTCTTCCGCAATATCCCACTGCTGGTTCAGATGTTCCTCTGGTATTTTGTGCTCCCTGAGTTTCTGCCCGGAACACTCGGAACTTCTATGAAACAGATGTCGCCGCCATGGGCGTCGATGGTTCCAGCGGTACTCTGTTTGGGAATTTTTATGTCAGTCCGGGTAGCAGAGCAGGTTCGCTCTGGTATTCAATCTCTGCCCAAGGGCCAGCGAATGGCTGGCCAGGCCATTGGATTGACACAATTTCAGACCTATCGGTATGTCTTGTTGCCGATGGTCTTTCGAATCATTCTCCCCCCCTTAACGTCGGAATTCTTGAATACGATCAAGAACACGTCGTTGGCGCTGACCATAGGGCTGATGGAGCTCACGGCACGGGCGCGCGCCATGCAAGAATTCAGTTTTCAGGTCTTTGAGGCCTTTGCCGCGGCAACAATTATTTATCTGGTTGTGAATCTATTAGTCGTCTTGGCAATGCGACAGGTTGAGCGCAAGATACGAGTCCCAGGATTTATTGGTTCCCCGGGCCAGGTTCCACAGGCGGGGCATTAATCATGGGTTACGACTTTGACTTTGATGTAATTCAACGCTCCTGGGTCTATCTATTTCGGGATGGAATGACGTTTACCGTCACTCTAACCGCCCTTGCGATGTTGGGCGGAATTGCATTGGGAACGATACTGGCTCTGATGCGCCTGTCCTCGATCAAGATTCTGTCGGGCTTCGCGGGCGGCTATGTCAATCTCATGCGGTCGCTGCCGCTGGTATTGGTGATCTTCTGGTTCTTTTTTCTTGTTCCCTATGTTGGCGGCTGGATTAGTGGTAGCAGTCAGCCCATGAAGGTGGGTGCCTTTGCAAGTGCCTTAATCACGTTTACGCTATTTGAGGCGGCCTTCTATTGCGAGATTATGCGGGCGGGAATTCAATCGATTCCAAAGGGTCAGGTGGCGGCGGGTTATGCCGTCGGGCTGAATTATCGCCAGACGATGTCGTATATTGTCTTGCCTCAGGCGTTTCGGAATATGCTGCCGGTATTGCTGACACAGACCATCATCCTTTTTCAGGACACCTCCCTCGTCTATGTCATTTCGAGTACTGATTTTCTTGGCGCAGCATCTAAGGTTGCCAATCGGGATCATCGGCTTGTTGAGATGTACACCTTCGCTGCATTGGTGTACTTCGTGATCTGTTTTTCTGCATCGTTATATGTTCGTAGGCTTCAGGCTAGAATTTCCATTATTCGATGACTGATAACGCACTACACTATTCACCACAGGTCTGACTATGATTGAATTCAGTAATATAAGTAAGTGGTATGGCAATTTCCAGGTGCTTCATGATTGTTCAACCTCGGTCGCCAAGGGAGAGGTTGTTGTGGTTTGCGGGCCATCGGGCTCCGGAAAATCGACGCTTATCAAGTGTGCAAATGGTTTAGAGCCTTTCCAGAAGGGTACGCTCACCTTTGATGGGGTGTCGGTGGGAGACCCCAAAACAAACCTGCCGAAACTGCGATCGCAGATCGGAATGGTCTTTCAGCATTTCGAGTTATTTCCGCATTTGTCGGTCATTGAAAACCTTACCCTCGGCCAGATAAAAGTGCTCGAACGATCTGCCGAGCAGGCTGATCAAAAGGCGCGCGCCCTGCTTGAGCGGGTAGGGCTTACGGAGCATGCAGAGAAATTTCCAGGACAACTTTCGGGTGGCCAGCAACAACGAGTAGCAATTGCGCGTGCCTTGGCGATGGACCCCAAGGCGATGCTGTTTGACGAGCCAACCTCAGCGCTTGATCCCGAGATGGTGACGGAGGTCTTGGATGTCATGGTAGCGCTCGCCAAGGAGGGCATGACAATGATGGTCGTTACCCATGAGATGGGGTTTGCTCGAAAGGTGTCCGATCGTGTCGTGTTCATGGATGCTGGCAAAATAGTGGAAGACTGCAAAAAAGAAGAGTTTTTCGGCGCCCCCCGCAGCCCTCGCGCGCAAGAGTTCCTCTCGAAAATTCTCAGCCACTAAGAAAGAAACGTTTTATGTCGACAATTCGAGTTGCGGCAATACCCGGCGACGGTATTGGTGTTGAAGTCATGCCAGAGGGCCTTCGGGTCCTCGAAGAGGCTGCTCGGCGGTTTGGAATTCCGATCGCCATCGACCATTTTGATTTTGCCTCTTGTGATTACTACCTCAAGCACGGCGAGATGATGCCGGCGGATTGGAAAGATCAGATTGGCCATCACAGCGCTATCTTTTTTGGTGCGGTTGGGTGGCCGGCGACGGTCCCAGACCATATCTCACTATGGGGCTCATTATTAAAGTTTCGTCGTGATTTTGACCAATACGTAAACCTTCGGCCCGTCCGTCTGATGCCAGGGGTCAGGTGCCCATTAGCAGGTCGTGGACCTGGGGATATCGATTTCTACGTGGTTCGTGAAAATACCGAAGGGGAATACTCCTCGGTCGGTGGAATCATGTACCCCAATACAGATCGAGAGATCGCGATTCAAGAGACCATTATGAGTCGTGTCGGCACCGATCGAATTTTGAAGTTTGCGTTTGAGCTTGCCCAGAAGCGCCCTAAACAACATCTAACCTCTGCGACAAAGTCTAATGGAATAGCCATCACAATGCCGTGGTGGGATGGCCGGGTTGCGGAGATGGCGAAGTCGTTTCCTAGCGTCCGCGTTGATAAATATCACATTGATATTCTGACTGCGAATTTTGTCTTGCATCCTGACTGGTTTGATGTGGTGGTCGCCAGTAATTTATTCGGTGATATTCTGTCGGATCTCGGTCCGGCCTGTGCGGGAACGATTGGCATCGCGCCTTCTGCGAACCTTAATCCTGACCGCCACTATCCTTCCCTGTTTGAGCCCGTACATGGCTCAGCGCCCGACATTGCCGGTAAGGGCGTTGCCAATCCGATTGGTCAAATCTGGTCCGCCGCCATGATGTTGGATTTTCTTGGTTATCCTCAGGCGCATGATTTAATTCTCAGTGCGATTGAGGAAGTCCTAGCCTCTGGCCCAAAGACCCGAGATCTCGGCGGGTCTGCGAATACCCAAGATGTCGGCAAGGCGATCGCTAATGCAGTCGCAACGGCAACCATCTAAGATCAGCATTAATGGCGTTTGAGTTATTACTTCGCGAGAGTTTTACGGCAGCAGTTGCCGCTGCGGACCCGCTTAAGATCGTTGCCTCTGAATTGCCGCAGCCACCTGCAGGGGGGCGTACACTTGTAGTGGGTGCCGGCAAGGCAGCTGCGAGTATGGCGGCAGCCGTCGAACAGGCCTGGCCTGAGCATGCACCACTGTCGGGGATCGTTATCACGCGCTATGCCCACGCCCTTCCCCTGACGCGTATAGCCTGCGTTGAGGCAGGCCATCCCGTTCCTGATCAGGCCGGTGAGCGGGCGGCCCTTGATATTTTGAATCAGGTTACAGCCCTCACGAAAAATGATCTTTTGATTGTCTTGGTATCGGGGGGCGGCTCCAGCCTCTTAGCCTTGCCCGTTGACGGGATCACCATGACCGATCTAAAGAGTCTGACGCAACAGCTTCTCAAGTCAGGCGCACCAATTACCGAGATGAATATCGTACGCAAACATCTCTCAAAGATTCAGGGAGGGCAGCTGGCGCTTGCATCTCAGGCACCGGTTGTAGCCTTGGTGATCTCTGATGTCGTGGGCGACGATCCGTCGGCGATTGCATCGGGCCCTTGCTCGCCAGACCCATCAACCTACGCCGATGCGCTTGCTGTCTTAGAGCGCTGGCGCGTTTCGCCACCAGAATCAATTGCGAAGCATCTTTATGCGGGCCGGGATGGCCGAATTGCCGAAACGCCAAAGCCGGGAGATCCTCGTTTAGCGCATGCCAAAACCACGCTAATCGCCACGGCACATGCGAGCCTTCAGGCTGCAGCATCTGTATTTTCACAGGCCGGTATTCGCCCTATTCTGCTGGGTGATTCAGTCACCGGAGAGGCACGAGATGTTGCCCAGGTCTATGGGTCTTGGATCCGTGAATTGGTCCGTTTCCCTGATTCGGCATTTAATCTTCCGGTTGTCTTAATTTCAGGTGGAGAGTGCACGGTTACCGTCCGGGGTCAAGGCCGGGGTGGGCGCTGCGTTGAATTTCTGCTGGCGTTATCAATCGTTATCGACGAGTTGGGTGTCGCAGGCCATGTTGCGGCGGTTGCAGCCGATACCGATGGTATCGATGGAGTCAGTCCGCATGCAGGGGCAATTCTCCAGCCAGATACGGCTATACGGGCAAGACAGCTGGGGATTTCCTGCCGGGATTTACTTGACGATAATAATGGCTTGGGGTTGTTTGAGCCGCTTGGTGACGTGATCACCACCGGACCAACGCGAACTAATGTGAATGACTATCGAGCAATCATCGTATTTTGAAACCGCAGACCCTGATCATTACTCGGCCAGATGATTGGCACTTACATCTCCGAGATGGCAAGGCGATGGCGTCTGTATTGCCCTATACAGCCCGACAGTTCGCCCGAGCAATCGTTATGCCGAACTTAAAGCCTCCCATCACAACAACGGTGATGGCTGTGGATTACGCGAAGAGAATTCGAGCAATGCTTCCGGAAAGCATGGTCGATGAGGGTTATACCTTCGAGCCGCTCATGACCCTTTACCTCACGGACCTTACCTTGCCCGAGGAGATTCAGCGCGCCTATGAGAGTGGGGTTGTCAAGGCTGTAAAACTATATCCAGCGGGAGCGACAACTAACTCTGATAGCGGGGTCACTGACCTAAGACATTGCTCAGCTGCCCTAGACGCTATGCAGAGACTGCAGATTCCGCTCTGTATCCACGGCGAAGTCACTGGGGTCGGTATCGATGTCTTTGATCGAGAGCGGCTTTTTATTGATCAGGTACTTGCCCCCCTGAGGAGAGACTACCCGAGCTTAAAAATTGTGTTCGAGCACATTACGACTCAGGAAGCCACTGATTTTGTTCGTGAGACATCCGGACCAATTGCCGCAACGATCACCCCTCAACATTTATTGTATAGCCGTAATGCCCTCTTTGAAGGAGGCGTTCGCCCCCACTGGTACTGCTTGCCCATTCTTAAACGGGAGCATCATCGACAGGCGTTACTGCGGGCAGCAACGAGTGGGAACCCAAAATTTTTTCTAGGAACGGATAGCGCACCCCACGAGAAGTCGGCGAAAGAGTCTGCCTGTGGCTGCGCGGGATGTTTTTCCGCACCCTATGCATTAGAGTTGTATCTTCAGGCATTTGAAGAAGTCAGCGCGGTTGATCGATTTGAGGCGTTTGCTAGTTTTTTTGGAGCGGATTTCTATGGCCTTGAAAGAAATACGGAACGGGTAATTCTAAGGAGATCCGAGCAAGTCATCGAGGAGTCTCTGTCGTTTTCGGATGGTCATATTGTGCCGCTGGCTTCAGGCCAGACGCTCGATTGGAGCTTCCAGGGTCTGGTTAACTAAACTATTAGTTTTCGCTTCTTGGCGATAAGCTTGCAAGCAGCGTGTTGAGTGATTCGAAACGAATTGGTTTCGAGAGATGAGTATCAATACCCGCAGCCTTTGATGCCGAGATGTCATGGTCGAAGGCGTAGCCCGAGATTGCAATAATGACGGCATGTCGTGAAGCACTTGCGACGCCACGTATCTCTGCTGTCGCAGCCCGTCCATTCATATCGGGCAAGTCAATATCCATACAAATTACGTCATATTTCGTTTTGGCTGCTTTCTGGATTGAATCGTGACCGGTGGCGGCTTGGGCGACCTGATGTCCGAGATGTTCAAGCCAGCGGACAAGGATTTCACGGTTGGTCGCAATGTCATCAACGACCAGGATTCTCAGCGTGGGTGAGGCCTTCCCGGCGGTATCGGTCGGTACGGCAACCAAGGTCTTTGCAATCGATAGCGGCACTGGTTCTTGTATGGCCTGCTCAAATGGAATAACAACCATGACGTGTGTGCCGACATGGAGTGCAGAGTTAAGGCTAATCGTCCCGCCCATCGCCTCGGTGAGTGCGCGGGTGACTGAGAGGCCTAGCCCACTTCCCCCGTACCGAGCAGAGATTGATGTTTCTGCTTGCTCAAAGCGCCCGAAAACAATCTCTTGTTGTGCCTGAGTTAGGCCGATTCCCGTGTCCCTTACAACAAGCTCTAGAGCTAGAGGTGGACTCGGGATTGCCGACTGCTGGGTAACCCCACCTCCGTCTGCGCAGTGAATCGACAGCTCTACCGAGCCCTGCGATGTAAATTTAATTGCATTTGAGAGGAGGTTTCTAAGAATCTGGCCTAATCGCAGCTGGTCGCCGATGATTGCGAGGTCACTGTGGAAAGCAAGATGAGCATTAAATTCAATGCCTTTCTGAACTGCAAGTGGTCTAAAAATATCAAGATTCATTTCGATCACATCGGTGAGTCGAAACGGTTTTTTTTCCAGGCGAAGGCGGTTCTCTTCAATCGCAGAGAGATCTAGAATATCGTCAACCAAAACCTGAAGATCTTTAGCACATCGAATGATCTGGTCGATATCATAGCGGTCTTTTCCGGACGAAAGACGCGCCTTGAGCAGTTCAGAGTGGCCGAGTAGGCCATTTAGTGGCGTTCGAATCTCATGGCTCATGTCAGCAAGAAAGCGTGTTTTCGCCTGGTCAGAAGACCGTTGCGCTTCCATGGTTTGAATGAGCTGATTGGTTACCGATCCGAGAATATGAAACTCCTTCGGCATCGGCTCGCTGAGATTGACCCGACCACCGTGCTGTGCAATTTGATTGATTTCAGTAACAAGCTTCTGAACAGGTCGAAGTGTTTTTCTGATCAGGGCAAGGCTGCCAACGATAAAGATCAGGCTAACGAGCGTGATTAAGGTCCATATACCCGCGTTGATCGGACCTGCCATGACTGCGGTCTGATCAATTGGCAGTCGAATGAGTGTGACCCAGCCAAGCTGATGATCATCCCCATAGCCCGAGTTTCTTGTGTAGCCGACGAGGTAGGTCTGCTGGTCTGGCCAGACCTCCTTTGTCCATCCTGTTTTACCGAGGTTGGCCTGTTGGAAGCTTGATTGGGCCTGTAGGCTTGTTTTTTCTAATTCCGAGGCAAGCAGTCTTGGGGTTCCGTCTGGGCCTGCGACAATAATTTCCGCGCTACGTTGTCGTTGTAATGATTCGGAAAAGCGGCGATGCTGGGCGACTAACCAATCCCAGCTGAGATGTGCGCCAAGCACACCAATGAGCCTGCCGTCCTGATGAACGACTGGGGCGGTTACATCGATAAATCGCCAGGGAGTTTCCGATTGGCGTCTGGGCAGATAGGGTTCTAAAAGCCGCGCCTCATGGACATCAATACTAGTGGGCTGGCGAAGGCCTTTTTGAAACCACTCACGCTCGCGCACGCTCTGATTTAATAGAATTTTTTGGCTTGCGGCGATGATTGAACCTTCGGGGCTGGCAAATCCTACCCAAGTGTATTCCGGGATCGTGCGTTGGATTCCGTTAATCCAGATGGCGAGTCTGTCTGGATTGTTCTGCAAGTCTAGTTCTGCGAGTAGGGCGGCTCGGGATTTGATGTCGACTAGTTTTTTGCCGATCGTGAGGTCTACAATTTCAGAGAAGTATCGGGCTTCGGCAGCGAGTTTATTGCCTTCTTCTGCGTGAATATTGTTATCTACGGATTGGGACGTCAGGATGCCGACGACGGATAGAACTGTAATGATTGGGATCACCGCAAAAGCAAGAAGCGTCTGTTGGATCGGCCGACCCCGAAGCATGCCCCCGATATCCTGATAACTCCGGGGGATTCGAGATTTTTTATTTTTCATAATTAGATCTAATTATTATGAATTGTTGATTGTATGCCGTTAGCCTGCAAACCCGCTATGATTGGTAGCACGAAGTGGGTCGGGCGATCGCTGCTGCTTTGCAGGAGAGGAAGGTCCGGACTCCAAAGGAAAGGGTGACGGCTAACGGCCGTACGCAGCAAGTATCCGTAAGGGTGCCCAAGGCGAGGAACAGGGCCACAGAGACGAGTAAGCACGGTTAACTGTGTGGACGTGAAACGCGGTAACCTCCACCCGGAGCAACACCAAATAGGCGCGCGACTGGTCTCGGCCAGAACAGGTGTTCCGCCTGATGCGCGCGGGTAGGTGGCTTGAGCCTGTCGGTAACGGCAGGCCTAGAGGGATGATCGCTATAGTTGATTGTGCGAGCAGTCAACCGTAACAGAATCCGGCCTACAGACTCACTTCGTTTTTCTAATAAAGGATCGTATGAAAATCTTGCACACGATGTTGCGTGTGGGTGACCTGAATCGGGCGGTTCGGTTTTACACCGATATTATGGGAATGAATCTCCTGAGGTCGACTGATCGACCGGAGCAGAAATACTCCATGGCATTTGTTGGCTATGGCCGTGGCAATCAGGATGGCCAGGCAGAGCTTGAGTTGACCTTTAACTACGGTGTTGAGCAGTATGCACTGGGCACTGCCTATGGCCATATTGCCATTGCAGTGTCCGATGTTGCGGGTACATGTGAGAGGATTCGCGCACTCGGCGGCACGATTACGCGCGAGCCTGGGCCAGTAGCCGGCGGTACAACGGTCATTGCTTTCGTCCAGGACCCCGATGGTTATAAGATCGAACTGATCGAACGGGTCACCTGATGGGCGCCGAGAAGGAACACTGATTTTGCAGACAAAGCTCTGGTTGATACGGCATGGCGAGACACATTGGAATGCCGGATCTCGAATTCAAGGGTCTACGGATATCCCGTTAAACCCCACAGGACTTCGTCAGGCCCAGGCGGTAGCGGGCTGGATGCAGCCCCAGGAGATTCAGGCGGTCTACAGCAGTGGTCTGCAGCGCGCCCAGCAGACCGCTACACCGCTTGCAATTTCTAAGGGGCTATCGGTTGACATCCATGTGAACCTCGCTGAGCGGAATTTCGGAGAGTTCCAGGGTCTTACTCCCGATGAGATCTATCGGCGATTTCCCGAGAAGTATACGAGCTGGCAGTCGCGGGAACCCGACTTCTGTCCTCAAGACGGAGAATCTCTAACGGATTTTTATAGTCGCGTACGTGATGCGATACAGGGGATCATTACCCGACACGCGGGCGAGACGGTTGCTGTTGTGACGCACGGAGGTGTCTTGGATATTGTTTATCGAATTGCGAACCAGCTGTCTGTTCAGCTAGCGCGTAATTGGTCGATCGGTAACGCCGCGATTCATCAAGCGCGGGCAATCGGGGATCAGATTGAAATTCTCCGCTGGGGAATCCAAGATCATCTTGAAGGTCAATCAGTGCGGGATGAACTTGGCGGGATCTCTTAGAATGGGGCTATGAAAGTATTTAACCTACGTTGTCAGCACGGCCATCTGTTTGAGGGATGGTTTAAAAGCCATCTGGCCTACCAAGACCAACAATCCCGGGGCCTTCTTGAGTGCCCATTATGCGAAAGTCGCGTCGTTGAGAAAATGCTGTCTGCTCCGCGTTTGAATCTCTCCGGGCCGCAGCCAGCCGAGCCTCCCGCCCCCTGCGCGCCAAAGTCACAGGCGACCGTTGTGTCGCCTGCATCGGTTACTCCGGCGCTCGCGGCAGCCCTTCAAATCGTGCGGGAGATGTTGGCGACCAGCGAGGATGTCGGCGAGCGTTTTGCCGATGAGGCCCGAGCGATTCATGCCAATGAGGCTCCCGTCCGCGCAATTCACGGCCAGACTTCCTTTGAGACCGCTCAGGAATTGTCTGAGGAAGGAATTCCGGTTATCGCCTTGCCTTACCCCGGAATCCTCAAAACCCCGCTCCAGTAAGACGCGAATAGTTAGAGACATGATAAATCACTTCATATGTGATTTTTATGTTGTTGATTTATAAGATATTTTGATTAAAATTTTTTATTAGAATCGACGCTAAGTCCTTGTTTTAGAAAGAAAAACTCCTCTTTTGGCTTGACCCGGCCATTTCTTTTCCCTAAAGTGGGAAAAGGTGCAAAAAAGTGGTTTTTTGTGGGGGTTTTGCTTTGACAGTGTCGGGTCAATTTTCTGGGGTCACCGCGTTAAGCTTAGATGTGAAGGGTCGTATGACGATCCCGACGCGCTATCGCGATGCCTTGGTCTCGCAATCGAAGGGTGTGCTCGCACTGATTGAGAGCGATGACGGCTGCCTGCTTCTGATGGCGCAACTCCTGTGGAGCGAGAAGGTCGCCACCTTTGGCGGGGGGGACGCGGATAGCGAACGCCGACGTTTCTGGCTTGGTCTGAGCGACACCCCAGAGATGGACAGTCAGGGCCGCGTGCTCATTAATCCTGTGTTGCGTGATGGGGCCCATATCCAGCGTGACGTTATTTTGCTTGGCGTCGGTGGGCATTTTGAAATCTGGGATGCAATGACGCTGGAATCCCACAAGCAGGCTGTACGTCATCGTAAACGTGGTGGGGGATAAACGTGACCGCTGCGTTGGCGAGTCTCACGCAATGCCCGAATACTCAAGCATCGAAATCCTGCGGTCATATCGCTGTTTTGCTGCACGAAGCGATTGAGGGGTTGAATATTATTCCTGACGGTATCTACATCGATGCAACCTTCGGTCGCGGCGGGCACAGCGCCGCAATCTTGGAAAGACTGGGACCTAATGGACGTCTCGTTGCGTTTGATCGAGATCCTGAGGCGGTTCGAATAGCCGAGGGGTTAGCGGCTCGGGATCCGCGCTTTCAAATCGTACATGCGCCATTCAGTGAACTCCAAGGGCAGCTTCGCCATCGGGATATTAATCAGGTAGACGGCATATTGATTGATCTCGGTGTCTCCTCGCCGCAGCTTGATAACCGCCAACGTGGCTTTAGTTTTCGCATGTCAGGTCCGCTCGATATGCGTATGGATCCCAGTCGCGGCATTCCGGTATCTGTCTGGATTGCCCAGGCCTCAACCGAAGACCTTGAGAAAGTGATTGCAGAATATGGCGAAGAACGGTTTGCTGTTCAGATTGCAGACGCGATTAAAACTCGCTGCGCAGAGGCAGCCAAAGGCCTTGCGGAGCCACTGGAGTCAACAACGGCGTTGGCGGATCTGGTCGAACAGACCCTGCGGCGTTGTCGCGCGCCGCGGGAGCCCGGGCAACACCCTGCTACCCGGACCTTTCAGGCTCTACGGATTTACATCAACAGTGAAATTCAAGAGCTCGAAGCGGTCCTTCAGGCCGCGCTCGAGCTCTTGTGTAGCGCTGGGCGCCTTGCGGTCATCAGTTTTCATTCGCTAGAAGACCGGATCGTTAAACGGTTTTTTCGTGACCATTCAGGTAAGAAACCTTTGGAGGGGCAACCGCGCTTGACCCGAGCACAACGGGCCTTGCTGGAAGGATTAGAAGATCGAAAGCAGGGACATCATATGCCCGCTCCAGCTGCCCGCTTATCTAGGGTGGCGCGTATTCGCCCGACCTCAAAAGAGGTTCAAGCCAATCCACGGGCCCGATCTGCGACGCTGCGTATCGCCGAGAGAACTCCGCTCTTTGAACCAGCTGCTTCATGACACGCAGACAATGGATCCTTGTGGGCTTGATTACGATCTCGGCGATGTCGCTGGTAAATGCCCGCTATCATGAGCGGCGATTGTTTACCCAGGTAGATCGTACAGATCGTATAAGCCAAAAACTCGATTCAGACATTGAGGTTTTGCAGGTTGAGTTAACAGCGCTACGCAATCCAGGTCGAATTGATGGCGCGGCCAAGCGTGATTTAAAAATGGTCCCATTACAGCCAACCGAGATCCTGTACTGGCCACGCTCGTCCTTGGATGAAGGTGTTCGAGGGTTAAAGTGAATACACGGCCCGTAAATATTCCTGGACGCTTCCGATCGAGTGCGGTGGGGAAATCGGCGACGCCCGTTCTCACATGGCGCGCAACCCAATGGAGATCAAAGATTGTATTGGGCCTCTTGATGCTCGGATTTCTCGCCATCGTGGTTCGCGCATTTGTCTTGCAGCTTGTTAATGCGGACCAATGGCAGAGTCGGGCAATTAAGCGGTTTGAAAGACCCCTAGAAATTCCTGCGACACGGGGTCGGGTTCTTGATCGACATGGCGGAGTGATTGCCTCGAGTGTACGTGAGGAGCAGGTGGGCATCGTTCCGGCAAAATTCAATATCAATAGCCCAAAGCTTGACGCATTGGCAGAAATTCTAGAGATAACACCCACAGAGCTTCGAAAGAAAATAGCAGCATCAAAACGATTTTTCTGGCTGTCGAAGAGCCTTAATCTTGAGCAGGCTGACAGAATTCGCGCATTACGCCTCGAGGGCGTTGAACTAGAGGTCGATTACCGTCGCTATTATCCGTATGGCGATGCATTTGCGCATATTGTTGGGTTCACGAATGCAGCCGAGCAGGGCGCAGAAGGCCTGGAGAAGACCCATGATTCAGGGCTGCGGGGGGTCAAGGGTCAGACCAGGGTCGTCGTGGACCGTCGCAATACCGCAGTGGGCCAGAGATTAATCGCCGATGCTGCGCCAGGCAAGGATCTGCAGCTCTCTCTCGATGCCAGCATCCAGAGTATTTCCCAGAATGCTCTTAAAACAGCAATGACAATACACCGTGCAAAGGCTGCCTCTGCAGTGGTAATCGATGTACAGACCGGTGAGGTGTTGGCCCTGGTAAATGAGCCCTCATTTGATCCGAATAACCGTGCTCGGTTAAATACAGATACGGTACGTAATCGCGCAGTAACCGATGCGTTCGAACCGGGCTCCACCATGAAATCATTCTCAATTGCTGCGGCATTAGAGCTCGGCCGCGTCACCGCTTCGACATCGATTCAAACAGCACCCGGAAAACTAACGATCGGGAATCGGACGATTGGAGACTCTCATCCGCACGGCCTGCTTACCGTAGAAGAGATTCTTGCTAAATCGAGCAACGTTGGAACCGTCAAGGTATCCCAACGAATGAAGCCTTCCGAACTCCATGATTTCTATGCTGCCGCAGGATTTGGACGGGTTCCAGATGTTGGCTTAAATGGAGCAACCGCAGGCCGTCTAAGAAATCCGCAGAACTGGGTCCCAATAGACCAGGCAACGATTTCTTATGGCCATGGCGTGTCGGTTTCTCTATTACAACTTGCGCGTGCGTACACCATTTTTGCGCGAGATGGCGATCTTGTACCAATCTCCTTTGTACCCCAGCCAGGGCCAGTTGCTGGTGTTCGGGTGATCTCGGCCGAGACCGCAAAGTTAGTTCGTGGCATGCTGGAGCGCGCAACCGGGCCAGAGGGAACCGCACCGAAGGCACAGGTCATAGGGTTTCGGGTCGCAGGAAAAACCGGAACCGCACACAAACCTGAGCGTGGGGGGTATGCAAAGAATAAGTATGTTGCCTCTTTCGTAGGATTTGCACCTGCAGAAAAACCACGTTTTGTCATTGCTGTTATGGTGGATGAGCCGAGCGCGGGAAAACATTACGGTGGTGAGGTTGCTGCACCGATTTTTTCCCAGATCGCAAATGACACACTGCGTCGAATGCAGCTGTCTCCCGATCCAGCACTTCGAATCTTTCCTGCTGTTGCCTTAATTGCAGAGGGGACTCAGTGACGATATCTTGGCCGTCTGCTTTACACCCGCTTAGTCTGCGCGAGTTGATTGCGGATGAGGCAGCGGCTTGGCTGCGCGAGAGGCTTGGTCCCAATGCTCATCTCTGCTCTGATAGCCGGGACATTAAACCGGGTGATGGTTTTCTTGCGCGTAGCGGACAGCACCATTCGTTAGAGACTACGATAACGGATGCCGTTGCTGCCGGTGCAGCCGCAGTTGTGATCGACGGCGGAAACACCTCAACATCAATATCACTACAAGACGGCAAGCCACCAACGCTCATGGTGCCTCAGTTGACGACGCGCCTAGGGATGATTGCATCTGCGTTCTACGGCAGGCCGAGCCTGACTATGCAGTTAATTGCAGTAACCGGTACCAACGGAAAATCCACGGTTACAGCAGCCTTGGCCCATGCACTGGCCCATTGCGGAGTTTCTACCGCCGCGATTGGAACCCTTGGAGTAGGAGTCTTCCCTGCGCGATGTGGTGTTGATTATTCTCCCCAATGGGAAAACGCCAAGACCAAGGGGCTCACCACTCCCGATCCTGTGCAATTGCAGCGCCTTTTGGTTGAGCTGAAGGCCCAATCGATTCATGTTGTCGCAATTGAGGCGTCATCAATTGGTCTTGTTCAGGGAAGGCTCCAGGGATGTGCAATCAAAATCGGAGCCTTTATAAATCTAAGTCATGACCATCTTGATTTTCATGGTGATATGCAACGATATGCAGCCGCAAAGGCATTACTTTTTGAGGCACCTAGCCTCGGGGCAGCCGTGATTAACACGGGAGATGCGGCAGGGATGTCGATGTGGCGGGCGACGGAATCGCACACTGAGCGTATCGCAGTTGGGTCATCTCGCCCCGAGTCTGCCCATGCAGCGATTCAGGTTATGGACGCGATTCATGATCACAATGGATGGGTACTCCGACTAAAGGGAGAGGGTCGAGCAGAATCACTCACGGGTGAGATACGACTGCCTATCGTTGGCCGCCACAATATAGAAAACGCAATGATCGTGGCGGGGTGCATGATCGCTATGCGGATTGATATCAGCGCGATCCGAGCCGCACTAGAAGCCTTCAAGCTGCCAGCGGGTCGCCTACAGATGGTTCATCGTGCGCGTGGCCCTAGAGTTTGTGTCGACTATGCCCACTCACCTGACGCACTTAAGCAGATCCTCGAAGCGCTCGCGCCTTTGGTGAAATCGAGAGTGGGCGCTCTCGTTTGTATCTTTGGATGCGGGGGAGATCGCGATCGTCATAAACGGCCCCTGATGGGTGAGATTGCAGCCCAGCATGCCGACCGTGTGGTGCTGACCTCAGACAATCCTCGCGGCGAGTCACCGGAGACGATTCTTGATGATATCGCCTCAGGTATTCGTCCCGAATTTAAATCCAAGGTCTCTCGGCAGTCTGATCGGGCATTAGCGATAGCGCAGACGATTGCAAATTCAGGAGAGCAAGACCTCATTGTCATAGCGGGCAAGGGACATGAACAGACACAGTTAGTGGGCGGGCAAGCCCTGCACTTTAGTGATGCAGATCATGCCATTAGGGCCATAGATCTATGGATTGAGGAACATCAATCTAGCGTACGAGGGCTGATGCATGCCTAAGCTTGCAGAGTTAGTGAAGGCAGTGCCGCAGTCTCGACTGCTTGGCGATGAGAAGACGATGTCGCTCGAATTCACATCAGTCAGTACAGATAGCCGATCGTTAACGCCAGGGGCTTTATTTTTTGCACTGTCAGGACCTCATTTTGACGGAGAAGAATTTATCGAGGCAGCGCAAAGACGTGGCGCGATCGCAGCGGTCGTAACAGCGAAAAGACTCGATGAGTTGCAGATGAAAGCGCTGAGACAGGAAAGTAGGCTCCCTCAGATCGAGGTTCCTGACCCGTTATTAGCCTTACAGCAGTGGGCGCATTATTGGCGGCAGAACTGGTTAGGCCGGGTCATTGCGGTTACGGGTAGCAATGGAAAGACAACCGTTAAACAGATGCTTGCGGCGATCGGTGGGCAGGCACTTCGCGGGGCCTCGGTCTGGGCGACCCCAGGAAATCTCAATAACCATATCGGCTTACCCTTATCTGTACTGGGTCTGCAGCCTCAACATCGACTGGCGATCTTCGAGCTCGGAATGAACCATCCCGGAGAGATCAACATACTTGCAGCGATTGCCTGCGCTCAGATTGCCTTAGTCAATAACGCACAGCGCGAGCATCAAGAGTTCATGAAATCGATTGCGGCGGTTGCCCTTGAAAATGGCCGCGTCTTTGAGTCGCTACCCCAAGATGGAATTGCAATTTTTCCTCGAGATCTACAGCATGAAATGATCTGGAGGCAACAGGCGGGCGCACGACAACTCCTACGTTTTGGTTTTGCGGACCAGGCTGGCGACTCCGATCACCCCGGGGGAGATGTGGTTGGGCAATGGCAAGGGGTTGCCGGGGAGCAAATGGGCCACTTCACAATCGAGTTTCCAAACCAGCATTCGATCGAGATTCACAGTAGGGGTGTGGGTCACCATTTCGCGATGAATTGTCTCGCCGCGGCTGCCTGTGCCTATGCAGCCGGAATTGAAACAGATGACATCGCTGCAGCACTTAATCACTTCGAGGCCGTGAGTGGTCGCGGCCAACGATTCACCATAGCAGGCGGCGGAACGCTGGTCGATGACAGCTATAACGCGAATCCAGATTCTGTCAGGGCTGCAATTGATGCGTTACAGATATTGCCAAAACCGCAGGCGCTTGTTCTCGGTGATATGGGTGAGGTGGGTGACCGGGGGGCCGAATTTCATGAAGAAGTCCTGCGGTATGCCGATTCGAAAAATATCGCGTCGCTCTGGCTCCATGGTGAAGCAATGGCCCGTGCAGCACACTCAACGGGTATTGGAGATCACTTCTCGGAGCTCGAGCCCCTCATCAGAGATCTGAGTGACTGGCTGCGCCAGCAGCAGGCGAAGGCACACCGCCCCTCCATCTGGATAAAGGGCTCACGGTTCATGAAAATGGAGCGAGTGGTGAGGGCACTACAGATAAATGGTATTTCGGGGGTCGCATGCTGTTAATTCTTGCCAATTGGATTGATGAATATATTCGCGCAGCGGCGGTCTTGAACTACATCACGCTGCGTGCCGTGTTGGCCACACTAACGGCACTGGGCATTGGACTTTTTCTTGGCCCTGCGGTGATTCGCAAGTTAACTGCGATGAAGGTTGGTCAGGCTGTTCGGGATGACGGGCCGCAGACCCACCTAATTAAGACTGGCACTCCGACCATGGGTGGAGCCTTGATTCTGTTATCAATCGGCCTTACGACTCTCTTGTGGGCAGACTTGAGCAATCGCTTTGTCTGGGCGGTAATGATTGTCACGATCGGCTTTGGGGCCGTGGGATGGGTTGACGACTACCGAAAGGTCGTGCATCAAGACCCGAGAGGACTACCGGGCCGTTGGAAATATTTCTGGCAATCCGTTATTGGGATTCTTGCCGCAATTTATCTTGCATTTTCAGTACCTGCTCAGAGTAATGCTCAGGCTTTAGATCTATTTATTCAGTGGGTCAGCAATGGTTTTTCAATTAGCCTGCCGACAAAAGCGGATTTAATCGTTCCTTTTTTCAAGCAGGTGGCGTATCCCTTGGGCGTATTTGGGTTCATTGTCTTAAGTTATTTTGTGATTGTCGGCTCAAGTAACGCAGTCAATCTCACTGATGGCCTAGATGGCTTGGCCATCATGCCAACCGTACTCGTTGCCGGCGCCTTGGGCGTCTTTGCGTATGTGACTGGAAATGCAGTATTTGCAAAGTACCTTCTGATTCCTTATATCCCGGGCGCTGGTGAATTAACGGTTTTTTGTGCCGCTCTTGTCGGCGCTGGGCTGGCATTTCTCTGGTTTAACGCGTTTCCTGCCCAGGTCTTTATGGGGGATGTTGGCGCATTGGCATTGGGCGGCGCACTGGGAACAGTCGCGGTAGTGGTGAGGCAAGAAATTGTGCTCTTCATTATGGGAGGTGTTTTCGTCGTGGAGACACTCTCTGTAATGCTGCAGGTAGGCTACTTTAAGTACACCAAATGGCGCTTTGGCCAGGGCCGCCGCATCTTGTTAATGGCGCCGCTTCATCATCATTTTGAGGTCAAGGGATGGAAAGAGACTCAGGTTGTAGTTCGCTTTTGGATTATCACAATGATGTTGGTATTGGCCGGATTATCGACATTGAAATTGCGCTAGATGAATAAGCCCATAAGAGATAAACGTTTGGCCAAAAAACCCATAGTGCGCGATTCTATTGAGAGCCTTCCGGCGATTGCGATGGATATCCAATGGTCTGAGCAACACCTGCTGGTGGTGGGCCTTGGTGAATCAGGCTTCGCCTGTTGTCGTTGGCTCTTACGTAAGGGCGCCCGGATTACAGTGATCGATAGTCGGACGGCACCTCCGATGCTTAATGCGGCTAAGGTATTAGCGCAGGAGTATCCGAGACTGACGATTCAAACGGGAGTTGCCACCCCCTTTTCAACGGATTGGCTTGATGGGATTCAATTCTTAATTCCAAGTCCAGGCATTTCACCATATCCCGCCCATGACAGTCCAATCGCTGGGTTACTGTCCTGCGCCCGGGATGCGTTAGCTCATCAGCTATCGGTTGTAGGAGAAATCGATTTATTCGAGTGGGCTGTACATGACGCTGCGCAGGCCCGTCGCCAGTCCAACCTGACGGCCAACGATGATGCGCCACTGGACCGCCCAAAGATTCTGGCGATTACAGGCACTAACGGAAAGACAACAACAACCCAGATGACGACGGTATTACTGCGTCGAGCGGGAATTGACGCCCAAGAGGCGGGAAACATCAGCCCATCTTTACTTGATGCAGTGATGATGCGGGAGGACACGTGTCGTTTCCCGCAGGTCTGGGTCCTTGAGCTCTCAAGCTTTCAGCTGACACTCGCTCAGCATTTTCATCCAACAGCAGCCGTATTGTTGAATCTCTCTGAGGATCATCTTGACTGGCATCTTGATTGGGATGACTACAAATCAGCTAAAGCGCGTGTTTTTGGAGTCTCCATTGATCCGATGACATCGGGCGTGCAGTGCATTGTGAATCGACAGGATACTGAGAGTTCGGCGTGTGCTCAAGGGCAGGTCAACGTGACACGATTTGGAATTGATCTGCCGATGGAATGCGGTGACTTTGGTTTGATTGAAGAGGGAATCCAGTGGATGGTAGTGCGGGATCTGCAGGATGCGGAGCGCTGCCATCGGTTAATGCCGGCAGATGCTCTGCGAATCCGGGGCCGGCATAATGCGATGAACGCTCTGGCCGCATTGGCGTTGTGCCGTACGGTTATCCCTGCCCTCGCACCGTTGCTTCACGGCCTCAGAGAGTTTCGGGGTGGTGCACATCGAATGGAGTGGGTTGCGCATGTACAGGGTGTGGATTATGTTGATGACAGCAAGGGAACGAATGTAGGAGCGACAACCGCAGCGCTGGAGGGACTTAGGCTGCCTGTCGTATTGATTGCCGGTGGCCAAGGAAAGGGACAGGATTTTCAGCCGCTAGCTGCCGCGCTACAGAGCCGTGCGAAGGCCGTGATCACGATCGGTGAGGCGGGCCCCGAAATCGGTGAGATTGCAAGGCGTGCTGGGGTTCCATCGGAGCATGTTGCCTCGATGAATGAGGCCGTTCAGCGGGCCCACTACTATGCATCACAAGATGATGCAGTAAATACAGTTGTGATGATGTCGCCAGCCTGTGCGAGCTTTGATATGTTCAGTAACTACATTGCCCGCGCTCGGTCATTTCGTGAGTCCGTGGCTGCTCTCGCTCAGGAGCAAGGGTTGACATGTTAGCCATAGGGGCCCCTCCACCGATCTCGATAGCCCATGTGGATCGGGCTCTGATGTCGGTATTTATTGGCTTATTGCTGGTTGGTTTGGTGATGGTCTATTCGGCTAACCTACCGTTGCCAAGCAATAATACGGAATCTGTTTTCTGGCGCGGTATGCGGGGTCACCCAATCCATCTCTTGATTGGGCTCGTCACGATGTTCCTCATGACGCGGGTTCCGACAACAATTCTTCATTCGTTGTCAACGCCGCTGTTTTTTCTCGGAATTGCGTTACTACTTGTAGTGGCTGGCATGAAGATCGCTTTTGGGCCTGCCATCATTAAAGATGGTGCTGTTCGTGCAATTCCGCTGGGATTTTTTACGCTTCAGCCTGCAGAGCTCATGAAATTATTTTCACTGCTGTTTGCTGCCGCGTATGTCATTCGTCGTCAAGACCGCATGCGTACCTTTGGGCGCGGGCTGATGCCGATTGGGCTTCTCATGTCCTTGGTGATGCTTTTGTTGCTCTATCAGCCTGACCTCGGATCCACAATGGTCATCATGTTGATTACCGCTGCGATCCTATTTCTGGGCGGTATGAGCCTTCGGGTTTTTATTCCTCTGCTGCTAGCGCTCGGGGCAGTATTTGTTCTGATGGTGGTCTTTACACCATGGCGATTGGATCGGTTGGTGTCCTACCTCACCCCGTGTGACCCTGGCCTCGTGCAGACCACAGGATTTCAACTCTGTGGCGCTCTCATCGCATTTGGAAACGGCGGCGTACTGGGTTCAGGTCTTGGCACTGGGGTTGCGAAGATGGGCCATCTGCCATTGCCTCATACCGATTTTATTTTCGCAATGATGGGCGAGGAGATCGGCTTCGTTGGCGTCACTCTTGTGATCTTGGCATTTGCGTTTATTGTCCGCAGGTCAATTGAAATCGGTAGAACAGCAATGTCGCAGGAGCGGCTATTCGCTGGACTCGTAGCCCAGGGTATTGGTGTCTGGATTGGCCTGCAGACTCTGATTCACGCAGGTGTAAATACTGGGCTTCTGCCGACGAAGGGGCTGACCTTACCCTTTATCAGCCACGGGGGTAGCTCTATGCTCGCCGTCTGCATGGCCATGGGTGTATTGATCCGGATTGATATCGAAAACCGCGCAGTCGTTCGTAGGGGCACTCTATGAGTGCGCCTCGTGTCCTCATCGCTGCGGGCGGAACCGGAGGCCATATCTTTCCGGCTCTGGCAGTGGCTCAAGAATTGAAACGCAGGGGTTGGCATGCCGAGTGGGTGGGATCAGATCGGGGTCTGGAATCGCGGCTAATCCCTGGTTATGGGATCGGCCTTCATATTTTGCGGTTTGCTGGACTGCGCGGCAAAGGTCTCGGTGCCTGGCTGACGCTTCCTTCTCGGTTAGTTCGGGCGATGCGTGACACCCTGGGTATTCTCATCCGGGCGCGCCCCGAAGTCGTCCTTGCTTTTGGCGGATACGTTACTTTCCCCGTGGGATTAGTTGCGCGTCTGCGTCGAATTCCTTTGTGCATTCATGAACAAAATGCGGTCATGGGTACCGCCAATCGTTGGCTCGCAAAAATAGCCCGTCAGGTCTTCATCAGTTTTCCTGCTACGCGGTATGCGCCCGCGCGATCGATGTTAGTGGGCAACCCAATTCGAAAGAGCATCAGCGGATTAGCCCCGCCCGCCAACCGACTAAGTGGCCGTGCGGGGCCAATTCGCGTACTCGTTGTGGGGGGGAGTCTTGGAGCGCAGGCGTTGAACCAGCGCTGCCCAGCGCTCCTCGCTAAAGCCATCGAGCGAGGACAGTCGTTTGAAATTCGCCACCAGACAGGACAGCAAGATCATGGCGCGGTTGAGCAACTCTATCGCGCATTAAAAATTCCTGCGCGCTGTGAAGTATTTATTGATGACATGGAGATGGCTTACCAGTGGGCAGATCTATTGATTTGTCGCGCGGGGGCGTCTACCGTGACCGAGGTTGCTGCCGCGGGGATCGCAGCGATCTTTGTTCCATTGCCATCGGCCATTGATGACCATCAGACGGCGAATGCCTCTAGCCTCGCCGAGTCGGGAGCCGCCTGGCTGATACCACAGACCGAATTGGGTAAGTCAAGGACCGTGAGCCTCCTGGTGAGCCTGACCCGTGACGCATTAACGGATCGTGCAGGTAAGGCCCGATCCTTGTGTATTCCTAACGCAACAGAGCGTGTTGCGGACTGTGTCACAACACTGGCGAGGTCTATCGGTTCGACTGGTGGTGTCTGCCCATGAGACATAAGATCGAGACGATCCACTTTGTGGGCATTGGCGGCTCTGGTATGTCGGGAATTGCAGAGGTCTTGTTGAACCTTGGGTATCGGGTCCAGGGCTCTGATCTTGCTAAAAATGCAGCGACAGATCGACTTGCTGTGCAGGGCGCCGCTATTTTTATAGGGCATGCTGCAGAGCATCTGGGCCACGCGAATGCAGTCGTGATTTCAAGTGCTGTGAAGAACGACAATCCTGAGGTCATCGCCGCTCGCACAAAACGTATCCCCGTGGTTCCACGCGCCCTCATGCTGGGTGAATTGATGCGTCTAAAGCAAGGGATTGCGATTGCGGGAACCCATGGCAAGACTACGACAACTAGCCTAGTCGCAAGTGTTCTTGCGCAAGCCGGGCTTGATCCTACGTTTGTGATCGGTGGGCGTCTCAATAGTGCAGGTGCAAATGCCCGACTCGGTCTTGGCGATTACATTGTTGTAGAGGCGGATGAATCTGATGGGTCATTTCTCAACCTCTTGCCCATGATGGAAGTCATTACCAATATCGATCAAGATCATATGGAGACCTATGATCATGATGTCGCAAAGTTAAAGCAAGCTTTTATTGGTTTTACTCAGCGCTTGCCATTTTATGGGGCGGCTGTGGTCTGTGTTGATGATCCGTATGTTAGAGAAATAATCCCCTTTATTTCAAAAACTGTAGTGACTTATGGGTTCTCTGAGGAGGCACAGGTTCGAGCGGTCAATGTGATTGAGCATGCCGGTGCCATGCGGTTTGAGGTTCGGCGCGAGGATTCTTCGGGGCTACCTGTCCACCTTAATCTGCCCGGCCGCCACAATGTACAGAATGCGTTAGCTGCTGTGGCCGTTGCCACAGAGCTGGGAATTCAAGACTGCTTTATCGTTGAGGCGCTCAAGGAATTCAAAGGTGTGGGTAGACGATTTCAAGTCTGTGGTGAATTCTTATGTGAATCAGGCGGCGCCTTTACCCTGATTGATGATTATGGGCATCACCCCGCAGAAATACGGGCCACAATTGATGCCGCCCGTGGCGCATTTCCCGGACGCCGAATAGTGGTTGCATTTCAGCCGCATCGTTACAGTCGCACACGCGACCTATTTGAAGATTTTGTACGGGTTCTCGGGCAGGCCGATCAGTTGTTACTCGCCGAGGTCTATTCGGCAGGAGAGCCTGCAATTCAATCGGCGGATAGCAAGGCGTTATCGCGGGCTATTCGTGTGGCAGGTCGTGTTGAGCCTATCTATGTTGAGCTCATTTCCGAAATGGCCAATCGCATTCGAGAGATTGCTCGTGATGGGGATGTGGTCTTATCGATGGGGGCGGGCTCTATCGGCGCCGTACCGGGGCAGCTCCGCTCTGCTTTGTCGACAAGTGTCACGGAGCTTGGACGAGTTGCCACTGGGAGGACGATCTCATGACCCACTCGTTCGACACACTCAATGCATTCATCAAGGGCTTGCGTGGCTCAGACCTTGGCCGTGTTGCGGTTCTCTACGGGGGGGTGTCCGCAGAGCGCGAGATATCCATCCGCTCGGGTGAGGGGGTCTTGGCAGCCTTGCAGCGTTGTAATGTTGACGCGTTCGGATTTGATACAGGTCAGCGAAGTATCTCAGCACTTCTCGATGAGAAAGTCGATCGGGTTTTTATTGCCTTGCATGGCCGCTATGGCGAGGATGGCACCGTACAGGGGGCCTTGGAGTTATTTGGAATCCCCTATACGGGTAGTGGCGTTATGGCAAGTGGCTTGGCCATCGACAAACCGATGACGAAACGGATCTGGTCAAGTTTTGATTTACCAACGCCGAAATTCTGTACGCTGACTCAGTCCTGCGATCCGCATGCAGTTATTGCAAAAACCGGGCTTCCTCTTGCCGTAAAGCCGGCACGCGAGGGCTCTTCTCTAGGGTTCACCCGTGTCGATCAGCCCGACCAGTTAGAGGCTGCATGGCATTGTGCGCAAAGACTCGACCCATTGGTCATCGCGGAAGAATTTATCAGTGGCCGGGAGTTTACATGTGCCTTGTTGGAGTCCCCAACCGGGCAGTGTCATGCCCTTCCGGTCATTGAGATCGTGGCCCCCCAAGGCCAATACGATTATCAGAATAAATATTTCGGATCAGCGACAAAGTACCGATGCCCAGCACCGATTAGCCCAGACCTCGAGGCAGAGATGCGGGCCTTATCGGTTGCCGCATTCCAGGCAGTGGGCTGCGCTGGATGGGCGCGGGTTGACCTGATGTGGGGGGAATCTCAAGCGCCGACATTGTTAGAGATCAATACCTCTCCGGGAATGACAGACCACTCCTTGGTGCCGATGGCCGCAGCCCAGGCGGGCTTTTCCTATGAGCAGTTGGTCTTATGCATTACTGCAACCGCAGCCCTGAAAACGGAGCGGACAGAGTGAGCAGCGTCGCACTTCGGGATTTCTGGCATTCGCCGCCGCAGCTGAATCGTTTTTCCGGTTTACTGCTGCTGGGTTCGATCCTGATTCTGCTCGTGTCCGTCGCCGTTTGGATGGCCAATAGGCCGGTATTCGTTGTTAAGCGAGTCATTGTGGAGCCCATGGGAGGAGCGCTTAGACATGTCTCAGCCCCCCAGATTCATGCGGCAATCGTAGAGGCTCTCAATGGAACGGTATTGTCAACCAATCTCCGGCCGGTCCACCAAGCAATTCAAGCAATTCCTTGGGTGCGCAGTGCAACGGTCCGGCGAATCTGGCCGAATCGTTTATTGGTTCGAATTGAAGAGCAGCGGGCGGTCGCCATGTGGCCAAATGGGCATCTGGTCAACGATCGCGGCGAGACTTTTTCGGGTCTCGCGGCGGATCATGATGCGAGCTGCGGACTGGTGTCGTTATTCGGCCCCCCGGGTAGCCAGCAGTGGGTGCTAGAACGCACGAGACAGTTAAGCCAGTGGCTCGCGCCACTGAACCGTCCGTTGCGGTCGGTGACGTTATCCGAACAGTATGCGTGGACGGTCGAGCTGACGGGAGGGCTGACTCTCGAACTTGGCCGAGACACCTTAGCAACTTCGGCAGAGGAGCGGGTCCGGATGTTTGTGAAGACTCAACCCTGGCTAACGGAAAAATTAAGGCGTCCTCGTGAGGACTTAGTTGCGATGCGGGCTGATCTTCGTTACGCAACGGGTTACGCCTTTGCCCCGCTCGTTGGAGTGAGTATTGCAGAGGTAAATCAATCCAAACCTTTATGTATTGGAGTGCAGACATGACCACTTTTCGTTCTGATTGTCAGAGAGGCGGCCTATGACACGCGAAACAAAAAACCTAATTGTCGGATTGGATATCGGCACTTCAAAGATTGTCACTGTTGTCGCCGAGATCCTGGCCGATGGGCGGCTTGAGGTGATTGGCCTTGGGCAGGCAGATTGCGAGGGATTAAAAAAGGGTGTCGTGGTCAACATCGACACAACAGTCCAGTCGATTCAGAAATCACTCGAAGATGCCGAATTGATGGCGGATTGCAAGATTGCTGCTGTCTGGACCGGAATTGCGGGAAGCCATATCCGGAGTTTCAACTCTACGGGAATGGTGGCCATCAAAGACAAGGAAGTCTCCCCGACGGATGTTGAACGGGTCATCGAGACGGCCACTGCTGTCAGCGTCCCATCAGATCAGCAGGTGCTTCATGTGTTGCCACAAGAATTTATGATTGACGGACAAGATGATGTTCGCCAGCCCCTTGGAATGAGTGGAGTTCGGCTTGAAGTCCGGGTTCACATCGTCACGGGTTCGGTCAGTGCAGCACAGAATATCGTGAAATGTATTCGTCGATGTGGCTTAGAGGTCAATGAGTTAATTCTGCAGCCGCTTGCCTCGAGTCATGCAGTCTTGACGAAAGATGAAAAAGATCTAGGCGTAGCCCTTGTCGATATCGGTGGCGGAACAACAGATATTGCGATCTTCTCGGGTGGTGCCATTCGACATACCGCGGTGATACCGATCGCCGGAGATCAGGTTACCAATGACATTGCAATGGCATTAAGGACGCCCACTGACGAGGCTGAGGCGATCAAAATCCGTCATGGAATTGCAAAACAAGCCCTTGCGGATCCGCAGGCTTGGTTTGAGGTGCCCGGGCTTGGGGACCGCGCGCCCCGACAGTTATCTCGGCAGGCGCTTGCTGCCGTCATTGAGCCCCGTATCGAGGAGCTCTTCTCTTTGGTGCAACACGTTATTCGTGAATCCGGTTACGAGGAGTTGTTGTCCTCGGGGGTGGTCCTGACGGGGGGTAGCGCAATGCTGCCGGGAATGGTCGAACTTGGCGAGGACGTCTTTTTAAAACAGGTGCGCGTCGGAATGCCCGCGTATCGCGGAAATCTTTCTGATGTGATTGGCAATCCGCGCTTCTCTACGGCGATGGGCCTGCTGGAAGAGGCGCGGAATCAATGGATCCGGGGCCGCAAGGATGACCAGAGTACTGGTTCGTTCAAGGACACCCTTGCGCGGATGAAGGCGTGGTTTGTGGGGAACTTTTAATTTCTGATCAGGAGGCTTTATGACGTTCGAAATGTTTGAAACAGAAACCCAGGGCACCAATATCAAGGTCGTGGGTGTGGGGGGTGCTGGCGGCAACGCTGTCAACCACATGGTCGCCCGAGGAGTTCAGGGTGTTGAATTTATCTGTATCAATACTGATGCGCAGGCGCTTGCGAAGTCTAAAGCCTCAAGCACTCTGCAGATCGGAGGCACAGGCCTTGGTGCGGGGGCAAAACCTGAGGCGGGGCGTGCGGCCGCCGAACAGGACCGGGACCGAATTGCCGATGCCCTTCGCGGTGCCCATATGGTCTTTATTACCGCGGGTATGGGCGGTGGCACAGGAACGGGGGCAGCCCCTGTTGTTGCAGAAATTGCAAAGGAACTCGGCGCACTCACAGTTGCAGTGGTCACCAAACCCTTTAGCTTTGAGGGCGTACGCCGAGAAAATGCCGCCGAGCATGGGCTCTCTGAGCTTGAGGGCCGTGTTGACTCTCTGATTATCGTGCTCAATGAGAAGCTCGAGGAGGTTTTAGGCGACGACATCACGCAGATTGAGGCGTTTGCCGCGGCGGATGATGTTTTAAATAATGCTGTTGCAGGGATTGCCGAGATTATCAATGTTGAGGGGCTGGTCAACGTCGATTTTGAAGACGTAAAGACTGTTATGGGTGAGCAAGGCAAAGCCATGATGGGAACTGCAATGGCTGCAGGGGGAGATCGTGCGCGCCTTGCTGCGGAGAATGCGGTGCAGAGTCCGCTACTTGAGGGGGTTGACCTTTCAGGAGCTCGTGGAATCCTTGTCAACATTACGGCGAGTCGTGAACTCAAGCTGCGTGAAACTCGTGTGGCGATGGAGACTATTCGTGCATTTGCCGCAGAAGACGCGACGATTATTCTTGGTACGGTCTACGATGACAGCCTCGGGGATCAGGTACGCGTAACTGTGGTTGCAACGGGCCTTGGCCGACACCGTAAGGCTGGGCCGACCCTCGTCCACACTGCATCGCCAGCGGCCATCCCCCGTACAGGGACCGATAACGTCGGATTTCCTCCTGGAACGGCTGCGGTCGGAGGTTTTGGCGCCCAGATCGGCGGGGCCTTAGCGGGTCAGGGTGCTTCCCCGGTGATGCCCTCAACGGATTACAGTCAATATGATCAGCCAACCGTATGGCGTGATCCGAGAAGTCAGGCGGCTGCTCGCGTCGAGGCAATGACGGAGAGTGGCATTGATCGACTTGATATCCCCGCCTTCTTGCGCAAGCAAGCGGATTAAGTGGGGGGACGAACTTAGTCTTCTAAGTCAGTTGGCTGTTGCGGCAGGTCGATCATGCGGCCTGATCAGCGCGGATCTCTGCTGCAGCTGAGGTTTTTTGCCTCGAGAAAAGGCCCGATGCCCCCGGGCCTTTCTTTTTTTGGCATAGTCTTAGGTTTTCAACAAGGAGTAAACGAATGCCTATCCAAATCGGTCAAGCCTTACCCAACGCAACCTTGTACGAGTTTTTTGATGAAGAAACTGGTGGCTGCAGTATTGGCCCGAATGCGTTTCAGGTTGCAGATCTCATCAAAGGCAAGAAAGTCGTGATTTTTGGTCTTCCGGGCGCCTACACCCCGACGTGCTCCGCAAAACATGTACCCGGCTTTGTAGCTCATCGGGATCAGCTAAAGGCAAAAGGTGTCGACGAAGTCTGGTGCGTTAGTGTTAACGATGCTTTTGTGATGGGCTCTTGGGGCCGTGAACTTGGTGCGAAAGGTAAGGTACGCATGATGGGGGACGGTAACGCAGAGTTCTCTAAAGCTGTCGACCTCATTTTGGATCTCACTGCCCGCGGAATGGGTGTGCGCTCTAATCGCTACGCCATGATTGTAGACAACGGCATCGTCAAGCACCTGGCAGTCGAGGCGCCAGGACAGTTCGAGGTGAGTAGCGCGGAAGCGGTCTTGGCTAAACTCTAACGATGTTGCGGCAAAGGACGCTTGGCCAAACGGTCAGCGCGCGGGGTATTGGCTTACACAGTGGCGTCCCAGTGACTCTTTCTCTAAAGCCTGCCCCTTCCGATCACGGGATTGTATTTCGCAGGATCGATGTCGCTCCAGCACGAGACATTCGCTCTCGTGCGGCTGCAGTCGGAGATACCCGTCTTGCATCAACGCTCTCCGATGGCGATTTAAAAGTAGCTACCGTAGAGCACCTGATGTCTGCGCTATCTGGGCTTGGAATTGATAACGCTATTGTTGAGGTTGATGCCCCGGAAATCCCGATCATGGACGGAAGCGCGGCGACCTTTGTCTATCTGCTTCATGCTGCCGGCGTCGAGGAGCAGCGGGCGCCCAAACGATTTGTTGAAGTGTTGTCCTGCATTGAGGTACGCCAGGGAGAAAAGTGGGCTCGTCTTGAGCCATTCTTCGGGTTTCGATTGGAATTTACGATTGATTTTAATCACGCGGCCGTCGACACCACGGGACAGCAGGTGGCCATTGATTTTGCAGATACATCGTTTGTTGATGACATTGCTCGGGCGCGCACCTTCGGCTTTGTCAGTGATGTCGATCTTCTGCGATCTAAGGGGTTGGCGCTCGGCGGCAGTCTCGACAATGCAATTGTGATGGATGAGGTACGGGTATTGAATGCGGGCGCACTGCGACAACCCAATGAGTTTGCAATGCACAAGGCACTTGATGCGATTGGCGATCTCTACCTCTTGGGCAATCCCTTGATGGCCCGCTATACCGCCTACAAATCTGGTCATGCGTTAAATAATTTACTGCTTCGAAAGCTTATGGAAACACCGAGCGCCTGGCGTGAGAGAACCTTTGAAGACTTAGAGCATGCACCTGTGGCGTGGTCGAGGCAGTGGAGCTGGGCCTAGAGGGCTTTTCCCCGACGAGAGATTCGAGACAATGCCGCGCGTAGGGGTTCGCTCGATACCTCTGACGAGAGCTGCGCAAACCCTTGTTTTACGACTGCCGGGATAGGCGCCCGATTGGGCCGAACCTTATCGGGGTGGGCAATGTCTTGAATTCGTTGTGCCAGCACACGCACGCTCTGGATTCCCCAACCTTCCCGCCTTAATTCGTTGGGCCAGTCTGCAAGGGTTAGCCGAATTTTTGCGGCAGCAGACGCGGTGGTGGTCACGACCGTCACCTGGCTGCCACGAATGCCTTGCGCGGGGTCGCTGCGACGAATCTGCAGTACCTGCTCTATCATCGGGGGCGGCAGCTGTTTTTCAAGGGCCTCCCGAAGGCCTTCACTCTCCCGCCAGCCCCGATCCAGGGCGGCCCAGTCGGGCGATCCGGTGAGGGCATCGCGCAGGGTTTTGAAGAAAGGGGCATTCATACCCCCCATGCTAAGATCTTTTGCCCATGATTGACCAATTCCTTAAGAAAATGTTCGGCAGCCGAAACGATCGGCTTGTCAAAGCGTACGGCCAGCGCGTCGCCGCGATTAACGCACTGGAGCCAGGGCTCCAGTCCTTATCAGATCAGGCACTACGCGCAAAGACTCAGGAATTTAAAACTCGTCTTCAGCAAGGTCAGGCGTTAGATAGCCTTCTTGTTGAAGCCTTTGCTGTCTGCCGTGAGGCGGGCAGACGGTCGCTGGCAATGCGGCACTTTGATGTACAGCTCATCGGTGCAATGGTCCTCAATGACGGCAAGATTTCTGAGATGCGAACCGGCGAGGGTAAGACCTTGGTGGCCACGTTGCCGGCCTATCTCAATGCGCTGGTGGGTAAGGGAGTTCACGTGGTGACGGTGAACGATTACCTCGCAGAGCGCGATGCAACCTGGATGGGAAAGCTCTACGAATTTCTTGGCCTAACGGTTGGAACGAATCTCTCACGGCTTGAACATTCGGAGAAGCAGGCTGCCTATGCCTGCGACATCACATACGGAACGAATAACGAATTTGGGTTTGATTACCTTCGCGACAATATGGTGGTGGACAAGGCCAATCGTGTCCAGCGGGGACTCGGATTTGCGATCGTCGATGAGGTGGATTCAATTCTGATTGACGAGGCCCGCACTCCGTTGATTATTTCCGGTCACGCCGATGATCAGATTGACCTCTATCAGGTTCTAAACTCGGTACCGGCAGCGCTCCAGCCGCAGGCCTCAGAGGAGTCACCCGGCCACTACTGGGTTGATGAGAAGGCCCGACAGGTGTTTCTCTCAGAGCTGGGATTTGAGCGCTGTGAGGAGCTATTGGCAGAAATGGGGCTGCTGGCAGCGGGAGCGAGTCTCTATGATCCGGCCCATATTTCACTACTCCATCACCTAACATCCGCACTGCGGGCACACACCTTATTTTTCAAAGATCAGCACTATGTTGTTCAGGGTGGCAAGGTCATTATTGTCGACGAATTCACAGGCCGTTTGATGCCGGGTCGGCGTTGGTCAGAGGGGTTACATCAATCAATTGAGGCGAAAGAGTCCGTAGAGATTGAGGCGGAGAATCAAACACTCGCCTCGATTACCTTTCAGAATTATTTCCGCATGTACGAAAAGCTATCGGGTATGACGGGAACGGCCGATACCGAGGCCTACGAGTTTCAGCAGATCTATGGTTTAGAGACCGTCGTCATTCCGACTCATCGGCCGATGGTGAGGCTCGATTTACAGGATCAGATCTACAAATCAGAAGAGGAAAAGTTTGAGGCAATTCTGAGAGATATTCAGGAGCGCCATGGCCATGGACAGCCAATCCTGGTGGGGACCACCTCAATTGAGAATTCCGAGCGTCTGTCGGGAATGCTCAATAAGGAAAAGCTCGCTCACCAGGTACTCAATGCAAAGCAGCATGAACGTGAGGCCCAGATTGTTGCGCAGGCCGGCCGGCCGGGGATGATCACCATCGCGACCAATATGGCGGGCCGTGGTACGGATATTGTTCTCGGGGGTAATGTTGAAAAGCAAGTGGATTTTCTCAATGCGACTGAGGCCCTAACAGCCTCAGACCGACAGGCCCAAACGGAGCAGCTGAGGGCCGAGTGGCATGCGCTTCATGCACAAGTGATTTCTGCCGGAGGCCTTCATATCATTGGTACTGAGCGTCACGAGTCCCGGCGGATTGATAATCAGCTGCGCGGCCGCTCAGGCCGACAGGGCGACCCTGGGTCGTCGCGCTTTTACCTCTCCATGGACGACCCCCTGTTGCGGATTTTTGCGGGCGACAGGATGAAGGCCATCATGAATCGGCTGGGCGTCCCGCATGGCGAACCGATTGAGGCCGGCATGGTGTCTCGTTCGATTGAATCAGCGCAGCGTAAGGTAGAAAACCGAAACTTTGATATGCGCAAGCAGCTCTTGGAGTATGACGACGTCGCCAATGAGCAGAGAAAAATTATCTACAGTCAACGCAATGAGATTTTAGAGAGTAGCGATCTCTCGGGTCTCGTTCAGAATTTGCGTCACGGCATGATGCAGGCGGTTGTCCGGGAATATGTTCCGGCAGAAAGCGTTGAAGAGCAGTGGGATCTGCCCGGCCTTGAACAGGCCTTGCAGTCAGACTGGCGTTTGTCCGTTGATGTTCAGTCGAGAGCTGCAGCCGATCAGTCGCTTGATGATGAAGGAATTCTATCGGCCGTGCTTCAGGCCGCTGACCAAGCCTATGCCGATAAAGTCTCTCCGGTAGGCCGTGAGCCCTTTAATCAGTTCGAGCGCTCGGTTTTATTGCAGTCAATTGATTCGACATGGCGTGAACATCTGGCAGCCCTTGACCATCTGCGGCAGGGTATTCATCTGCGTGGCTACGCTCAGAAAAATCCTAAACAAGAGTATAAGCGCGAGGCATTCGCATTGTTTGAGCAGACTCTCGATCGAATTCGTCTAGACGTCACGAAGGTGCTCATGAATGTTGAGATTCAGAGTCCGGAGCAGGTTGCTGATATCGTTCCGCAGGCGGCCCAGCTAACTGGCGTTCAGTATCAGCATGCGGATTTCGACGCGCAAGCAGCCCTCGCGGGCGCGGATCCTGAGGCGTTGGCGTTGGCGGCTCAGACACCGACAGGAGCGAGCAGGCCGGGGCCAGCTGAGTCTGGAGACTCGGGAGACTCAGCCGTAATGCCCGTTCGGCGAACTGAGCCAAAAGTTGGGCGTAATGATCCCTGTCCGTGTGGCTCAGGAAAGAAATTCAAGAGTTGCCACGGCAGACTCTCATGAACGGTTTGCGCTGACGACCCATGCCGGTTAACCTGCCTTTGCCTGTCGCAGAGCAGTTGTACCCCGTCGAAGGTGTATCAATCGGCGTCGCGAGCGCAGGGATTCGTAAGGGCGGGCGCAAGGACTTTCTCATCGTCGCGCTCGCTGAGGGCAGCGAAGTCGCAGGGGTGTTTACGCAAAACGCCTTTTGTGCTGCCCCAGTCCAAGTCTGTAAGCGACATCTCGAGACGCGGGCAGGAATTCGTGCCTGGGTCGTGAATACGGGGTGTGCCAATGCGGGCACAGGAGCACTCGGTCTTAAGAATGCAGAGCAGACTACCCAAGCGGTTGCGAATCGTTTGGGTCTGAGGCCGCAACAGGTGTTGCCATTTTCGACAGGTGTAATTCTTGAGCATCTGCCAATGGAAAAAGTTGCAGATGGAATCAGGATCGCATCCGACAACCTTGGTCAGGCCGGTTGGCTCGAGGCAGCACAGGCCATCATGACAACCGATACCCAACCAAAAGCATCATCGCGTCGATTATTCCTTAACGGTAAAACCGTTACGATTTCCGGAATCTCTAAAGGTGCCGGAATGATCCGGCCGAATATGGCAACGATGTTGGGCTACGTGGCGACTGATGCGGGTATTTCTAAGCCACTTCTTGCGCAGCTCGTCCGCGATGCTGCCGATGAGTCGTTTAATGCGATCACGATTGATGGTGATACCTCAACGAATGATTCGTTTGTGGTGGCTGCGACCGGTAAAAGCGGTGTTTTATTTGATTCTGATCAAGACGCAGGCTGGAGTATTTTCCGTGAAGCGATGATTGAGCAATGCCGGCTCTTAGCCCAAGCCATTGTCCGTGATGGGGAGGGGGCCACAAAGTTTATTGTGATTCACGTCGCACACGCCTTGTCCCGAGCCGAGGCCCGTCAGGTAGGATATTCAATCGCGCACTCCCCACTAGTAAAAACCGCCTTCTTTGCGAGCGACCCTAATCTTGGCCGTATCCTTGCGGCCATTGGGTACAGCGGTGTGCCAGATTTAGATGTGCAAAGAATCCGTGTGTTTCTTGATGACGTGTTGGTCGCAGAAAAGGGCGGTAGGGCTGCAAGCTACACAGAGGCGGAGGGTCAGCGGGTGATGCAGCAATCCGAGATTAGAATTGGTGTGGATCTTGCCCGGGGGGATGCGCAAGCCAGCATCTACACCTGTGATTTATCGCATGATTACGTCTCGATTAATGCTGACTATCGGTCGTAGTTGCGAGCGGATAGCGGATGCTGAGATCCATCAAAGCGCTTTAGAATCGAAAGCGAGATAAGTAATGCCGAATTCCTCGATCGATCAGTTGATCGCAAAGCTGAATATCTATCTTCCGGAGATTCCCGGGTCGCCCGATTTCGTTCGGCAGACGGCATGTCGTTGGGTACGCCAACAGACCCTTCTGGGGCATATCTCCTACCTTGAATCGATTGTGCAACTTGCAGAGATTCGGTTTTCAGATTTGCAGCATTTGGAACGTCAGCAGGTGTTGATTAAGCAAAATACCCGACAGTTTCTTGATAAAAGACCCGCCAATAATGTCTTGATGACCGGAGCCAGGGGCACCGGAAAATCCTCGCTTGTTCGCGCCTGCTTGGCAGAGTATGCCGACCAAGGCCTGAGGCTCATCGAAGTCGATAAGCAGGACCTGCTTGATCTACCTCGTTTGGTTGCGGCAGTCGCCCATCAGCCCTATCGATTTATTGTCTTCTGCGATGACCTCTCATTTGAGGCAGGAGATTCAGGTTACAAGGCATTAAAGACGGTTCTTGACGGCTCTGTCGCTGCTCAATCTGAGAACATCTTAATTTATGCGACATCGAATCGGCGACATTTAATGCCAGAACAGATGCGAGAGAATCTTGAAACTCGGTATGAGGCCGATGGAGAAATCCATCCCAGCGAGAGTATCGAGGAGAAAATCTCGCTCTCGGAGCGCTTTGGGTTGTGGATCTCTTTCTATAGTTTTAATCAACAAGATTACCTCGATATTGTCGGCTATTGGCTCTCCCAGTATGGGTGTGATGCAACCGCAATAGCCAAGGCTCGCCAGCCTGCGCTGCAGTGGGCGCTGGAGCGGGGATCCCGATCGGGACGCGTCGCTTTACACTTTGCGCGGGACTGGGCTGGCCGACATTGACGCAGTCAGCACTCGTAGATGTCGCGGTCGGAATTATTCGCCGGCCAGATGGTGCCGTGCTGATGACCTCACGGCCACTCGGAAAGCCTTACGCGGGCTATTGGGAGTTTCCGGGTGGCAAGCTAGAGACCAAAGAGAGTTCCACGCAGGCACTAAGCCGCGAGTTGTCTGAGGAAATCGGAATTAGTATTCAACGCAGCTCGCCGGTCGCCTGGCAAATCGAGCACAACTACGCCCATGCAAAAGTCCGACTGTTTTTTCATTGGGTAACGCAGTGGTCGGGTGAACCAAAGCCTCTCGAAAAACAGCAGACTCTCTGGGTCTCATTAGGGGATGCCTGGCCTTACCCAGTCCTTCCGGCGACCTTACCGCTCTTGGATAAAATCAAAAATTACAGAGCGTCAGCTGAAATGGAATATCTTGTTCGATAGCTTTGAGATGCATAGAGCTGTCGGGCTGACGAAATCGTACCGATACGACATATTTGTTGGCGCTGATTTCGGCTGCAACCTCAGGCTGCCTCGGCGCCGATGCTCGAATAATCTGAATCTGCCGTCCATCCATCGAGAGCTCAAAGTAACCTTTGGTCGCGAGATAGGAGTCTGGCTGTGTGCCCTCGCGAAGAAGACGCAAGACAATCTGAACCCCGTCGAATACGGGTTGAAGAGTGGAAAGCCATGCATTGAGCATCCCTTGCCGGATCTCTGCTGGCCGATTCAGCCAGACGTGGAGTGAGGGCACATCAAACTCACAGATACCGCCGGGTATCCCAAAGCGCCCCTTCAGAGTCTGCAGCCATTCATACTCGAGAATATGTTGCCCCAAGCGGGTCTGCACCATCGAGAGTTCATTGAAGATCTCCTGTATCTGAGTTAAGAGATCCTCAAGCGCATCGTTGGATACTCCCGGTTTGCCAGCGAATTGATTCAGGCGACTGCGTTGGCGTTCAAGTTCTTGAAGCAACTCGGATTTAATGTCGCCCCGGCTTCCCACGAGGTCGAAGAGTTCGAACAGCGACCACAGCGCAGCCTGATGCTCGTGTGCAGAAGTCTGGCTTGTAAACGCTCGGCAACGCTTAAATAAACTCTCAATTCTAAGTAATGAGCGTATCCGCTCGTTACAGGGGAACTCAAAGGTCATCCAGCCCGGAGGGGCCGCCACAGCGGCGGTTATGGGATCGCTCATTACCGAATTATGAATGAATTATTTTGTCATGGAGGGTCTGGACCTGCTCAACCAGTGACTCGAGGGGCCCGTCGTTTTTAATGACGAAGTCGGCCATACCAAGGCGGACTGCTCGTGAGGCCTGGCTCGCGATGATGGCCGACACCTCTTTGTCTGAAAGCCCGCTTCGTGCCTGTACTCGTTTTATCTGGGTCGCTTCTGGGCAGTCCACCACGACAACGGCAAAGGGCCTAAATCCCGGGTCCTGCGCTAAGCCCCGATGATGGGCTGACTCTGTGGTCGATTTCCCATACTTCTCACACCATAACGGCACCACATAGACGACGACAGGCCCCCTCGCGTGCGCCAGCTGCAGTGCGGCCTCCCGCTGTATCAGGGGGTGCAGGATTGCCTCGAGTGTCATTTTTTGCTGGGGGTTAGAAAAGATCTTTTTACGCAGTGCTGTTCGATCGAGTTGGCCGTCGGCCAGGAAGACCCCCCGCCCAAAAGCGGCTTGGATCTCGGGCAGAGCGCTGCCTTCTGGGCCTGTGAGCTCATGGGAAATGCGATCAGCATCGACAACAGGCAGGCCAAGCCCTGCGAGTTGGTCAGCGACTAGACTTTTACCGCAGCCGATCCCGCCGGTGATCACAACAATGCGATCAGCCAATCTGGACCCAAGCGAGAATGAACCCCACTCCGAGCGCCGGCCCGAAGGGGATCTCATGGTTTAGAAATGAGGCCCGCGAGAGATCTTCGGGCTGTCCGTGTTGGGGGGGTAATCGCCAGAGTTGTCTCTGAACCAAGACCATCACCAGGCCGGAGATACAGGCAAGCGAGAGGGCAAAAGGGAGAAGCTGCCAGCCGAGCCATGCGCCCAGGGCTGCTGTCATTGCAAAGTCGCCCCGGCCCATCGCGCAAAGGCCCCGCAATTTTTTATAGGCTGCGGCCATGGCCCATAAGAGCCCGTACCCGATTGCCGCCCCGAGCACTGCATGAATGAGATAGTCGGGATTGAGTAAGTAATGAAAGAGTAAGCCCGAGGTGATCATTGCTAAGGTAAGTGGGTCAGGCAGTAGTTGAGATAACCAATCGACCCGAACCAGTGCGGTTAAGAGGGCCGCAAGTAGCCCGACCAATAGAATCGCAAAGACGATGCTGATCACCCCATCAATCGATGGATTGGAAGAAGTAATTCGATCGAAGAGGGGCGCTCGACTAGCGGCGCTACCCCAGAGAATAAGCGCCGTTGCCCCGCTGGCGATGCGCCACCGAGAAGGGAGATCTTGAATCGCGTCTCCGACGGGCACAGTGATCCAGCGTGACACGCTGCGGCAACCGATCCGCACCACGAGGGGCGTGATCAGAATATTAATCAGAAGCGCAAGTGCGGCTGTGGCCAGGAGAGGGCCGGCGGTCATGTTGGAAGATCAGTCAATGCACGGGAGGGTTTACGCAACCGAACCCGGCGAATTAGCCGGCCCTGGGTCTGGAGTATTTCCATGGGTACCTCTGAAATCTTTACAGAGACGTTGGCATCGGGAAGATCTTCGAGCGTTTCGAGCAATAGTCCATTGAGCGTGCGCGGGCCGTCTGAGGGCAAGGAGAGGCCGAGGAGTCGATTGATTTCTCGGATTGGTGAAGTGCCATCGACCACTGCGGTGTTGTCAGCATTCCAATGCAGCCCACTCTGCTGTGGTCCGGGAGCACCGGTTGTAAATTTACCAACGAGTTCTTCGATAATGTCTTCGAGGGTAATGAGGCCCTCAATTTCGCCATACTCGTCCACCACCAGGCCGATTCGTTGTTTGTTTTCTTGAAAATATTGCATCTGAGTGAATAAGGGTGTGCCGCTCGGCACAAAATAGGGTTCGATTAAGACCTCTTTAATGGTCTCTCGCGACAACGATTCACGCGAGACCATCGATAGGGCTTTGCGAACGTGAAGCACACCGACAATATTGTGTATGTCGCTCTCGTAGACCGGTATCTTGTTGTGAAAGCAAGTGGTGAGCTGCTCCATCAGGGCCTGGGGATCTCCATCGAGATCAAGCGCCTCAATCCGATTCCTGGGGATCATGATGTCATCAACCGACAGGTCTTCAATATCAAATAAGTTCAGCATGATGCTGCGGTGCTTGGCAGGAATCATTCGAGTGGATTCCAAGATAGCAGTTCGAAGTTCCTGCGGTGACATGGCCTGGTTAGCCGGGTTGTCCGTCAGCTTTTTAAGCCTCAGCAATCGCAGCAGGCTTGAAACAAAAAAATTAACAATCACAACGAGTGGGTAACCAATTCTTACCAGAGGCGTTAAGACATAACTGGCGGCTATCGCGATTGGCTCGGGGTTGCTCGCGCCGATGATTTTTGGCGTGATCTCAGAAAAAATAATGATGGCGAACGCAACAGCTGCCGTAGCGATCGCAAGTACGGTGTCGTTATTGCCGAACGATTGGATCGCCATCGCCGTCACGAGGGCTGTCAGTGCCGCGTTGACCAGATTATTACCCAGTAAAATTGTGGCTAATAGGCGATCGGTCTGATTCAGAAGCGCGATCACACGCTTTGCGCCCCCCTTGCCCTGGGCGGCAAGGTGCCGAATCCGGTAACGATTGATAGCCATCAGGCTGGTCTCTGAAATTGAGAAAAAGCCAGACAGCAAGAGCAGTACGATCACTGCGGTGAGATGGGTCCAGAGCGGTAATTCGTTCAAAGCGGGTCGCGATGGGCGGGGTTATTCAGATCGCTCAAGAGATCCTTGTCGCCGAGGATCCTCAAGCGCTGATGACTCGCCGCGAGAGTTGGTAATGACAATAGACTAGCGAAGAAAACCTAAAAAGTCTGTGGTCGGGGTGAGAGGATTCGAACCTCCGACTCCTGCGTCCCGAACGCAGTACTCTACCAGGCTGAGCTACACCCCGAAATGAAGGCCGAAGTCTAGCAGGGAACCCCCGTTTTCGGATCCTTAGCCTCTGCGATCGACGACAAACGTCAGCAGATCAAGTAGGGCGGATTTGCAGTCTGATTCCCTAAGTCCGGAGATGGCGCTCGCTGCCAATCGACATTCTCGCTGGGCACAATCAAGGGTGTATTGCATAGCGCCGGTCCGCGTAATGACGCCTACGACCTGATTAAAGTCTGCCGCCTCGGGCTGCAGGATGGCCGCGCGAATCATCTCCCGTTCCTGGGCTGAGCCGGTGGCCATGGCGTAAATCAAGGGCAGTGTTGGTTTGCCTTCGCGAAGGTCGTCCCCCACCCGTTTACCAATTTCCGCCTCTAGTCCAGCGTAGTCCAAGGCATCATCGACAAGCTGAAAAGCAGTTCCGAGGTGCCGGCCATAAGCCGCACAGGCCTGCGTCAGGTCTGTGTCGAGATTCGCTAAGACCCCCGGAACCTTGGCGGCAGCCTCGAAGAGCTTGGCCGTTTTAAAACGGATGACCGTGAGATAACGCTCTTCGGTGACGTCGGGGTCTTGGCAGTTCATAAGTTGCAAGACTTCCCCCTCAGAGATCACATTCGTGCTTTGCGCCATGACCGCCATGACCTCCGGTGAGCCCACCTCGACCATCATCTGAAAAGCCCGGGAGTAGAGGAAGTCGCCAACCAATACGCTGGCCGCATTTCCGAAGAGAACATTGGCCGTTGGCCGCCCCCTTCGTAATCCGGATTCATCGACGACATCGTCGTGAAGGAGGGTAGCGGTGTGGATAAATTCAACGACAGCCGCCATAGAGGAGACTCGGTCATCGGTGAGCAGACCCATTGGCCGGGAAGATTTTTGTAAGTGAGCACTTATTGCACCAGAGACCATCAAAAGTAAGGCGGGACGAACTCTCTTGCCGCCACTTTGAATAATGTATTCCGCGACCTGTCCTATCAGGGCCACCTCGGAGCCTAGTCGGCAACGGATGACCTGGTCGACGGCCGCCATCTGCTGGGCGACGATGGCCTGAGGGCTAGGCCGCCCTAGGGCCTGCTGGAGGGCTGGAGAAGCAATGTCATTCACCCCTGAATTATGACATTTCTACCTCGCCGGACGGCCGATTTGTTTGACAAAACAGCCACTTAGCCCTACATTTGCGGGTTCCGTGAAGAGAATTAGTCTTCTCGCTTAAGACGACACACTTTATTTTTAAGGCAAGAAATACTATGTATGCCGTGATCAAAACCGGTGGCAAGCAGTACCGTGTTACCGCTGGGATGAAACTAAAAGTTGAACAATTGGCTGCCGAGGTCGGCAGCGAGGTCACACTATCGGAGGTCCTCGCCGTTGGTGAGGGAGCGGCTGTTGTCGTTGGAGCGCCGCGGGTGAAGGGTGCCTCGGTGAAAGCAACCGTCGTCTCTCAGGGCCGTCACGACAAAGTCCGCATCTTTAAGCATCGTCGCCGTAAGCACTATGCAAAGACCCAGGGCCATCGGCAGAACTTCACTGAACTCAGTATTGATCAGATCAATAAAGGTTAATTAGCACCATGGCACAGAAAAAAGGCGGCGGCAGTACGCGTAATGGTCGTGATTCAGAGGCAAAGCGCTTAGGCGTTAAGGTGTTTGGTGGCGAGCAGATTGCGGCAGGTAGCATCATTATTCGTCAGCGTGGCACCCAGTTTCACGCCGGCCACAACGTTGGTATGGGCAAGGACCACACGCTATTTGCCCTCTCAAATGGCAGGGTTGAGTTTTCGGTTCGGGGCCCTCTGAACCGTTCAACAGTAAGTGTGGTGGGCGAATAATCAGAAGGGTATCCAACTTCTGAAATCAATCAGGAACCCCGCCACCATGCGGGGTTTTTTGTTTGTGTAAATTATGAAATTCATTGACGAAGCGACGATTGAGATTCACGCGGGCAACGGTGGCAACGGCATCGTTGCCTTTCGTCGTGAAAAATTTATACCGAAGGGTGGCCCGAGTGGCGGAGATGGCGGTAGAGGGGGCTCAATCTTTGCGGTTGCGGATCGCAATATTAATACGCTCATCGACTATCGCTACGCTCGTTTGCATCGGGCCAAAGGGGGCGAGCATGGCCAAGGCTCTGATCGTTATGGCGCGGCCGCTAACGACATTGTGTTGCGATTCCCGGTTGGTACCGTTATTACGGATGCCGAGACCGGGGCATTGATTGCTGACCTCGCCTCAGATGCCCAGAAGATTGTGCTGGCGAAAGGCGGGCAAGGTGGGTTAGGTAACCTGCACTTTAAATCGAGCACTAATCGTGCGCCTCGTCAGGCGACGAAGGGCTCAGAGGGAGAGCATCGGAGGGTCAAACTAGAACTGAAAGTCTTGGCGGATGTTGGGCTATTAGGGCTTCCGAACGCGGGCAAGTCAACGCTCATCACAGCGTGTTCGAACGCCCGCCCTAAGATCGCGGACTATCCGTTTACAACTCTACACCCCAACCTTGGAGTGGTTCGCACTGGGCCTGCGAAAAGCTTTGTGATGGCCGATATTCCTGGGCTGATCGCGGGAGCCGCTCAGGGTGCTGGGCTTGGACACCAGTTTCTTCGGCATCTGCAGCGGACTCGGCTGTTACTCCACCTGGTCGATATGCAGCCGCCGGGTTGGGTGGTTGGGGATGCGCAATCGTTAACCGCGCTTGCACGACATCTCGCTGGGGAAATTAAGGGACTCGTTGCTGAACTCAAAGCGTATGACGCTGACCTTGCGAAAAAACCAAGATGGCTGGTGCTCAATAAATCAGATCTTATTACTGAGGCACAACAACGGGAGATTGCCGATGCAGTCGTGGGGGCCCTGCGGACCAAAATACCGGTCTACATTGTGTCTGGATTTTCGCGGCACGGCTGCGTAGAACTCATGCGGGAGATCCAGCAGTGGCTTGACGCACAGCGTATCGCCGAGATTGAGTCCGCGACACCCGATGTTCGATTTGAACAAGGAGGGCCTGCCGACTCTCAGAGAGATCAACATCAGGGTGATCAGATTGAGGGCGAGCAGGGTCAGGGTGGATCCGTCTATGGGTAACCCGGTGCACGATCGTCGCATGATTCGCTCTGCCCAGCGTTGGGTCGTCAAGATTGGTTCGAGCCTTGTCACGGATGAGGGCCGTGGAATTGATCCACAGGCGATCGCCCGCTGGGCAGCGCAGATCGCAGCCTTAAGGGCGGAAGCACGCGAAGTCGTGCTGGTCTCAAGCGGCGCGATTGCAGAGGGCATGAAACGCCTTGGATGGACCTCGCGCCCCCATGAAATTCATGAGCTACAGGCGGCCGCTGCGGTGGGCCAGATGGGACTTGCGCAGGCCTATGAATCCGGCTTTTCGAAGTGGCATCTGAAAACTGCACAGATATTACTGACCCATGAGGACATCGCCGACCGGACCCGTTATCTCAACGCACGGACGACATTAACGACACTGCTACGGCTGGGTGTGGTCCCGATCATTAACGAGAACGATAGCGTCGTCACCGATGAAATCAAACTCGGTGATAACGATACCCTGGCTGCTCTGGTGGCTAACCTGTTGGAGGCAGACGTTCTGGTTATTCTGACTGACCAGGCGGGCCTTTACACCGCCGATCCACGTGAAGATCCGACGGCGGTCTTAATTCATTCTGGCCGCGCCTCCGATCCCGCCATCACGGCAATGGCGGGGGGTGCGGGCAGCGGGATTGGCACAGGCGGAATGCTGACGAAAGTTAGCGCGGCAAAGCGGGCGGCGAGCAGTGGCGCTACAACGCTCATCGCCAGTGGCCGCGAGAAGGATGTTTTGTTGCGCCTTGCCGCAGGTGAGGTGATTGGTTCCTGTCTCGTCGCCGACATTGCGCCGATGGCGGCCAAGAAGCAGTGGCTTGCAGACCAGCTTCAGGTGCGAGGCCAGCTCACTCTTGATGCAGGTGCGGTGATGGTTTTAACAGCGCAAGGTAAGAGCTTGCTGCCGATTGGGGTCACGCAGGTCGAGGGGGAGTTCGTCCGTGGAGATGTCGTCGCCTGCATCTCGCCCGATGGCAAAACGATTGCACGCGGGCTTACTAACTATGGGGCTACGGATGCCCGGCGGCTCTGCCGCAGACCCTCCTCTGAGATTGAATCAATCCTGGGCTTTGTCGAGGAGCCCGAACTTATTCATCGAGACAATCTTATTTTGGTTGCCCGTTAGCGGGATTGCGGGGTGCTGGGCCTTGGTCGTCGGTGGCTGTTGTCACGTTGACGCCGCCCAACATCGCTGTAGCTATTTTTAAGCCTGCCCCCACGCTTTCATGAACCGCTTGCGTAAAGTTTGCAGTGACCTGTCGGTGTGCCCGCACCAACTCGTCTTCTGTAAATACAAACTGTGCAAGCTCACTCAAGGCCAATTTATAGACATCTCGCTTGAACTCGATAACAGAATCAAGTGGAACCCAGAATTCATGCCAGCGCCAGGCATCGAACTCTGGTTTTTCAAAATCACAGCGTAGGGTGACATCAGAGTCTTGGCCTAGCATTCGCAGCAAAAACCAGATCTGTTTCTGCCCTTTGTAGTGGCCCCGCCATTCGCGCCGAACCCAACGATCTGGAACATCGTAGTGTAGCCAGTCGCGCGTCCGACCAATGATTTCAACGTGATGGGGCCTAAGACCAGTCTCCTCCTCAAGCTCGCGGTACATCGCCTGGACAGGGTCTTCTCCGGCCTTGATTCCGCCTTGGGGGAACTGCCAGGCGTGTTCGCGGACGCGTTTGCCCCAAAAGACCTGACGACGATCGTTTATCAAAATGATGCCGACATTAGGCCGGTAGCCGTGCTCGTCTAGCATGGGGTTAGGGCTCGTCTTTTTTTAGATGGTTTAATCATAGAATTAGGCTGATTATAAGAGTCGAACAATATAAAGGCGTTCATGCGCATCTCCCAGTTTCATTTTCAGACCCTCAAGGAAGACCCGTCAGACGCTGAGGTGATAAGCCACAAGCTGATGCTTCGCGCGTCGATGATTCGCCGGCTTGGCGCAGGCATCTACAACTATATGCCCCTCGGGCTACGAGTGATTCGCAAGGTTGAGAACATCATTCGGGAGGAAATGAATCGGGCGGGGGCTATCGAGCTTTTGATGCCCCTGGTGCAGCCGGCCGAGCTATGGCAGGAAACCGGCCGATGGGAGAAGATGGGCCCGGAGTTACTGAGGGTGAAGGATCGGCATGGCCGGGAGTTTGCAATCCAGCCGACCTCCGAGGAGGTCATCACGGATATCGCACGACAGGAGCTGAAAAGCTGGCGTCAACTGCCTAAGAATTTCTACCATATTCAAACGAAATTTCGCGATGAGCGTCGACCGCGTTTTGGCGTCATGCGCGGCCGTGAGTTCACGATGAAAGATGCTTACTCCTTTGATCGCGATGTTGCTGGCGCAGAGCGAAGCTACGATGCAATGTTTGCCTGCTATCGTCAGATCTTTAATCGTCTGGGCTTACGTTATCGGGCGGTTGCGGCGGACACAGGCGCGATTGGCGGCTCCCGTTCCCACGAGTTCCAAGTCATAGCGGAGACCGGAGAGGACGCAATCGTTTACTGCCCCAGTTCAGATTTCGCGGCCAACATGGAGCTGGCCGAGGCGGTGGCCTTACTGTCGGAGCGCGCTTTGCCCAATGAGCCCATGCAGCAGGTGGCAACCCCTGGGAAGTCGACATGCGCCGAGGTAGCGGCTCTGATCGGCGTGCCGCTTAACCGCACCGTTAAATCAATTGTGCTGGCAACGGATAGTACAAACGAGCAAGGCGCAGCAGCTGTGACTCAGCTCTGGCTTTTGTTGCTTCGTGGCGACCATGATTTAAATGAAGTGAAAGTCGGAAAAATCGAGGGTCTCAATCAAGGCTTTCGTTTTGCTAATGTAGATGAGATTGATCATCACTTTGGCTGTAAGCCCGGCTATCTTGGCCCCGTGAATCTGAAGGGATCGGTACGGGTGATCGCTGATCGAACAGTTGCACAAATGAGCGATTTTGTGACGGGCGCGAATCAATGGGATCACCATCTCCGCGGGGTCAACTGGGGACGTGATCTGCCAGAGCCCGCCTGCATAGTCGATATTCGAAATGTGGTCGAGGGCGATCCCTCGCCGGACGGCAGGGGAGTGCTGGCGATTCAACGCGGTATTGAAGTGGGCCACATCTTCTATCTGGGAACGAAGTACTCAGAGGCGATGAAGGCGACCTATCTTGATGAAACTGGAAAGCCTGCGTTGATGCAGATGGGCTGCTATGGCATTGGTGTTACTCGAATTGTTGGCGCGGCCATTGAACAAAATCATGATGACCGGGGCATTGCCTGGCCTGCAGCGATCGCGCCCTTTGAGGCGGTGATCTGTCCAGTCGGTGCGGCCAAATCAGAACTTGTCAGGGCCGAGAGTGAGGCCATCTATCAGACGCTTCTGGCGGCAGGGATCGATGTCGCCCTTGATGACCGCGACGAGCGGCCAGGAGCGATGTTCGCGGACTGGGAGCTAATCGGTGTACCGGTGCGTATTACCGTGGGGGAGCGATCGCTGAAGGAAGGAAAGCTCGAATTACTTCGCCGCACGGGCATGGTGAGTTCAATCTGCGATCGGGACCAGGTCGGTGCCGCGGTCAAGACGCTGCTAGCCGCGACGGCCTAAGCCACCAAACCCGCCGCCACCCATTCCCTTTAAGGCGCCTACGG
>Ga0208787_1000002_pt1 | contig 116009 bp, 97 predicted proteins | sample Wag4_2014_7_11_FD_187362 | JGI IMG/M metagenome (GOLD analysis project Ga0208787, IMG submission 187362) | Fresh water microbial communities from Ohio, USA - Utica-2 Time Series HT 2014_7_11 (SPAdes) (version 2) | ecosystem: Environmental > Aquatic > Freshwater > Water tank | place: USA: Ohio...
TGGGAGTTGCCTGTTTTTTAGCTGAGAATAATGGATATTCCAAGTGAAATTGAGCCACTGGATAATCCATTCCGCCACTTTTCTCCGGATTACGAAGTCAATTTCGCCAAGTTATGAATTAAATAATTTATCTTTATTTAGAAATCAAATGAAATAATCCTTGGCTAATACATACCAAAATAAGTGGCTCTGCTAAAGATTGTTTCGGGTATAAGCTAGATAGCAGGCATACTTTTGAACTTGCTGTAAAAAACTTACTTCTACGAAAAAGAATTGATATGATTACCAAGAAACAACTAACTGTAACGCTAGAGAAACTCCCAGATGAATTTCCTCTAGAAGATTTGATTGACAAGCTCATATTACTTGATAAAATTGAGAGAGCTGAACAAGAATCTGAAAGAGGAGAAACTATCACAGAGTCTGAATTAGAAAAAGAGATTGAGAAATGGTTCAAATAAATTGGACTCGCATTTCAGTCGATAACTTAAAAAGTATTTATGAATTTATTTCGAAAGGATCAAAAAAATTTGCACAACTTGAAATAATTTAAATCAAGACAAGGACAAGAATTTTAAAGACGAAAACACTTGCTGGAAAAGAGGTAATTGAAAAAGGAAATACCGCTGTAAGGGAATTAGTTGAAGGCAATTATCGAATAATTTACAAGATTATAGACAAAGAGAAAATTGATATCTTGACTGTCCATCATAGTGCAAGAGATTTAAATAGAAGAGAAATACTGTAAAAAAAATATAGCACGTCTAATTGAAAAAAAAGAAACATGAGACTACTAAGAAGTTTAGCAATCTTAGCCTCATGCATCAACCTTTATCGGCCAGCCTCTGAAAATCTGCGTAAAAAAAACTATTTATTAAAGTTAATTTGTAATTTTGAAATAAAAAATGGACTTGCAAACTCGAAAATTAAACTTCATTCAAGATTTTATCAAATTGGAAAGTGAGGAGGCAATCTCCCATTTAGAAAAACTACTACAAAAAGAAACTCAAAACAATACTGAATTGAAACCTATGACTATGAAAGAGTTTCAAAAAAGAATTGATCAGTCTACAGAAGATTCTCAAAATAGAAGATTAACCGAAAGTAGTAAATTAATCTCCGAAATAGAAAAATGGAGTTAGAGGTTTACTGGACTGATTTTTCTAAAAAAGAACTAAAAAACATCTTCGATTACTACAAAGAAAATGCAAGTTTAAATATTGCCAACACGCTTGTCGTTGGAATTACAAAAGAGACTGCAAAACTAAAAAAGCAACTAAATATTGGACAAAAAGAAGATTTATTAAAAAAAGATTTAAGAGACTTTCGCTATGTGGTTTATAAAAATTACAAGATAATTTACTTGGTAAATTTGAAGGAAAACAGAATTGAAATCTTTGACGTGTTTGATACTCGACAAAATCCAATAAAAATTATGCTTGGAAAATAAAGCCAGCCGCCAAAAGCCGTTTCAAGAAATGGCGAAAAATTTTCAAAATTTACCTTTTTCTTTCTCAAGAAGCTTGTGGAAAAAAACCCCTATATCTTAGATTTTCTAAACCTCAAAAACACCTTTTTAGAGCAAGATTTAGAACGAGACATTTTACAAAAATTGGAAACGATTATTTTATAGCTGGGTATAGGATTCGCTTTTATGGAACGCCAAGAACGAATGATTATAGATGGCGATGATTTTTAGTTATATCTACCATTTTATGACCGAAAACTAAAACGCCTGGGTAGTTGTGATTGACGATTTTATTGACACAAAAGCACAATAATTAGAGCAACTTAAAGCTACTCTTAACGACCCGTTATTTCTGGCAGACAAAAAAGAAGTACAAAATGACTTTGACGCTGCAGACCACGAAACGCTATGAAGGTAAAGACGTGTAATAGTTACAAGTGAAGATGAAATTAACAATCTACTTAATATTGTAAACATTATTCATATTGAAAAAGAACGTAAACAACTTAAAGAAAACGAGCGTTTTAATGTAGCATTTTCCAGTAAGCATACAAATCTCAAATTTATACCTTTGCCTTTAGTTTGCAATTTGAAAACTTTATTTATATTTGCTTCATGAAAATATTGGTCAAAAAAACCCTTTTATACTATGTGAAAAAATATCCATTAGCAGAAACACCCCTACTGATATGGTATAACGAGTTTTCAAAACTAAGAATAACTAATTTTAACGAATTAAAATTAGTTTATGGAAACGCAAGTTTAGTAAGGAACAGCCGTGTGGTTTTTAATATAAAAGGTAATGATTTTCGAATAGTAGTTTCAGTGAACTTTAATCAATCAGCTTGCTACATTATTTGGTTTGGAACACATTATGAATATGATAAAATAAATGTTGAAACCGTTGATTTTGACACTTCAATTTTGACAAAGAAAATTTAGATATGATCTGGAAAGTATTAAAAACGGAAGATGATTACAACAAAGCTTCCATGCGCTTAATGGAAATTTTCCATGCTGAAGCAAACACAACGGAAAGCGACGAACTGGAATTGTTGATGGTTTTGGTAAAAGATTATGACGATAAGCATTATCCATTGCCCAAAATAGATGTTTTGGAAGTTATCAAGTACAAAATGTCGGAAATGGGACTAAAGAACAAAGACCTTGAACCAATCATTGGAAGTAAAGGACACGTTTCTGCCGTTCTATCTGGCAAACGAGAAATCACACTAAAAATGGCTCAAAAGCTCAAAAATTATTTTAGTATTCCTGCTGAAATTTTTCTACACAGTGCTTAATTACTATGCTTTTTATATATAATCAATCAAAAAACGTTTGTCTCGTTTTTTAGTTTATTTAGAAGGAAAAAGAACTATTCCATTAATTATTACCAATGCTTAGCCAAGCTCATTTCTTGAAATGATGAAACTGATCACTTTATTAACAGAAGATGAAGATGTGTCTTTTAATCCAGTTATTCCTTCTAATATTGGTTTTGGCTATTCAGGAGAAAGTAAAGTTTAAGATTGTAATTCGGCATTTGTTGTTGATTTATAGCAGAAACTTATGCCAGAGGGCTTTGAGTTATAAGGAGCACAATGCGAAGATAATCATAGGAATCAAAAAAATCAAAGTTCAGACAAGAAATGTTATCAAAGGAATTAGATGTAATAGTTCAGACTTTATCTGACAGTCGGGTAAAATTTTAATGATTTGTTTTTGGGTTTTCTGAGACATATAGGCCTGGAATAGTCGACAGATAGGAGGGTGTTTTTATTCCCTCCTGACCATTCCAGTCTGTCAGGTTATTACTCGCAGGTTGCTCCCCAGCAGAGCCTGTTTCCACTTCATCTGACAATGGTAAAGATATAAAATTTTCATTTAGTGTGTCTAATAACTTTTCTTTTGCCAGATGTATGGATTCTCTCCATGTTTGCATAGGTGTTTTGCCTAAACAATATTTACCTGAGTGTGGTCTTTCATTGTTGTAATAGTGCAACCATACATCTACATCTTGTTGCAACTCTTCAATGGTTTTGTAAATTTTTTTTCTAAAAGCTGTTGCATAGAATTCATCCTGAATGGTTCGGTGAAAGCGTTCGCAAATGCCATTTGTCTGTGGGCTTTTAGCTTTTGTTTTCGTATGGTCAATATCCTCTATAGCCAGATACAGTTCGTATTCGTGATGCTCTCTGGCTCCACAATATTCCGTTCCTCTGTCGGTAAGTACTCTCATCAATGGAATGCCATACATATCGTATAGAGGAATTACTCTGTCATTTAATATATCTGCAGACATCAAAGCACCTTTGCGATCATACAGCTTAACGGTGGCTACTTTAGCATAGGTATCTATAAAGGTTTGTTGATAAATTCGACCAACTCCCTTGATATTCCCTACATAATAGGTATCCTGCGATCCAAGATAACCAGGATGATAGGTTTCAATTTCTCCTTTGGACACCTTTTCTTCTTTCGCTTTCTCTAAGGCCACTACTTGTGCTTCGGTTAAAACCAGACCTTCCTGAGCTACTTTGGCTTCCAGCGCTTTTAATCTCTTTTTGAAGGTTTCCAAATCATTGCGAGACCAAACGCATCGAACTCCTGCGGGCGATATAAATACTCCCTCTTTCTTCAATTCATTGGATACCCTAACTTGACCAAAAGCAGGATTTTCCGTAGCAAATGCAATAACTCGTTTCTCAATTTCAAGTTCAATTCGATTCTTTAAAATGGGCTTCTTGCGACTGATTTCCTGTAAGCCTAATTCTCCACCTGTTTCAAACAGATCCTTGTAACGATAAAATGTATCCCGGCTATATCCAAGGTACTTACATGCTCTGGAAACATTTCCTAATTCTTCTGCTAAATTTAGCAAACCTAATTTGTTTTTAATTATTTTTGTTTCAGTTTTCATTTCTGACAGTTTTAAGGGTGAAACTTGTTTTTTTGTGATAATTCAAACTTAAGTTTTTTTCCCTTAACTGTCAGATTAAATCGTAACTATTTCAAATTAGATGTTGACTACCCAATTTATCATTTGAATTGATAACATGTAGAGATGATGCTTGCTTTCGAATTAGACGTTGCATGCATCGTCTCTACAGGTCAATTCCTCAAATCGTCTTATTGGTAATCAGTGGCTTTGCCCAAAAACTGATAAATAAAAGGTAACCAAAGGCAAAAAATATCAGAAACATTCCCTCTCTTAATCCAATGGCGTCCTTTAAAATACCAATAACTAATGAAAATAGTGCTCCACCCGCTATGGCTGAACACAAAATGCCGGTAAAACTGCCATGATTTTCTGAAACACTATTTAAAGCCAGTGAAATAATGATAGAATACATGACTGATAAGCAAAATCCTAAGGCTGGAAAACCCCAAAGTGCCATATTGACATTTCCCCATAAGGTCAATGCTAAAATGAGGATACCCGAAAGGGTGAAAATTCTTAAAACCAGTTTACTATCCATTATTTTAAGTAATAATAAGCCTAATGCACATCCAATAGTCATAAATCCCCAAAATTTACTAACCGTAGCAGCGCCTTCGATGGCTGGATTTAAGCCATGATAGGTTCTTAAAAATTCTGAAATCCAATTGGCAATGCCTTGTTCAACCCCTACATAACAAAACATGGCTATGGTATAAATCCAGATAAGTCGTGATTTGAACAAAGAAATAAAAACGGCCTTCTCCCCCATTTTTTCATCTTCTTTTCGTTCAATTGCAGGAAATGAGATGAAAAAGATAGCTAAAACCATCAATAAACTAATAAATGAAAATACCCAGTACAAGGAAACCCAGGAAAAAGAACTTTCCGTCCATGTTGATAACAAACTAAAAATCCATGATTTTTGAGTTCCTCCGTCCTCCAAATTTTTTACTAAATAAATATAAAAATAAGGGCTTAGAAACGAAGCAACCCCAAATAACAATTGGGCCATCACAGAATAAAAGGCAAAATTTGATTCTCCTCCAGTGATACGTAAAAGTGGATTAATAACCACTTGTAACATGGCCATAGACGAGCCAATAAGAAAAAGCGAGACTAAAAATACTGGATAGGAAGGAAAAAGAGCAAATAAATACGATCCTACAAAAGCAAGTATCCAAGCTCCTAACATACACCATTTATCTCCATATTTTTCTATTAAAATGCCCGAAGGGATGGACATTATGCCATAAGCGATAAAAAAGGAAAAGGGTAAAAGACCTGTAGTGAATCCATTTAACTCAAAATTATCATTAACTACCGGTATTATAGATCCTAAAATATTGGTAATAAAGGAAATAATAAAGAAAATCAAAAACACAACGTAAACTAAGTAATGGTATTTTTTCATCGTTCGTTTTCATTTAAAATTAATGCGGCGGCACCTAAAACAGCAATATTTGGCAAAGTGGAAACCTTGATTTCTATGTTTTTTATGGTCGTTGGATAGGGAAAATCTTGAAATGTACTCTTCATATCCTTTTCAAAAAAGGAATATGCTTCTGAGAGGGAGCCACCTAATATGATGATCTCTGGATCAATAGCTAAAATCAAAACTTTTAAAAATCGCCCCAGATGAAAACCAAATTCCTGATATAATGCAATGGCCTTGGAATCACCTAATTTCGCCTTATTATATATATCCAGTCCATCTAATTTTTTATATAAACTAAAAAACTGCCCAGAACAATAGTACTCAAAATATTTATCTTTATAGGGTATCATCCCAAATTCTCCCGCACCAGCATTTTTTCCGGCATAAAGTTTAGCATTTAAAATTAACCCAGTTCCTGCGCCAGAACCCAGTGTAACACCGGCAATATGTTTATATGATTTCCCTATCCCAAAATGCTTCTCTCCAAGAGCAAAACAATTAGCGTCATTATTAATAAAAACAGGTACTGAAAAATGGCCTTCCAAAATACTTTTCAACGGAACTTCCTTCCATGAGGGAATATTTATGACATCGTAAATAATTCCATGCTCAACGTCAACAACCGAAGGAACTCCTATTCCAATCGCTATGGTTTTTAGGTTAAATACAGAGGTAATAAGTTCTATAAGTTTGTTCAGAACTTGATCATAGCTGTCATTTGTTGGCGTTTTCTCCGTTGACAGAAAAACAATTTCATTATCTTCAATGCGCGCGGCTCTCATCTGAGTGGCACCTAGATCGATTCCTATAATATTTTCCAATACTCCACATTTTAATTAAATCATCTTCAAGATAAAAATTTTAACCAAGAATTAACCCTTAAAGAAATGAATTAAATACTTTGAGTCTATAATTATTTTACTTTTGCCCAATAAATAATAAAAATGCAAATAGACGGAATAGTTTTTGATCTGGACGGAACCCTGGCTGATACTGAACCCCTTCATATTGATACCTGGCTGGTAATATTAAATAATCTGGGATTAAAATTCGATGAATCCTGGATGCACCAATGGATTGGTTTATCTGACAGATTAGTGGCAGAACATGTTTGTGAACTCTATTTGAAAGATCAATCTGTAGAAAACCTGCAACATATAAAGCAACAAACCTATAGAAACAGAGCCGTAACAGAGGTGAAATTATTTGACCAGGTAGAAGAATACCTTCTTGAAATGAGTCAGTATGTTCCTATTGCTTTGGCTACCAACAGTTCAAGGGAAGATGTTTCCGCCGTTTTTCAGGCAACAAATCTGCAAAAGTTCTTAAAAGTCATTGTAACAGCAAATGATGTTTCGTTTTTAAAACCTCATCCGGAACCCTATCAATCGGCCGCTTCTTTATTAGGAATTAATCCTTCCTTATGTTTTGCCCTTGAGGATTCGCCGGCAGGCATTCATTCTGCAAAAAGTGCTGGCTTATTTGCTATTGGCGTTGAAAATTCGCATCCTTCAGAAAAATTAAAAGAAGCTAATTTAATTTTTTCTGATACCCCAAAGGCATTAGCCTATATATTAGATGTTTTAAAATCAAATTGAAGTAAAATGAAAAAAATAATTTTTCCCTTCCTTTTAATTTCCCTGTTATTGACCGCTTGTTTCGGCCCTCAAAACAACGACCACAAAAATCATATCTACTCCAATGATTTTGAATCCCTTTTTGGTGTATTTCCCAATGTTTTGAAAGGAAAAAGTCATAGTGGCGATTGTTATTTTCAAGTTTCTGATCAAATTGAATATACTACAGGATTTTCTCAATTTTTTGAAAATATATCTCCTAACTCCTTCGCAAAGGTTAAAGCCAGTGCATTTGTATATCTGCCGGAAAAAGATATTCAGGCAGAACTACAGATACAAATCTGGGATAAGCAAGGTAACATGCTAAATATGAAATCTTTACCATTTGAAACACGCGATGTAGGGGTAAGTCAATGGAAAAAGATAAGTTTGGACATGGATTTGATTAAAGATTATGATCCATCTAAACAAATCAGGATATTTATCCATAATCCCTACAGGAAATCATTTATGTTAGATGATTTTCAAGTGACTTTTCTTCAGTAACCTGTGCATAAAAAAACAGTAAAGCAATGGTTAAAAAGTTGGAAACCAAAAACAGGTTATGAATGGGGATAATCATCAGATTGTAAAACAAAACGATTTCCACTTTTAGCAAGCCCAAAAGAAAAACCCTGAAATCAATTTTCCAAGGCAAATATCTATAAAGAATCAATAAAAGGAGGGGAACCAAAAAGGTCAAAAGCATTTGTATATTGACAATAGAAGGAAGATTTTCCTTTGAAAAAAATTTGGCAAGACCTAGCCCATTCTGAATAGTGGGTGAAAGTTTTTGGAAATCCTCCCCTATCACTGCCGTTACATAATGTTTTGGTAATGCCAAAAAAGTATGCATCTCAAAAATAGCTCCGGTGATGGTCATTAAAAAAACACCAGTTAAAAAAGCGGAGCCTAACATGGTATAAACCGCTTTTTTATGGTCAAAAAGCCAGTATGCCAGGAAAATGGCAGGTAAAACGGGTAAAAAACTGTAGCGCGTTAATAATCCTAATGCCATGGTTATTCCAATCCAAACAGCATTTCCCTTCCATAAACTAAAGGCAAATAAGACAAAAAACAACACTACAGGTCCCTCATCTCCCATTGAAAAATCATTAGGTTCCAACTTAAAGATGGATTTGAATAAGACAAAAACGGGTATCCATACCAACAAACTATGCCAGCCAGCGAAATGATATTTTCTTAATGACAAAAAACCTATCCATAAGGCGATAATAAAAGAGAACCAGGTAATCCATCGCAAATCAAAATCAAACCATATTGCGGGAAGATAAGTCATCCACATGGTAGGTAAATATATGGGTACCATACCTCCCCAAATTTCCGGAATTATTCTATAAACGCCCGTTTGGTTCATAAACCTTTTGCATAATATTTCCATAATTGGAAGCATATCAGCAATTTTATAATCCACCGGTATCTTAACCATCAAATCTACAGCAATGGGATAATAGAGGTAAAATAGATAGAAAAAAGGTAAAACAAGGAGGTATTTCGACCATTTATGACCAAAACCTATAGGTTTTTCAACAGGTATCAGGTAAACTACACAAAAAAAGAGTCCTGCACTTAAATATAAAAAGGTATTATTTTGTAATCCATATCGATAAACACCTTCTGAAAGGCCAATCATTTCAACATAGGCAATAATCAACAACAAGGAAAACAAGGAAAAATATTTAAAGTGCTTCATAAACAGAAATTTGTACTTTCTTTGAGTCTAAAGTAACCAAAAAAGATTAGTTATTGCCATACAATCTGTCGAGCAAGCGATATCTGTTTTCCGAAGATAACAACACTGATTTTGAAACAACATCAAGCATCATAATTTCACCTAAATCATTGGCAGGTTTTAACGGCTCCCACTGTGGTAAATCGACGCCATTTGGGTTACCTGTTTTAATAAAATGAGCGAAATAGGAAAACATGGTTTTAGACACCAAATGGTCATCTTCTGTCCAATTCATTTGTTTAACTAACTTTAAATTACCCATGCAATACTCAATTTCGCAAGCATGAGGAGCCCCAATTGGTTTTGGCGCATTTGCAGGACTTCCTATGACAGCTGGTGGAATTTTGTTAAATAAATACCTGAAAACAGGCTTTTTACTGGTTAAACCATGTAAACTTCCCCATTTCCACGTACTATAGGATATAAAACGATCGGAAGCCAGCGCCGTAGATGATGTCAGCACCTCTTGGGAATTATTTCCAGGATAATTTTTTAAGACCTCTGCATAATCTTTTGGATACAAGGCTTTTATTCTATTCAGATAATTTGAAGGCTCCATGCTTTGCCCTTGCATAACACCCTGACCAGGTATTTCAGCCGAATTCCAACCTAACAATAGAGGTATTTGAGCCTGCTCATTCGCTTTTAAAATATCCAAAGGAGATTTAGGATAAAAATACCCATCGATAACCGTAGGAAAAGAATATTTTTTGGGTTCAATAAACAATTCAAAAATATCTCTGGTACTTAAGTTTCTAAGGTCTTTTAAGGATGGATAACCAACGGAAGTAGCCAAATCTAATCCTTTTTTTTCTGCCTCTGCCAGAGAAATTGGAGAAAGCGTTGGAAAAATACCAGCGCCACTCTCACCAATGGCTCCAGCAATTAAGGACGAAGAAAGCGGTGAGGTCATTTGCGCACTGACAGAAACTGAACCGGCTGATTCACCAGCTATGGTCACCTTGGCAGGATCCCCACCAAAAGCCTCAATATTTTTTTGAACCCATTTTAAAGCGTGATGCTGATCCAATAAACCGTAATTTCCAGATCCTCCATAACCACTTTCTTTACTTAATTCAGGATGGGATAAAAATCCAAAAACAGATAATCTATAATTTGCGGAAACAACTACGATGCCTTGTTTTGCCATTTCAGCACCGTCATATCTCGGTTCTGATGCGTCTCCTGCTATAAAGCCACCCCCATAAAAATAAACTAATACAGGCAACCCTTTCGTATCTCTATTTGCGGGAGTCCAGACATTCAGATATAGACAATCTTCGCTCATTCCCGCTGAACGAGAATACATATCACCAAAAACCACTGCTTGAACAGGCCTTGGACCAAACTGCTTGGTTATCTTAACGCCTTCCCAGCTTTGAAGGGCCTGAGGTGCCTTCCACCTTAGATTACCTATAGGAGCCTGGGCGAATGGAACTCCAAGATAGGTCTGCAATCCAGTGCTATTATCATAATTTCCTTCAATTATTCCTGATTCAATATTCACTTGAACAGGAAAATTTGGATCACTTTGTGCTTGCATAAAAAAAGGACTAAATGTGAATAATAACATCAAAAAATAATGGAATTTCATCTCTTTCTTTTTAAGTAAAAATGTATTTAACCTTTAAAAAATGAAATATAAGACCAAATTTTCATAAATTGGATTAATAAATCACTGAAAATGATGAAAGCTAACCTAATATTTCAAAAATCGGGGCTTATTTACCTGACCTTCTCTCTTATGCTTGGTTTTTTTACCTCTTGTCAAAAAAATAATTCCAGTGTTGACCTTGGAATTACCTGGAGATTAGAAAAGAATTATAAAAAAGAGGGCATGGATAGACATATCGTTCAATTTACCCTGGAAAATAAAGGTACGAAGGATATAACCAGTAACGAATGGGCATTATATTGGAATCAGGCGCCAAGAAGTATCCTCTATAAAGATTCTTTGAAACCAGTGAATATTCGGTGGATTAATGGTGATTTTTACGAAATGAAACCTTTAGCGGGCTTTAAGTTGGCGAAAGGTGAAAAAATGGACATTGCTATAGAGTTTGACGGATTTGCTATAAAGGAAACCGACGCTCCCATGGGTTTATATATCGTGGACGAACAATCAAAAACCAAGGTAATCACCTCGGTTACTATTGAACCCTTTTTAACCGGTGATCAAATAAAAAGAGGTACAAATGATGCTGAACCAGTCCCTTCAACAGCCTATTTATATTCAGAAGGGGAAAAATTATCCCGTTTGTCACCGGAAAATAAATTACCTCTCATTCCATCGCCTTTAAAAATCCAATCTACAAAAGATAGTTTTTCAATCAAACCTAATTTATCTGTCTTCTATTCATCAAAATTTCAAAAGGAATATGACTATTTAACGAAAGTATGGCCAGGTAAACTTACCAAGGTGAGTAATGCTTCTGAAGCTAATATCCAATTACAGGATGATGAATCAATAGCTGGAATTGAGGCCTATAAACTTAATATTAGTAAAGATAAAATTCTTATTTCCGCTTCGCAAAATGCAGGTCTTTTTTATGGTATTACCAGTTTATTAGCATTGACAGATGAGGAAAACAACAAAATAGGAGGTTATCAATTAGAAGATAAGCCTGCTTATCCTTATCGGGGAATACATATCGATGTTGCCAGAAATTTCCAGTCAAAAGAAACCCTGTTAAGATTATTGGATCAAATGGCAAACTATAAATTAAACAAATTACTATTGTATTTAACGGAGGATGAAGGCTGGAGAATTGAAATTAAGGCCTTTCCCGAGCTAACCAAAGTAGGTGCCAGGAGAGGTCATCCTTTCAATAAAACAGATTATTTACAACCTGGGTATGGTTCGGGGCCATCACCGGACGACAAAAATTCATTTGGAAATGGGTATTATTCCCAGAACGATTTCAAGGAAATTCTTCTTTATGCCGCCGAAAGACATATTGAAATTATACCTGAAGTAAATTTTCCTGGTCATGCGAGAGCTGCCATTATGGCCATGGAAAACAGGTATGAGAAATTCATGAAACAGGGAAATCAAAAGGAAGCCGAAAAATATAGACTCATAGACCCAGCAGACGTATCGAAATACCGATCTGCTCAATATTATACCGACAATATTGTTTGCGCCTGCCGTCCCTCAGTCATTGCATTTTATGAGGTTGTTTTAGACGAATTTATGCGCATGTACAAAGAGGCAGGTATTCCTCTTCATACTTTTCACTCAGGGGGTGATGAGGTTCCAGCTGAAGCCTGGAAAGGATCGCCGATGTGCAAAAAGTATATGTCTGAAAATCCTGGCATTATGAATACCAGAAATCTTCAGGCAGATTTATTTTCCAGATTATTACCCCTTTTTGAAAAAAGGAATATTGAAGTGGGGGGCTGGGAAGAAATTGTTATGTTTTATAATAAAGAAAATAAACACACCATAAACACTTCTTTTAATCAAAAAAAGGTCATTCCTTATATTTGGAATAATTTATGGGGGCAACAGGATTTAGGGTATAAAGTAGCCAATGCGGGATATAAAATAGTTCTTTGTCCTGTTACCAATACTTATTTCGATTTAGCCTACTCTAATGACCCGAGAGAACCTGGCTTGTATTGGGCAGGCTTTGTTAATGAAAGAGATGCTTTTGCTATGTTACCCGAAAATCTTTTCTATTCCACCCGTCATGATGATATGGGAAATACATTTGATGTTGAAAATGATTTTAAAGGAATGGTTCGATTAAGTGAGAAAGGAAAATCTAATATTTTAGGTGTTCAGGGGCAACTTTGGGGTGAAACGATTAAAGGGGCAAAAATGCTTGAATTTTATTACATGCCTAAACTTTTGGGATTAGCGCACAGGGCATGGGTTGGTATGCCATCTTGGAGTAATTTGAAAAGTGAGGCAGAAAGAGATGAGAAATTATCCGCAGATTTTAATCAGTTTATTCATAGAGTAACTGAAAAGGAATTCAAAAGAATGGATAAAGGGAAACAACCTATCCACTACAGAATACCCGCTCCTGGCATTTTACAAAAAGGAGATTCCCTGTTTTTGAACAGTGTTTATCCGGGAATGGATATTCGCTACACCCTGGATGGTTCAGAACCTAAAGCAACATCAGAAAAATATACCGGACCATTAAAAACAAAATCAAGAAAAATAAGGGCTAAAGTTTTCAATTCTGTTGGAAGAAGTGGTTTTGAAAGCGAATACCTGGTAAAATCAAAAAACTATGATGAATACTGAGAAACAAAGATATCTTGCGGTAGATGTCATGCGGGGTATTACCCTAATTGCGATGATCATTGTAAATGATCCTGGTTCGTGGGAACATGTTTTCCCTCCCCTCCTTCATGCTGAATGGAATGGTTTGACGCCAACAGATTATGTATATCCCTTTTTTCTTTTTATCGTTGGGGTTTCTATAGCACTGGCATATCAACCCAAGATAGATAATGGAGTGGCAAAGAAAGGAATGTTGTCAAAAGTTTTCGTTCGTGCTCTTAAAATATTTGCCCTGGGCATTTTCTTATGGTTATTTCCATCTTTTGATTTTACAGATATTAGATGGGCCGGCGTTTTACAACGTATTGCTCTCGTTTTTCTTGGCAGTGCCCTTTTATTCCTTTATACAGACCATAAATTTCACCTTCGATTTGCCGCTGTGGTGCTCGTTGGTTATTGGATCCTGATGGCGTATGTTCCCGTTCCAGGCATAGGATTTCCAGATTTAAGTATGCCGGAAAAAAACTGGGCTCATTATATCGACAAAATGTTTCTTCCAGGTAGAATGTGGCAAAAAACGTGGGATCCGGAAGGATTATTAAGTACCCTGCCTGCCATTGTCACTGGTGTTTTTGGCCTTATTGCCGGCCATATTATATTTCATCAACAGGAAATTAAGCAAAAACTACTCTCTTTGTTTTATATGGGTTTTATTCTCATCGCCTTGGGAGATTTATGGCAATGGTTTTTCCCGATCAATAAAAATATCTGGAGCAGTTCATATACTTGTTTAATGGGAGGATTTGCCACCCTTTTTCTGGCGTCATTGATCTATCTTATAGATTTCAAAGGAAATACTAAATGGATTTTTACCAGCAGAGTTTTTGGAACGAATGCCATAACAGCTTACGTTCTATCCGGCGTATTAACTGTTATTTTTTATAATGACGCCATCATTGCCAAAGGCTTGAATGGTCAATTTATGGCTTTAGCTTCCTCCGTTGGTATAGCACTTCAATTATCATCCTTTTTATATGCCCTCATTTATGTAGGCATTATCTATGTTCCTCTTTATTTCCTATTTAAAAATAAAGTTTTCATCAAATTGTAAAAAAATGTTCGAATACCAGGAAAAAGCGATTCAACAGTTAAACGATATTGTTTTAAATCAAGAAAAAACCATTCAGCAGGCTGCTGAATATATAGCAGCCTGTATCATTAATGATCATATTATACACACCTTTGGCACCGGTCATTCCCACATGATTGGTTTGGAACTCTTTGTTAGAGCAGGAGGTTTAGCCAATGTAAATGCAATGTTAGACAGTATGGTACTCACCTCTGAAGGATCAAGAAGGAGTGCTGAAATAGAAAGAATATCGGGTTTATCAAAAATTATTTACGATCAGCATAACATTTCACAAAATGATATCATGATGATCATTTCCAATTCAGGACGGAATGCCATGCCTGTAGAAATGGCGATGATAGCTAAAGAAATGGGTATTAAAACCATTGCCATCACTTCTATAGAACAATCAAAACAATATCCTTCCAGGCATCCATCAGGGAAAAAATTATACGAAATAGCCGATGTAGTTTTAGATAACCGCGTTCCTTCAGGAGATGGATTATTAAAAATAGGTGGAAACCTAACTGGAGCTGCCTCTACCCTGTCTGGTGTTTTTCTAGTTAATCTGGTGGCTACCGAAGCAATGAAAATAGCCGACGCAAAAGGATTAAAACTACCTATTTACCACAGTCAAAATATAGATGGATTTTCAAATGACGATCTATATGAAAAATATACAGGACGCATAAAGCATTTATAATCAAACTTTTGATGATGTTTTATTTTTCATGGCAAATTGAAATAATATTTGCGCTGTAATGGAAAAAATAAAGGCGGATAATATGATTAGATAGGCGACTGGTTTTTCTGTATGTAAGGAATACCTTAGCAATATGGTGGTGATAATAAAGCAGGCATTTCTAAATAATAGCTCAAAGGATGCCTTGTACAACAAAGAGAAGATGAGTAAAAATACATCGGCAAATATCATGACATTGAAAAAGTCAGCGTAGAAAAAGGTATCGGGATGAGGCGTTTTTACCCCCGCAGTTAACAGATTGTAAATATCAGTAAACCAATGACCTATACTAAAAAAACTCATTCCCAGTAACAATATCATCATGGTAAAGGCAACCATTTTTTTAACTTGAATGAATCTTTCTTTTTCAAAAGAAGTCTCAGTAGATGTGCTACTGTGGTAAAAAAAGTAATAACTAATGGTTAATCCAAACATAGTTAGGGCTGCACCAAGATCTAACCCAATTTTTAAAAATAATGGATTGTTAAATTCAATTTGAGCAAAAGGATCCACCTCGGCAATGTCGTGAAAAAAACTTCTTAACGTTATTAATGATATGATTTCAAACTGCTTTCCAACAAAGGCAGACGTCGAGTTTGGAATAATAATGACTAATAGGAAAACTTCGTAAAATAGTAAAATACTGAAAGGAGTATAAATTGCCGCTATGTAACTCTCCGTTTTTCCAGAGGACAGATAGCTAAGTTGCTCAAAATTATTTATGGAAAAAATATATAACAAATGAAATATAAATCCAAGAATGGCAAAATATAATGTTATCTTTTCAACGCTCCTTTCTGGTTTTAGACGAAAAATACGATCATAGAAATTAGTAAGTAGCGTTAACATAATCATTTAATTTTTTATAAACCACGATAAACATCCAATATTTCACCATTTAACTTTGTAAAACCTCTCATAGAACTAATCACTAAACACGAGTGAATTGGATAAATATAAACTATTTGACCCACTTTATATTTTAATAATTCACTTTCATTCATTTTAATTTTACCATGTTCTTGAGACAATGAGTAAACATGGGCATTTTCTATAGGTTTGCCCCAACCATCTTCTGTTTTTTCGGCAAGTAATCCATAAATCACCCCTTTGTCTTGCCATTTCAACGAATCTTTCGACAAATGCACAGAGCCTCCATAAATAATCATTTCACCTCTTTCTTTATGTATTGATACTACAGGACAAGCGAGAACCACTGCAATTTGATTAAAATCACAAGAACCTATTTGCACCTGGGTAACATCGTAACACACAAAATTTCCTGGTCTTAATTCATCCAATCCATCAAAATCATCGGCAATGGAAGTAGTCGGTGTATCTCCATAAGAAATAATAAGATTAGGATAATCATCGATATATCTCTTTTTAACCTGCAAAAATCGACTTTTATTGAGATGGTGTAAATTTAGGACATCCTCTTTTCCTAAACAATCATAAGAATGTCCGCTATGGGTAATAAATCCTCCAAATGACAGGCAATCAGTGTTTTCAATCACCTCTAAAATGCTATCAATCGACTTATAGTCATCAAAATATACACCTGTTCTATAATACCCCGTATCTATTTCCACATAAATGGTAAGTGAGAATTTGACTACATCGGCAAGGATGGTAATCGTTTCCAACGACTCAACCAGAAGATTCAAATGTATGCGTTGAGCAAGTTTATTAATAAGATCATGCTCTAAAACATTGGTGGGAAAAGCGACTAAAATATCATTCCATTCAGTTGAAAAATAATCTGCCATAGAAAGAGAAGAAACGGCAATTTTTGAAACTCCCACCTCTTTAAACCATTTTCCAACTGCTAAAGATTGGTGAGTTTTAAAATGCGGTCTAAATGACATTTTTTTTTCGACACATAATGAGGCCATGCGCTGAATATTTGCTCTGCATTTCCCCTCATCAATAAGTAAAACTGGTTTATTAATATTCATCGATAAATATTTACCTCTTAAAATGATTCTTCCTTAGCAAAATACTTTATTATATTTACTAAAACGATTAACCCTATGAAAAACTTTATTCTTTGTCTGTTTTACCTGACAAACCTTACCTTTTGCGCACTCAAAGCGCAGGAAATACCTTTACCTGAGCATCCGCGCCCCGATTTTGAGAGAACAGATTGGGAGAATTTGAATGGTTCCTGGAAATTTGGATTTGACTCCCTCGATACAGGTATCAAAGATGAATGGTTTTCAAATACTAACCATTTTCCCCTGACCATAAAAGTACCTTTCCCGTGGGGTTCGCCCTTATCTGGTGTTCCTGACAAGGCAGATATTGGTTGGTACCAAAAAAAGATTACGGTAAAGCCTGATTGGAAAGACAAGAGGATTTTTATCACCGTGGGTGCCTCTGACTGGGAATCAAGTATTTGGATTGACAATCAACTGGTTGGAACGCATCAAGGAGGATATACCCCCTTTAGTTTTGAACTTACAAAATATGTTAAACCAGGAAAAGAACATAACATCACGATTAGAGTCGATGATAAAAGACGTTTATTTACCCTTTATGGCAAACAAGGCTATGGAAATGCGCGCGGTATTTGGCAAACTATTTATCTAGATGCCCGTGGAAAAGATTATATAGAGGCATTTAAATTTATTCCCGATATAGATGTAAATAAGGTCAAAGTTGAAGTAGATCTTTCCGAGGTTTCCACCGCAGAAAGAAAGGTCAATGTTGACATTCAAACGCCAAATGGAGTTATCAATGGCATACTATCTGTAAAACCTGGCTTTGCAAAAGGGGCCCTTGACATTAATATACCTAATCCACGATTATGGGATTTAGAAGATCCTTATCTTTATACAGTTAATCTTTCTCACGCTGGGGACAAGGTGAACACCTATTTTGGTATGAGAAAAATAAGTGTAACTAACTTACCAGGAACAAATTACCCCTATATCTCTTTAAACAATAAACCTGTTTATCTCCAATTAACCTTAGACCAGTCTTATCATCCAGACGGATTTTATACTTTCCCAACGGACGAATTTATGAAAAATGAAATTCAGATGACCAAAGATTTAGGTCTTAATGGACTTCGTACGCATATAAAGATTGATGTTCCCAGGAAACTTTACTGGGCCGATAAACTAGGTCTGCTTGTGATGGCTGATTTACCAAATTCATGGGGAGAACCCGATGCTGCCATGCAAAAAGAGTCTGAATATACCTTACGAAAAATGATTCAACGAGATTTCAATCATCCGGCTATTTTTAGTTGGATAGTGTTCAATGAATCCTGGGGTTTGCAAACAAAAGTTCTTCAAAATGAAACCAATAAAACAAGAAGTGTCTATTTGCCAAGTACGCAAAATTGGGTAGCCTCCATGTATTATTTAGCAAAATCATTGGATCCCACTCGTCTTGTTGAGGATAATTCCATTTGTTGCGGTGCTGGACATACGGAAACCGATATCAATTCATGGCATGAATATATGGCAGGTTGGGAATGGGAAGCCAGACTTGCATCTATTGATAAAGAAACTTATCCTGGTAGCGGACATCATTTTGAAAAAGGATTTTCTCAGCTTTCACAACCTAATATTAATTCAGAATGTGGCAATGTTTGGGGGTATGATGGTAGTACAGGTGATGTAGATTGGAGTTGGGATTACCACCGAATGATCAATACCTTTAGAAAATACCCTAAAGTAGCCGGCTGGTTATATACCGAACACCACGATGTAATTAATGAGTGGAATGGATATTGGCGATTTGATAGAAGCCCAAAATACAGTGGATTATCTGATTTGGCAAAAGGCATGACCGATAAAGATTTTCATTCACCCATTTATTTATCATCCGGAAATGATATTAGTGCTACCGTAAAACCAGGCGAAACAATAAAAATTCCTCTGTTTATATCCGATATGGCAGGTAAATCAATAAAAGATGATCATTTAATTTTAGAAACCATTATTTATGGTATGGATAATGCCGGGCATGAAATTGTTTTAGAAAAAAGGAACAGGAAAATAGCGCATTCTCCCTTTATAAATAGTTCACTGTCACCGGAAATTATTAAAGCAATGCCCTATGGAGGTATGATGCGTGTCCATTGGACTTTAAAGGATGTTGATGGAAAAATACATCACCATAATTTCTTTTCTATCATCATTCCTTCCAATATAAATCCTGAAAAACTAATTATTCATAGTGTGCAACCATCAAATTACCTAAACGCGGAATGGTCCATTAAAAAATGGCATGTGTTAGACAGCTTAAAGGTAAATGGCACTGGAAAAGGCTTTTTTGAATATCAAATTCCTATCAAAGGATTGAAATTAAACAATGTAAATAAGGCTGCCTTTTTAGTTGAATTATCGTCTAAACCACTATTAGACAAGGACAAAGACAAGGTAGTAATGGGCGATCAAAATTATATGCTGGGTGCCAGAGTTTCTCCACACCTTAATCCGAACGCTTATCCAATGACTGATAATTATAAAAACCCCAGTAATATTGAAATTTACATAGATGGTGTAAAAACCTTATCAAAAAAGCTGGAAGATGACCCTGCCGACCATAGAGGCATTTTGTCATGGCACAACCAATTGAAAGACAAAAAACTGAGAGAAGCGGGAACTTATGGAGAAAAAATTGAAGTGCCTCTTTCAAAAAGTATGTTGAAAAAGGCACTTCAAAAAGGATTTATACAAATTAAAATAGCTGCCGATCAGGGAGTTGCCGTTTACGGCAGTCAATTTGGAAGGTATCCAATAAATCCTTCCATTTGTACCTGGTATAATTAATATTTACTGTAATTGCGCCTCGAAGTGGTTGGCTAATTTAATAAAGCCTTCCTCTTCGAGGACAAATTGATTTATTTTCTCTGTTGCTTGCTTGATGGTAGTAGCTACATCCTGATAATCATCGGCTAGTTTAGAAATAATATCCTCTTGGTTCATTCCATTTGAAGTGCCCAAATTCATTAGATATTCCGTGATAAGCCCTTTATCTTTTATTATACCTAAATCCGATATTAATGCCCCAAGCGCGTAAAAACCACCTTGCTGAAAGGTTAGAATATTTTCTTCATCCTCATTGATAATCAAAGTATTGTATCTTGAATCAATATTACTTTGAGTAATATAATCCTGGAAAGGATCCGTTTCAGGATTATTGCTGAGAATAACCTTACCTCTTAATGCGGACGCATAAATACTTAACCATCTGATATCTCTGCGGAACTCATGAATACCGTCCTCAATATGGGTAAGATCTATTTTCTTTTCTCTAATATCTTCGTCAATATCCAGGCAGATGTTTTTAAACATCTCAAGAACCTGCTTTTTTTCTTTTTTAGACGACGGAAAAGAAATTTCTTTTAAGGCACTTTTTAAGTATTCAAAACCAAAATCGTCATACTGAATGACATTTTTACCACGGGTAATCCAACCCAGTTGAAGCAGACATTCTTCTAAAGTACCCAAAGCAAAACCATACTGAATTAAAATCTGGTTTCTGACCTCATCGGGAAATTGCCATTTCTCATTACCTTTAAGGATAGATGATGCAAAATCAAACTGCCCAATCATATCCTCAACCGTTTTTGAAATAGAAAGAATGGCAGAAATAGCCCTTAGGTTTTTTTTCTTTTTTCTATCCAATAATCTTATTAAAGCCTGAATTTTAAATAAAGGGGTGCGACAATCGTGGAGGTGAACATAAAAACCGAAAGGTTGTGTAGGATTGTCTTTATAGGCTTGTAGCGCTGCATCTAAATTATTTGATAAGAGATCCATAAAGAATTGGATTCTTTTTTTTCCAAAATTTTCTGCCATTTTGTTATTTTAAAGTGTAATTTAGATAAAATAAGTTAAATCAACAACCTTTGAATATGAACATGAAATATTTTAATATCTTTTGCCTTTTGTTGATCACCCTGCCAGCTTTTCTTTTTGGAAAGCATAAGCCTGAAAAGACAAGGCCCAATATTGTATTTATCATGTCTGATGACCATGCTTACCAGGCCATAAGTGCATACAGTGATAAATTAATTAAGACGCCAAATATTGACAGAATAGCCAAAAACGGTATTAAATTCACCCAAGCATGCGTAACTAATTCCATTTGCGCACCATCGAGAGCTACCATTTTAACAGGAAAACATTCCCACCTAAATAGTAAAACCGATAATTATTTCCCCTTTGATACAACCATTCTCACTTTCCCACAACTTTTTCAAGAATCGGGTTATCAAACAGCTATGTTTGGTAAATTACATTTCGGAAATAATCCAAAAGGATTTGATCAGTTCAAAATTTTACCTGGTCAGGGAAATTATTATAATCCCAATTTTATTACCAAAAATGAGGGTAATATTCAAGTGAATGGCTATGTGACAGATATAATTACCGATATGACGCTCGATTGGTTAGAAAAGGAACGAAATCCAGAAAAACCTTTTCTTTTAATGTACCTGCACAAAGCACCACATCGCGAATGGTTACCAGCAGAAAGACACCTTAAATCCTTTGCTGGTAAAGTTTACCCGGAACCTTCTACGCTATTTGATAATTACGAAGGTAGAACTTCAGCAGCCAAGGCGGCAGAAATGAATTTACTCACTCACATGAATTGGGCTGGTGATTCGAAAATTTATCCTGAAATGATGGATAAACTGGGTATCAAGTCAACCACTGATGGCGATAAAGAGGGTTTTACCAAGGAATATCGTCGCATGAACGCTTTACAAAAGGCTAATTGGGATGGAGTTTATCAAATAGTCAATGAACAATTTGAAAAGAAATTTAAAGCAGGCATGACTGAAAAGGAGCTAATGCAATGGAGATTTCAACGATATATGCAGGATTATTTAGGTACCATTGCTTCCGTAGATGAAAATGTAGGCCGCGTGCTGGATTATCTTGAAGCTAATAATCTGACTGAAAATACTTTAATCGTTTACACTTCCGATCAAGGATTTTACCTGGGTGAACATGGTTGGTATGATAAAAGATTTGTATATGACGAATCCTTCAAAACACCCTTGTTAATGCAATGGAAAGGACATATAAAACCAGGCAGAGTTAGCGATGATATGGTTCAAAATTTAGATTTTGCACAAACTTTTTTAGATGCAGCGGGAATAAAAGCGCCAAATGATATGCAGGGTGAAAGCATGGTTCCTCTTTTAGAAGGTAAGATTAACGGTTGGAAAAGGGAATCAGTGTATTATCATTATTACGAATTTCCTTCCGTTCACATGGTAAAAAGACATTACGCGATCGTTACTAAAGCCTATAAACTAATCCATTTCTATCACGACGTGAATGAATGGGAACTCATTGATCGACTAAAAGATCCTCAGGAGTTAAAAAATGAGTATAATAACCCTAAATATGCTGATGTAGTGGAAAAATTAAAGAAAGAACTAGTAGCTATTCGCCAGAAATATGGTGATTCAGAGGAGATGAGTAAAAATATTCAGGACAGATATTTAAAAGCGATTAATAAATAGGTAATAAAGGACTTGTTTTTATAATAAAACTTAGATTTTGGGACAAATTGTGATGCATATTTGACATTTTTTAAACGAAAATGCCTCATAATTTGTCCCAATTTATTTTAAGGATAATGAATTATTTAGTGAGCTCTTCAATAAAACTTTCCGCTTGCTCACCAAGGTCCTTCACCTCCAGTTTTAATTTATCCATCCCCCTTTTGATTTGCTGCGCTTTATACTTACCCATCAATTTATTCCATTCCTGTCTTTGTTCCGGAGAAAGGGTTTCTTTATTTATTTCATATTCTGCTGACAGCGTGGCAATTTTAGCTTCATATTTGTCCCATTCCAAATCTGTCATATTAGTATTTTTAGTATCTATTTCATTTACAATTTGCTGGAGCTTCTCGGGTTCAGGTTGAGGCAAACAACCCAATGTTCCAAAAATAATAACAGACAAAAGCAAAATAATTTTCATAGCGATTTGATTTTCGATGTAAACGAAAATAACCTTAAAATAGTATATTGCAATTAAATAAACCATCATGAACAGAAGACCTTATATCCTTGCGGAAACCAATTGGAAAGAGATAAAAGCACAACCATTTCAACTGGCTATTTTACCCTGGGGAGCGACAGAGGCGCATAATTATCATCTACCTTATGGCACAGATAATTTTGAAGCGACCTTTATAGCTGAAAAATCAGCGGAAATAGCCTGGAGCCAGGGCGCGCATCCCATCGTATTACCAACCATTCCTTTTGGAGTAAATACGGGTCAACCTGATATTTTACTGGATATAAATCTTAATCCATCCACTCAACTGGCTATTTTGAGAGATATTATCACTGTTTTAGATCGTCAGGGAATTCATAAATTACTCATTTTAAATAGTCATGGCGGGAACGATTTTAAGACGCTGTTAAGAGAGATAGGATTACAATTCCCCAATATGTTACTTGTTACCTGTAATTGGTTTCAAGCGCTGGATAAATCATCCTATTTTGAAAACGGAGGAGATCATGCCGACGAGATGGAGACAAGTATCATTCTCCATTTATTCCCTCACCTGGTATTACCGCTGGAATTGGCTGGCGACGGTGCCGCTAAAAAACCAAAAATTGAAGCGTTTAAGCAAGGTTGGGCCTGGTCTGAAAGAAAATGGAGCCAGGTAACAGCTGACACAGGCATTGGTGACCCCAGAAAATCCACTGCCGAAAAAGGAGCTTTATATCTTGCTGAGTTAACAAAAACCCTTGGAAACTTCATTTATCAGTTGTCAATGATTGACAAATCTGACTTTTACGAATAAAAAAAGCTACCTTAACGCCAAGAAATAACCATTATGTCCCCACTTGAATTAAGTCAGGATTTCAATAACGTATTAAATTTGCTGGAAAAAGATCGGAAAAATCTTTTTGTAACAGGAAGAGCTGGGACGGGTAAATCTACTTTACTACAGTTGTTTAGAAAAACGACAGAAAAGAAACAGGTTGTTTTAGCGCCGACTGGCGTAGCGGCTTTAAATGTTAAGGGACAGACCATTCATTCATTTTTTAACTTTCCCCCTCGTCTTTTCGACCCGAGTCAAATAAAAATGGGTAAGAACAAGAAATTAATGAAAGAACTGGAGGTTATTATCATTGACGAAATATCTATGGTAAGAGCCGATATAATAGACGCCATAGATTATGTTTTACGCATCGTAAGAAATAATAACAAACCCTTCGGAGGGGTTCAAATGGTTGTCTTTGGCGATTTGTTTCAACTTCCCCCTGTGGTTACTCAAGAAACGCAGGAATGGTTGAAATTCAGAAATTACTCCTCGCCTTATTTTTTTTCAGCTAACCTTTTTTCTACCTCTCCTGACCTGTTTGAAATGTTTGAATTACATAAAATATACAGGCAGGATAATAAACTATTTATCAGATTACTGGAAGCCGTCCGACTTAATAAAGCCGAAGAAGATGATCTTGCCTTGTTAAATGAACGATGTGTCCCATCATTTTCATCCGATGATCATTATATCACTTTGTGCGCGCGAAATTACACCGCTGATAAAATTAATCAAACCCAGCTGAACCTGTTACAAAGTGTCGCAAAACCCTATCTGGCTAAAGTCACCGGAAATTTTCAACCTTCACAATTCCCCACAGAACCTATTTTGCAATTAAAAGTTGGCGCTCAGGTTATGATCCTTAGAAATGATCCCGAGGGTAATTACGTAAATGGTAGCATTGGAACCATTCATTCTTTGCAAGACAATGAGGTGGAACTTATGCTTGACAAAGATGGAAATAAATCAATGGTTTCGTTAAGTCCTTTGAGCTGGGAGATTTTACAATACAAGCTGGACCCTAAAAACCCAAATAAAATAAGTACTGAAACCATAGGTACCTTTACTCAAATACCCGTTAGACTGGCCTGGGGAGTAACTATCCACAAAGCACAAGGTAAAACGTTCGATAAAATTATTATCGATTTAGCTGGTGGTGCATTTGAACATGGCCAAACTTACGTCGCATTAAGTCGCTGCAGAACCTTAGATGGCATAGTTTTAAGGCATCCCTTAAAACCTTCAGATTTAAAGACGGACCCTATTATTGTAGATTATTACCAGATGTTTTCTTAATTTATATCATAAAATGCTGATTAACAAGCAAGAAAAAACCAATTTTCGTCCATACCCAGCTCAGGCTCAAGCTGTTGCCGAGGCATGTCAGGAAATTTTCCACCAGGGAATGAAAGCGGATAAAGCGGTGGAAAAAATATTAAAAGCCGATAAAAACAGAGGATCTAAAGACAGAGCCTTTATTGCCGAACAAGTCTATGAATTGGTCAGATGGTACAGATTATTAACCCATATTGCTGAAAATGAACCCTATCAGGAAAAGGATTGGTTCGTCCTTATGGCTATTCACTGGACCTTGAAAGGATTATCGTTACCGCCATGGAGGGAATTTGAATTCATTTCCAAAGACAAAATCTGGAAATCATACAAAGAGGTTGAAAATAATCTGGCTATTATAGAAAGTATCCCCGATTGGATACATGAAACAGGTAAAACGGAGCTGGGATCTGCCTGGCCTGATATTTTACACGCACTCAATGAACCTGCTTCTCTCATTCTCAGGGTGAATACCTTAAAATCAAATATTAGGTCAGTCAAAATAGACTTAGAAAAAGATGGGGTAAATACGGTTGTTTTGGATAACGAAGGGCTTAGTGTTCCTAATAGAAAAAATATTTTCCTGACCAACGCTTTTAAAAACGGTCACATTGAAGTGCAAGACTATGGAAGTCAACAAATTGCCTCATTTATGGAAGTTGAACCCGGCATGAAGGTCATTGACGCTTGCGCTGGTGCAGGAGGAAAATCTCTACATTTAGCTTCCCTAATGAAAAATAAAGGCCATATTTTATCTCTGGATATTTATGAAAAAAAATTAGTAGAACTCCAAAGAAGGGCCAGAAGAAATGGCGTTCACATCATTGAGGCCAAAATCATTGAATCTAGTAAAACCATTAAACGCTTAAAAGAAAAGGCAGATCGCTTGCTATTGGACGTTCCATGTACCGGCTTAGGGGTACTAAGAAGAAATCCTGATGCAAAATGGAAACTTTCTCCCTCTTTTTTGGAAGAAGTAAAAATCACCCAGCAAAATTTACTGCGTGATTATTCCACCATGGTTAAACCAGGAGGAAAATTAATTTATGCCACTTGTAGCATTCTTCCCAGCGAAAATGAAAATCAAATAAAAACATTCCTCGAATCAAAAGAGGGCCAGTTATTCACTTTGGAAAATCAAAAGACCCTGCTGCCAAATGATTTTGGTTATGACGGCTTTTTTATGGCCAAACTCAAAAGAAATGAATAAAAATATCAATAATTAAAGAAAAAAGGGTAACTTAAGGGAAGCAAAAAAATTGAATCATGAAAACGAAAAAATCCGTTCATCCCAATAGTCAAAAGGCTGTTCACCATACGGAACCAAAGAAAAAAAATGTCAATATTTTTCTGGTTATTCTGATTACTACCCTACTTTTAATTTTATTACTTTATTTCATCGCTCCTTAAGGAATCAGCAGAAATTAAATATAAAGTTTCCTTTTTAAAATAGGTTGAAAAGCCATTAATAGAATCTGTAGCTATCTGACTATCAGTTCTTTTAATGATCGTTTTATTGTTATTAAAATTTAGACGTTGAATGGATTGTAAGGTATAATGAAGACCTTCAAGCTTAAGTGTTTTATCTCTCCATTCAACGTTTGTTTTTTGCGTATTGGCAAATTTCCATACATTATTTAACAGAAAATCATTCCCGAAATAGGGAATTAAAATGATAAATAAAGAAAAAGTTACCCATATATTTCCCCCAATTAACCCCAGTCGCATAATAAAAAAATGCTTCCCATACATGCCAACAATAGAAATAAGTCCGAATAACCAGATACCAAAACCAAGTTGAAAGCCCATTCTAAATCCACCTTCGCTTTGAAATAAATGCCCACCTGTCATTAAAAAAATGGACAAAAAGAACCAGATAACCCATAAAAAGGTGGACCAGTATTTTATGATATGTTTATACGGATAATTTTCAAGGTCAAAATCAACCACATGTTTTCCAATAAGCAATGCGGCGGGCAAAATAAATGAAGGCGACTGTGAAATAATGCCGGCAAATAAAGCCGTAAGCATCCAGATTGACCAGACATCTCCTTTCTTCCACTTTTTAATAGCATCTTTCATTGCGGCAAATATAAAACCAACAAAAGGCCATAATGCCATCAAAACCAATCCGTAAAACAATACATAATCACTTGATTGAATACCTAAATACGTTTTCCAGGTACTTGCTGAGGTAAAACGGTAAATGATTACTCCAACAGATAAAATGAATAAAATAAGCCAGAAATAATTTTCGATTTTTGAAAGTTTTTGCTGTCTTATCGCACCAAAATACAATACACTAAGAAAAAGGGTGGTTCCCAAGGCATCAATGAGCAAGGAACCTATAGTGAGTACGAAGACCAATCCTAATAAAATATTACTTTGCTTTTTAGTATAAAAAAGAAGGGTTAAAATCAAGGCAGTATGATACAATCCAAGTAAATGATCAAAACTCAACCAATAACCAATTAAAAACACCCAACTCGAGGTCAATAAAATGATGGTGCCAATCAAAGCAATTTGAACGCCAAATAATGCTCTGCAAACAAAAAACAGGGCGCCTAACACACCAAAAAGAATAAGGAGATCAATGATTCTATAACGTATTAAAATATTGGGATCAAATTGATAAAAACCGCTATCTAATAAGTTGGATTCTGCTCCTGAGAAGAAATGAGTTGTATTGGGAAGAAAAAAAACCATGCCTAAAAAGAAAAGTAAAAAAGGTATCAGTTTAACAATGGGATTGGACAAAAACTTTAACAGCATCATTTTATTTTTTAGGTGACAAAGATAAGATGCTTAATGAATTTTAGTAGATTCCTTATTTTTACATGAAAATATAATTATGGGTGATAACCACGCGCTAATTCTTCCCGTTTTTTATCTGGGTAATATTCAATACTGGTCGAAATTGGTTCATCAGAAAAACATTATATTTAATGACGTAGAAAATTACCCAAAAGGTTCATTTAGAAACCGTTGTCATATTGTGAGTAGTCAGGGATTATTAAGATTGAGTATTCCCTTGGTTGGAGGAAAGCATGCCGGCCAAAAATATACAGAAGTTAAGATTGACCAGAAGGAAAATTGGCAAAAAAAACATTGGCAGTCCTTGTGTACCTGTTACGGAAGTGCCCCATTTTTTCATCATTATGCAGATAAGCTACAAGCCATTTATAATAGACCCTTCATTTATCTTTGGGATTGGAACCTTAGTTTAACGAAAATGATATTATCTATGTTACCCATAGAACAGCGGGATATTCACTTTTTATCTGATGGAGAGGTATCAGAACCCAGGTTGGATTTATCTCCATTTTTCTCTCCAAAACCTCGTTTTATTTTAACAGACAATGAATGGATTAACATAGCATATCCTCAGGTTTTTGAAAACACCTTAGGGTTTTTACCTAATGCCAGTATATTAGATCTTATCTTTTGTCAAGGTCCTTATGCTATTAATGTATTAAGAAAAAGCTATTTGTCAGACAAACAAAGTGATTTGTCCAAATTTTAAGCCATAGCAATCAAAAAATGCAACAATTTATTCATCTTTGAGATATGAAGAATAAAATTACCGCCGCACTACTTGCTCTTATGTTTGGGGTTTTCGGCCTGCACAGATACTATTTAGGAAGAAAATTTCAAGGTATTTTGCATACCATTCTATTTTTTATATGCCTCTTATTAGTAACTACAGGAGGAAATGGGGACATAGCAGAAATGTCTATTGCTTTGCCAGCTATTTTAGGATTTATGGACGCTGTCCTTTTATTTGTGATGCCAAGGCAAGAATTTGATGAAAAGTATAATGCTAAGTATCTCGAATTCGAACAAATCAAACAGGATCCAAAAGAATCACTGTTTGATTATTATAAATCGTTGGGAATAAACAAATATAGAGAATTAGATTTTGCAGGGGCCGCTCATTCCTTTCTTGAATCTATTGAAAAATTTGGTGAATCTCCTCAGGTACATTTCAATTTGGCCTGTTGTTACAGCATGTTAAACGATGCCGAAATGACCTATTTACATTTGGAAAAAGCCGTAGGAAATGGTTTGGACAACCCAGAGAAAATTCATGAACACAAAGCCTTAGCTTTTATCAGACAAGATGAAAAATTTAACTCGTTTGTCAAAAATAATTACAAAAGACCTTTTGATGATATGCCAAATGAAAAGGCTCAAAAGGAGACAGTGGAAGAAAAACTTGATTTATATGGTAGTTTGCTGAAGCTTGGAGATTTAAAAGAAAAGGGAATAATAAATGAGGAAGAGTTCAATCTTCAAAAGAAAAAAATATTAGATACCTTATAAAATGTTTACCTTACTTAAAAAAGGATTAAATGCCAACTTTTAAGGGTAAAATTGTAATCGTTACCGGTGCCTCGCAAGGAATTGGTCGAGCCTGCGCAAAAATTTTTGCTGAAAACGGAGCTACAGTAGCTGTCCATTATCATAGGAATAAAAAAGCAGCAGAAGAAACTTTAGCTTCTCTTTCAGGCGTTGGACATCAGTTGTTTAATGCCGATGTTTCAGATGCCATCGCTGTGAAGCAATTTATTGACGAAGTAATTCATTCCATGGGCGGCATTGATATTTTAATAAATAATGCCGCGGTCATTGAACATCATTCTATTGACCTGGATACTTACGAAAACTGGCAATTAGCCTGGAACAAAACACTGGCCACAAATCTGATGGCTCCAGCTAATTTAGCTTTTTGTGTTGCCCCAGAAATGAAAAGAAGAGGAGGCGGACATATTGTAAATGTTTCATCAAGAGGAGCTTATAGAGGTGAACCATCTATGCCAGCGTATGGGGCTAGTAAAGCAGGTCTTAATAGCCTGACTCAATCTTTAGCTCTGGCATTGGGCCCATTTGGTATAGCAGTAAATGCTGTGGCTCCTGGTTTTACCGATACAGAAAGAGTAGAAAATATAGTCAAAGGTCCACGGGAAAATGAGATTGCCTCCCAAAGTCCATTCAATAGAATTGCCAAACCTGAAGAGGTGGCTTCCGCTGTTTTATACCTGGCTTCCGATCAGGCCATTTTTACCTCCGGGGCTATTTTAGATTTAAATGGGGCATCCTACTTTAGATAACCTTTTTTATTTATTCTTTATAAATATTCAATATTCATGTCAACAATCATGCAAAATTACCTGCATCAGGTGCAAAAAAATTTGGGTTACCGCGCTACCTGGGAACCTCACAGGCCGATGAAAGTAGGTACTTATGGAAAAATACATCAGGGTATATTTTCCGCGTATGGTCACATTGACGATTTGAATATTGTACATACGGTAGATAAATTAAAGACATCCAATCAATTAACTTATAAAAGCGAAGTAAAAGGAAGTTATACTCTCAAAGCAAAAGGAGAGATTAATCCTTTATTTCAAAAAATAAGTACAGACGAAGCGGGCTTGCTTATTATTTTTAAAAAAGATAATAGCATCGTGTTTAAAATTCAGGACATAACCTACTTCACCTTGCAAAACAAAGCTGAAATAGCAGAAAAACTCGATAAACTCAGCCTTGTAAAACAATGGGATGCTTCTTATTTGATAATAACAGAGACCTTACAATCTGAAAAAACATCCATTCTAATAAGCAAAAAGAAAAATAGTGAGGTAGAAATTAAATATGAAAATGGTGAAAACCCGGGGATATTAAACATAGCAAACATAGATTTCTTTGGTGAAATTATTAGGAGTCAGGGAATGAGTTTACAATTTACAACCAATAGTGATTCCACCCCACTTTTTAAACTTTCCAGACTAAAAGTAGCCGTTTTAGTCCCTGAAAAGAATAGAATGGTACTAGAAAAACCAATGTCATCTTTAGAAGAAGTACATTTTGACGTAGATGAAATGACAAACGACTGAATTTATACCCATGAGACCATTAGCGGAAAGGATGCGTCCACAGCATATCGACTCATTTATTGGACAGTTAAACCTACTGGGAGAGGGAATGCCTATCAGAAGGTGGCTGGATGCGGGAAGAATTCCATCTATCATTTTATGGGGCCCACCTGGTGTTGGAAAAACAACACTCGCCAATTTATTAGCGAATCAGTTAAATATCCCTTTTCAGTCATTAAATGCCGTTCATTCAGGGGTCAAAGAAGTAAGAGAAGCCATACAAAAAGCGGAGCAACAAAAATTTTTCAACAGACATAATCCCATTTTATTTATAGATGAAATTCACAGGTTTTCAAAGTCTCAACAAGATTCCCTGCTTAATGCCGTTGAAAAAGGCATCATTACCCTAATTGGAGCAACTACTGAAAATCCTTCCTTTGAGGTTATTCCCGCTTTATTATCTAGGTGCCAGGTGTACACCTTACAACCTTTACTAAAAGACGAATTATCTGCTATTTTAGATCATGCTTTAGAGAAGGATGAATTTTTAAGTACTCTCCATATTGATCTGCAGGAAAAGGAGGCATTATTGCATTTTTCAGGTGGAGATGCACGAAAACTATTAAACTTGTTAGAGCTCGCTTGTTTACCAAACGAAGAAAATAAAATACAGATTAACAATGCTTTAATTGAAAAAATTGCTTCAAACATAGTATTAAACTACGATAAAGATGGAGAGGTACATTATGATATCGCATCGGCCTTTATTAAAAGTATCAGAGGAGGTGATGCCCAGGCCGCTGTTTATTGGCTGGCAAGAATGCTCGCTGCTGGAGAAGACCTTAAATTTATTGGACGAAGAATGATTATTTCCGCCGCTGAAGACATTGGATTAGCTAATCCAAATGCTTTATTAATGGCTCAGACTGCTTTTCAGGCATCGATCACCGTAGGAATGCCTGAGGCAAGAATCATTTTATCAGAAGCAGTCATCTATTTGGCAAAATCAGCTAAAAGCAATGCTGCCTATTTAGCCATACAATCGGCTTTAGACAAAGTTAAAGAAACGGGAAATTTAGCCGTTCCTCTTCATTTAAGAAATGCGCCAACCGCTTTAATGAAACAATTGAATTATGGCGCTGGATACAAATACAGCCATGACTATCCCGGAAATCATGTGGAGCAAGAATATTTGCCGAATGAAATAAAAGGAACTATATTTTATACCCCGCAAAAAAATGGGGTTGAAAATAAAGGAAGTTGATAAAAAAACATTTAATAAAAACTTAGCTTCTCCGAAAAGCCAACTGACATTCAATAATAAAAGTGCCATTTTACCGAAATTTGACGAATACTTCCTCCACAAACAAATGATTTACCATTTCCAAAATTCGAAGGTGGTAAATTTATCAGGCATTCGGGGACTTTCCGGCATACTTCTTTTCTCCTTCCCTGTTTTCTGTGATTTTGACATGTTTCCAAGAAGTCCGGAAATTACCTGAGGTGCAGAATAACCATAAGACAGTGCTTCAGTAATACTATTAGCCTGTAATAACTGTACGGTTACCATGCCAAGAACAAGTAAAAATATAAATCCTATATAAAAATTTATAGATTTAAGATAAGCGGGTAAACTCAGTTGATAACGATTATTTATTATTCTTAACAAATCGGGTATGGCTCCACCGATAAGTCCATAAAGAAGAAATTCATTCATAAAAACGATTATTTAATGAAAAATGATGAAAAAGATTTACATTAGATTATAAATTTCAGCACCTAAAACTTTGAATAATGAAATTACATTTCCTCTCTCTTAAAATGTTGTTAACGATTTCTTTGGGTACTTTTGCTCAAGCTACGCTTTTTTCACAGATAACTGACCCAAAAGCTACAGAAGTTTGGGAACCGGAGCCAAGAAAAATTACTCCCGTAGTTAATAATATGCCTCCGTCTGACGCTATCGTTTTATTTGACGGTAAAAACATGGACGCTTGGACCGATTTAAAAGGCAATGCTTGTCCATGGCAAATATCAGAAAGCTTTTTAACGGTAGTTCCTAAAAGGGGTGACATCAAAACTAAAAAGCAATTTGGTGATTGTCAAATACATATCGAATGGAGGGCTCCTGTAGTGGTAAAAGGGGAAGGTCAAGGCAGAGGAAATAGTGGTATTTTTCTTCAGGAAATTTATGAATTACAAGTTTTGGATAGCTACGACAATAGAACCTATTCTAATGGACAAGCTGGTTCCATTTATAAACAAACCATGCCTCTGGTTAATGCCAATATCAAGCCCGGCGAATGGCAGGTATATGAGATTATTTATAAAGCTCCCCGTTTTAATGCCGACGGTATACTTACTGCGCCACCCACCATCACTGTTCTTCATAATGGTGTTTTAGTTCAGCATAACACAGAAATCAAGGGCGCAACAGAATACATTGGACTTCCTAAATTTAAAGCCCACGAAAAAGGATCTTTAAGGTTACAAGATCACGGTGATCTGGTCAGTTTTAGAAATATCTGGATCAGGGAACTATAATGAATATTAAAACAATAAAAACCTCCTTTTTCCTGGCTGTTTTTTGCCTATCTTATGTCAATGGTATTTCTCAGAAAGCGAATGAATCTATGGTTTATTCCCTGAAGAAAATATCTGAGATCATTAAAGTCGATGGATTTTCTGACGATAATGGCTGGAAGGAAATACAGCCAACTTCTAGATTTTACGCAGTTCTTCCCATGGATACGGGATTTGCAAAGGTATATACAGAGGTGAAAATGTGTTTCGACGACAAAAATCTGTATTTATTAGCCATAAATTATGAAAAATCAGAAGGCCCATACATGGTGGAGTCTTTAAGAAGGGATTTTAGTTTCGGTAAAAATGATAACTTCTTATTGTTTATAGATCCTTTTAACGACCAGACCAATGGATTTACCTTTGGTTCCAATGCGATGGGTGCCCAATGGGACGGACTTTTATACGATGGAGGAAAAGCAGATTTAAGCTGGGACAATAAATGGACCTCCGCTGTTCAAAGTGAGCCCGATAAATGGACCTTGGAGATGGCCATTCCATTCACCACATTACGATATAAAGCGAATACAGATAAATGGGGAGTAAATTTCAGCAGGTTAGATATGAAAACTACTGAAAAATCAGCGTGGGCTGCTGTTCCCAGACAATTCCCTACTGCTTCACTTGCTTATACAGGCTATTTGGAATGGTCAGAACCCCCACCCTCTCCTGGAACGAATATTTCATTAATCCCTTTTTCCCTTGGTTCATACTCTAATAATAAAGTGAATCAAAAAGAAAAAAGTAATGTGGCGGTCGGATTAGATGCCAAGGTGGCTATAAACAGTTCCATGAATCTTGATTTAACCCTTAATCCTGATTTTTCTCAAGTAGAAGTTGATGTTCAACAAACCAATTTAGATCGGTTTGAACTGTTTTTCCCCGAACGACGACAGTTTTTTATTGAAAATGGAGATTTATTTAATAATTTTGGATACAACAACCTACGTCCATTTTTCTCACGCCGCATTGGCTTACAAAATAAAATTGTTGGTGGGGCACGTCTTAGTGGTAAACTCAACAAATACTGGAGATTAGGTGTCCTAAATATGCAGATGCAGGCAAATGAAACGGAGACTACAGGAACTAATTTTGCTGTATTTGCATTACAAAGAAAGGTGTTTCAACGATCAAATATTGGGGTTATTTTAGTAAACAGAGAACGATTCGGAGATGCAACAACCCTGGCAAACCGAAATATTGGTATTGAATATAATCTTGCCAGCGCTAATAATTTTTGGAGGGGTAAAGTATTTTACTTAAACACCCTTTCCGCCAATAAGACAAATAAAGACCAACTCCTCGCTGCCGACATCCAATATACCAATAAGAATATTACTTACGGTATGAAATGGGAAGACGTTGGTAATCAAGTAAATGCTGAAACAGGATTTGTTCCAAGAACAGGCTATAAAAGACTTAATCCGGGTGTTGGCTACCTGTTTTTTCCGAAATCTGGAAAAGTATTATCTCATGGTCCTGCCCTTGAGTTTAGCAGTTATTTCAATGAAAATTTCAAACAAATTGAAAATGAACACGTTGCCATTTACAAAATAAATTTTCTTAGTAGAGCCGATCTTTTTATTTGGACGGCAACAAATAAGGTGAAGCTATTGGCTCGATTTGACCCAACCAATTATGCAGGTCATTACTTAAAAGAAGGCACCACTCATCAATGGTACTCCCGTGGATTTGATTTCACCTCTAAACCACAAAGTTTAGTCACTTACCGTGTATCTACACGACAAGGAGGTTATTATGCAAATGGGAAAAGAGTTAGACTGGAGGGTGAATTTGGCTACCGGATACAACCTTACTTTTCTATTTCATTGCGCGCTTCCTATAATAATTTATCCTTTTTTGATGACGAAAGACTTCCCGAAAAACTTAAAAATAATCAATTTAATTTATGGCTTGCCGGTCCGAGGTTTGATTTAACCCTGACAAATAAATTGTTTATCACTTATTTTTTTCAGTATAACAAGCAAATTGATAATATTAACAGTAATTTTAGGCTTCAATGGAGGTATAGTCCGGCTTCAGATTTATACTTTGTATATACGGACAATTACTACGCCAATGCTTTTCAGTTAAAGCAAAGGCAATTTGTTTTAAAATTTAATTACTGGTGGAATCTTTAACCTATGGCAAAGAAATTGTTACGATTTATTTTATTCTTATTCGTTGGTTTATTCATTTTAATGGGTTCTGCCATTTATTTTTTACATGAAAATGTTCCAAATGGCACCTCTGGGAGTGAAGCTGATTTGCTGGCTACAAAAATGGAGGAGGCCATTAACAAGCCCGCCTGGAATAATATAAGATGGGTTAGCTGGACATTTCCAGGTGAAAAGGTATATGTTTGGGATAAATACAGACAATTCTTATTGGTTGAATGGGGCGGAAAACGCGTCATTATGAATCTTAAAAATAAGGAGGGAAAGGCCTGGCAGGAAAATCAAGCGGTAAGTGGTAATACGGCAGCAAAGTTTATTAAGTCTGCCTGGGAAAACTTTTGTAACGATAGTTTTTGGTTTATAGCTCCTACTAAAGCTTTCGATAAAGGGGTTAAAAGAGAAATGGTCCTTATGCCATCTGGCGAAAAGGCTTTAAAAGTGATTTTTCAAGATGGTGGTGTAACACCTGGAGATACCTATTTATGGGCATTTGACCAAAAAACCAATTTACCCGTCTCTTATAAAATGTGGGTTAAAATTATACCCATTGGAGGTATTAAAAGCACATGGGAAAACTGGGTTAGCCTTCCTGGCGGTGCAAAAATAGCCATTGACAGAAAAATTGGTCCTCTGAATATTAAAATGACTAACGTGATGTCGGGTAAAAGCTATAAAGATTGTGGTTTGGAAAAAGACCCGTTTCTAAGCCTTTCTAAATAATATTACAGTTCCAATCCTAAAGCCTTTCCTTGTTCCTTCATATATAAAAATGCGGCGTCGTAATCATTCGGAATAATTCCATCAAGAATTGCTTCCCTTACAGCGCTTTTGATTATACCCACTTCCTTGGAAGGTCCAATAGAAAACGTAGCCATAATTAGCTCCCCTGTAATGGGCGGTTGCCAGTTTCGAAGATTATCATTGGATTCAACCGCCTGAATTTTTTCCATGACCAGATCGTAATTTTCAAGATATTTTTGAACCTTCGATTGATTTTTGGAGGTAATATCGGCTTTACATAGGAGCATAAGATCATCAAGATCATCTCCTGCATCTACAATAAGCCTTCTAATAGCTGAATCTGTAATATTTTCTTTAGTTAAAGAAATAGGTCTTAAATGAAGTCTGACCAGTTGCTGCACATACTTCATTTTAAAATCCATGGGTAATTTCAGTCTTTTAAAAATAGTGTAAACCATAGATGCACCCAACACTTCATGACCATGAAAAGACCAACCTATATCAGCTTGCCACCGTTTTGTCTGAGGCTTTGCAATGTCATGTAAAATAGCGGCCCATCGCAACCATAAATTATCTGTAACCTGGCTTAAATTATCTAAAACCTGTAAGGTATGAAAAAAATTATCCTTGTGTCCTTTCCCATTTTTAATTTCCACACCATGCAAAAGCAACATTTCAGGAAAGATTATTGATAATAAACCTGTTTCAAAAAGCAGAAGGAAACCTACTGAAGGTTTTGGAGATAGAATGATTTTATTTAATTCGGCAGCTATTCTTTCCTGAGAAATAATACCTATTCTATCTTTATATTTTTTTAATGCCTGTTTGGTATCGCCGTCCAAAACAAACCCGAGTTGAGCAGCGAATCTTATCGCGCGCATCATTCTAAGAGGATCATCGGAAAAAGTTATTCCCGGATCCATTGGTGTTTTAATAATCTGATTATTTAAATCTTCCAGCCCTTCAAAAGAATCGAGAAACAAGCCAAATTCATCAGGATTCAAGGAAAAAGCGAGCGCATTCATCGTAAAATCTCTCCTTTTCTGATCATCTTCCAAGGTACCTTCCTCCACGGCAGGTTTTCGGGAATCGGCTGAATAAGATTCCTTACGAGCCCCTACAAATTCAAATTCAATATCATTAAATCTAAACATGGCTGTTCCATACCGACTATATGTGACCACCTTTGGAGAAGGCTGCAAAAGCTCAGCTACCTTTTCCGCCAACTGAATACCATTACCGACGCATACAATATCAATGTCTTTAGATTGCCTTTTTAAAAAAAAATTTCTAACAAAGCCACCTACCACATAAGCGGGGGAATTCAATTCAATGGCTACTCTTCCAATTAATCTGAAGAGGAAATCATTTTCGTTATTTGTAAAATCTACTATTTGGGACACATTTTAATTTTGGGATCACTCAGACAACACAGGTTCTAATCCTGCATAACAGAGAGACATTTCATGAAGAACCTCAAAAATATGATTTTTGTCATCTAAGGTTACCAAAGATTTTCTAAACTCTTTAATATTAGGAAAACCTCGAAAATAGTTACTGTAATGTCTCCTTGTTTCGAGGATGCCGAGTTTTTCACCTTTCCAATCAATAGCTCTGGTAAGATGTTCTGATACTGCATTGATTCTTTCTGTCAACGTAGGGGGGTCGCAGATGGTTCCGTCGAGCATAAACTGTTTAATTTCTCTGAAAATCCATGGATAACCGATACTCGCACGACCTATCATAATACCGTCAACACCATACTTTTCTCTATATTCTACCGCCTTTTGTGGGGAATCAATATCACCGTTTCCAAAAATAGGAATATGGATTCTTGGATTTTGTTTCACCTTTGCAATGTAACTCCAGTTTGCCTCCCCTTTATACATTTGTTTGCGAGTCCTGGCATGAATACTAACAGCTTGTACGCCAATATCCTGGAGTCTTTCAACTACTTCTTCTATAAAAATTGTGTCTTCATCCCAGCCCAGTCTGGTTTTGACCGTTACCGGCAATTTGGTGTTTTTGATAACTGCCTCAGTTAGTTTTATCATTTTGGGGATATCGCGAAGGATACCTGCACCGGCCATTTTACAAACCACTTTTTGAACTGGGCAACCATAGTTGATATCTAAAATTTCAGGTTTAGCCTCTTCGACAATTTCTGCGGCTCTGCGCATGGAATCAAATTCAGCACCAAAAATTTGAATACCAATAGGTCTTTCTTCATCATAAATATCCAGTTTCTGTACACTTTTATCAGCATCTCTGATAAGACCTTCTACACTGATAAACTCAGTAAACATTAAATCCGCTCCCTGAGCTTTGCACAATGCTCTGAAGGGGGGATCGCTTACATCTTCCATCGGTGCTAAAATCAATGGGAACTCCCCTATATTAATATTTCCTATCTTTACCATTCGAAATTTTGAGCCATTAAAATAAATAAACACTACAAAATTATTTGAAATAACTATAAATATGATAAAAAATGAAAATTAAAACTTTATTTTTACAAAAAACACCTGACATTCTAACACACACCTTAAAAAATTAATTTATGTTAACAAGTGTAGTCCTCTGTTTCTTCATCGGTTATATTATAATTGTACTAGAACAACCTTTGAAATTAGACAAATCTGTTCCAGCTTTATTGATGGGTGCATTAACTTGGGCCTTAATCTCAGTGGGAAATCTCGAAGTACTCGGTGAAAATCATCAGGTTACCCCTTTAGAAGACGGTTTACTTCACATAATGGGCAAAACAGCAGAGATTTTATTCTTTCTATTGGGTGCTATGACTATAGTAGAGTTGGTAGATCTTCATAAAGGATTTTCGCCAATAACCTCATTGGTAAAAACAAAAGATAAAAAAGCGCTTCTTTGGATTACCTCCTTAATAGCCTTTTTCTTATCTGCTGTTTTAGATAATCTGACCACTACCATCGTAATGATATCAATCTTAAGAAAATTGATACCCACTAGAGAAGACAGGCTGTTTTATGTTAGTTTGATTATTATTGCTGCCAATGCAGGTGGAGCATGGTCTCCAATAGGTGATGTAACGACCACTATGCTTTGGATTGGTAAAAAAGTTTCCTCCGTAGGTTTAATGCAAAACTTATTCCTTCCGTCTATCATTTCCTTAGTTTTACCTGTATTTATTGCCTCATTACTTCCAATATTTAAGGGTAAAATAGAAAATTTACCCGGACAAGGTAACTCATTGGATAACAGTAAACTACTTAGCAGTAAAACCATGTTAATCGCTGGTTTAGCTGGTTTAATTTTTGTTCCTATTTTTAAGTCCATTACACATTTACCACCTTACATGGGCATCATGATTTCATTGGGTATTGTTTGGCTCATTTCAGAATATATTCATCCAGAGGAGGAGTTTAACCAGGAAAACAGACATTTATATTCAGTGCATAAGGCATTATCCAGAATTGAAATTAGTAGTATCATTTTCTTTTTAGGCATTCTATTGGCTGTCGGTGCTTTAGAATCGGTAGTAGTTCAATCTTCTACGGGAGAAAAAGTAGGATTTCTAATGAGTTTAGCAAACAAATTACAGGAACTTATTCCTAATCAAAATATGGTTATCATTTTTATTGGCATTCTTTCTGCTATCATTGATAATGTACCTTTAGTGGCCGCTACAATGGGTATGTATCCTATGGATAAGTTTCCTATGGACAGTAATTTATGGCATTTTATCGCCTATTCTGCTGGTACTGGTGGAAGCATGCTTGTCATTGGTTCAGCCGCAGGTGTCGCCGCTATGGGAATGGAAAAAATTGATTTTATCTGGTATTTTAAAAATATAAGCTGGCTAGCCTTTATTGGTTTTATTGCAGGTTGTTTAACCTTTATAGCTCTTACATAAAAAACCAAATGTACATGTTGAGAAACACGAGTAAGTTTATTTTTCTTTCCCTCTTTTTATCTCTTAGTTCATGTCATTTTATCGCTAATTATCAAATTATTGGAGTTTGGAAAGCGACAGAAATATTTGAAAATGACAAAATATTAAAAGACAAAACATTAGAAAACATCGTTTTGCAATTTAATGATGAAGGTAATTATACCTACCAAGGAACATTAAATTATAAAGAAGCAGGTAAGTTTAAAGTTAAAAGAAATAGCCTTTTTCTAACCAATCAATCTGAGGAAGAAAAAGAGTTGCACATAGAAGCTTTGAATAGTAAAAAACTTGTTTTGCTAATGGAAGACGCTGGAAAAATAAGGAAAATGGTTTTTAGTAAAACTTTTAATTGAACGAATATTTAACATTTTGAAAAGGGAATCAATAGTTTTGGTTCCCTTTTCAATTGATAAACATTTTTATTTTTTTTGAACCATGGACGTGAAAATACCCAAATTTCCTCCAATGCCCATATCAATGAGAATGCCATCAGAAACAATTTGAATATTGTCAACTGATAATTGATCAATTTTGCTTTTCATCCTGAAACCTGTGGCCAACGGATATTCATTCAACTGTTTTTCAAGTTCTTTTTTAGTATCATTTAGATTCAGCGTCAGATAAAAATTTATATTTTCCTGAATCATCTTTTTCAAATTACTTTTTAAAATCCATCCAGCCGTTTTTACCAGAAAATTCTTTGTTTCCAGATTAAATTCTAAATCTGGGAGGTTAATCAAGTTCGTTAAAGTATCAATTTGAGGCGTTCCAGTCAGGAATATTTTTCCTTTATAAGCGCCTGATAGTGTTATTTCAACCCCCAATTTATTATTAATGCCGAAATAATTGACATCTTCCACAGTAACTGATTTTTTTCCACTTGAAAAAGTTTGGCCACCCACTTGATTTAAAGTAAGCGATTTTGTTTCTGAAAAAGGTAATTTAGTTCGAAGTACAAGAATAGTGCGTTGACTTTCACCCAAGACCTGAATGTAATCTGGTATTTTGGTTGTACCATTTGCCATGGGTTTTTCTCCAATATTAAGATGTGGTTTTGCAGAAAGAGAAAGATTTGTCTGAATAGAATCTCCTTGAATAATCATCGGTGACATGGTTACTTTAGTTGGATTGACCAATAACCAGGCTTTATATTCTTCAGAAACCGACAACACCCTTGTTATAGAACTCCAGGCGCTGGCAACTATAGCCTTTAGATCGAAATAGGAAGAGGTCATTTCATCTATTTGTTTTCCCAAATAGGATTTTGAATTATTTAAAATGACATCTGCCAATGAGCCAAGGGGAATATTCATTCCTCCTACCTGGGCTATTGGTTTTTTAATCCAAACATAATGTGTAAGATCTGTTTGTGTTTTCAAGGTCCAGTCTTTTGCTATTTTAAAACTGGTTTTTGCCTCCAGCTCTATTTCTCCGGAAGCATTAACATGGGTAACCATGGCGTCATAAACTACTTGAATAGTTAGCGGTATTTTATATCTTATTTCATTTTCTTTACCACTTAATCTTATAGGATTCCTTTTATATACTTTAACTTTCATCCTGTCACCATCATTAAAATCTTTATCTTCATATAATAAGCCTGTCAATTGACTGTTAATGATTGATTCTAAAACAGAAAGCTTCAGATTAACAGGAATATTCAGTTTTGAAACGGGTAATGGAATCATTGCAGTGTTATACTGAGGAGTAGGTTTAACTAATTCTTTTTGCCCTGAACAACTGATTATTATAGATACCGACAATAGAAAAGTAAAAAATAGATTTAGGCGAGTCATTTTATTAATTTTTGTTGCAATTGTAGTAATTTGTTCTTTCATTGTGGTAAAAGTACCTTTAAATTTTTTGCAATTTCTACTTAAAAAAATGATTATGTTACCTAAAATGCGACAAGTAAAATGGTTAAGTTTCCTTCTTTTACTAGTAATAACTAGTTTTGGATTAAACGCACAGAAGAAAAAACCAGTTTCCTCCAACATTACTCAAAAAGAAGTACCATCTATCAACTTTCCTGAAAATACCTTTAACTCGCTGATTTGGCGTTCCATAGGGCCATTTAGAGGAGGTAGATCAGCGGCAGTTTCTGGTGTGGTTGGAAAACCAAATCTTTATTATTTTGGATCGACGGGTGGCGGTGTATGGAAGACACAAGACGCTGGTCAGACCTGGGAAAATATTTCAGATAAATATTTTGGAGGATCCGTTGGGTCTATTGCCGTATCTGAAAGTGACCCTAATGTCATTTATGTTGGTGGTGGTGAGGTTACAGTTCGTGGTAACGTTTCTTATGGTTATGGTATGTGGAAAAGTTCCGATGCTGGAAAAACCTGGCAAAATTCCGGACTACCTGAGTCAAAACATATACCAAGAATTAGGATCCATCCTAAAAACCCAGATGTAGTATATGCTGCCGTTTTAGGTGATTTATTCAAGTCCAGTTCAGATAGAGGAGTTTATCGTTCCAAAGATGGGGGTAAAAATTGGGAAAAAATTCTTTTTGCCAATGCTGATGCTGGCGCAGTAGATTTAGTTATTGATCCGGGAAATGCCAGAATTTTATATGCTGCTACGTGGAGAGTAAGAAGAACGCCTTATGACTTGTCCAGTGGCGGCGAAGGCTCAGATTTATGGAAAAGTACTGATGGTGGTGACAACTGGACAAAAATATCTGCTAACAAAGGTCTTCCTAAAGGGCCTTTGGGTATTATGGGCATTACCGTTTCGCCTGTTAATTCTGAAAAGTTATTTGCTATCATCGAAGCAAATGACGGTGGAGTTTACCGATCTGACAATGGAGGAGATACCTGGATTAGAACCAATGAAGAGAGAAATTTAAGACAACGCGCCTGGTACTATACCAGAATTTATGCCGATACTAAAAATGAAGAGGTTGTTTATGTGCTCAATGTAAACTATCATAGATCAGGTGATGGAGGCAAAACTTTCAATACTACCAATGCACAACATGGCGATCATCACGATTTATGGATTTCCCCCGATGATGCCAATAAAATGATAATAGGCGATGATGGTGGAGGTCAGGTATCAATAGATGGCGGGACAAACTGGACCACCTATCATAATCAACCCACTGCCCAATTTTATCGCGTTATCACAGACAATCATTTCCCATATAGAATTTATGGTGCGCAACAAGATAACTCAACCCTGAGAATATACCATCGGACGGAAGGATCAGAAATTGGTGAAAGAGACTGGGAAGAGACCGCCGGAGGTGAATCAGCTCATCTTGCAGTTGATCCCAACGATAATGAAATTGTCTATGGCAGCAGTTATGGTGGCCTTTTAGAAAGAGTAAACCATAGAACAAAGCAAAATCAAACCATCAATGTTTGGCCTGATAATCCAATGGGTTATGGTGCAGAAGGATCAAAATATAGATTCCAATGGAATTTTCCAGTTTTCACATCACCTAATAACCCTAAAAAACTCTACGCAGCATCTCAACATTTACACGCATCTGAAGACGGAGGTCGTTCTTGGACGACAATAAGTCCGGACCTTACCAGAAATGATGTGTCAAAAATGAAAAGTTCAGGAGGACCAATTACTCAAGACAATACGAGTGTGGAGTATTATTGTACTATTTTTGCCGCATTGGAATCTCCTTCACAACCTGGCCTTCTTTGGGCAGGGTCCGATGATGGCCTCATTCATGTAAGTAAAGATAATGGTGCCAATTGGGAAAATGTAACCCCGGCAGGTATGCCTGAATGGATGATGATCAATTCCATTGAACAAGACCCATTCCATAAAGGTGGTTTATATGTTGCAGGTACCCGTTATAAATCAGGTGATTACACTCCCTATTTATACCATACTACTAATTATGGCAAATCTTGGGACCTAATTACGTCGGGTATTGATAAAAATCATTTTACCAGGGTAATACGCGCTGACCCTAAAAAAGAAGGTTTACTTTATGCAGGAACAGAATCGGGAATGTATATTTCTTTTGACAATGGTACCTCCTGGAAACCATTCCAGCTGAATTTACCCATTGTTCCAATTACAGATTTGACCATTAAAAACGATAATTTAATTGCGGCTACTCAAGGTAGAAGTTTTTGGATAATTGACGATTTAACGCCGCTTCATCAGCTCAATAAAGATGTTTCTGACGCTGAAATGCATTTATTTAAGCCTATGCCAAGTTATAGAATGGAAGGAGGCCCTGGTTGGCGAGGAGCAAATACTAAAACAGCTGGCTCCAATCATCCCGGAGGTGTTATGGTTCATTTCAATCTAAAAGAAGTTCCTGCTGATTCTGTCGTTGTAAAACTTTCATTTCATGAAGCCAATGGCAAATTAATTAAAGAATTTGCTACCAATGCAAAGGATAGAATGGATAAACTTGCAGATTTAAAAGCAGGTGGAAATCGGTTTGTCTGGAACATGCAATACCCCGGTGCATTGCGTTTTGATGGCATGATTTTATGGGCAGCCGCTTTAAATGGTCCTAAAGCAGTTCCCGGAACCTACAAAGTAGTGTTATCTTTAGGTAAAACTCAACAAGAACAAACCTTTGAAATAGTTAAAGACCCTCGTTCTGAATCAAGTGTAGAAGATTATGCAAAACAATTTAGTTTCCTTATTGACATTAGAGATAAGGTAACGGAAGCTCACCAAGCTATACTTGACATAAGAGAAACCAGAAAACAAATTAATCATCTGAAATCTATATGGAAAGATGATCCTGAAATGAAATCACTTATTCAAAAAGCGAACGATATTGATAAAGAGATAACTAGAATTGAAAATGAACTTTATCAGACAAAAAATAAAAGTGGGCAGGATCCTTTAAATTATCCAATTAAGCTGACTAATAAACTTGCCCACGTAGGGAGTATAACCAATCGCGGAGATTATCCTCCAACCCAACAGGCCATGCAAGTTAAAACAGAGTTAACCAAACAGATTAACGCTGAATTGCAAAAATGGGAAACCATAAAATCTGCTGATATGGAAGCTTTTAATTCCTCAGTAAAAGAAAAGGGAATAGACGTTTTAAAACTTAAAAAAGAAAACAAAACCTCTTAATTCTTGTTAGCTATGGGAAACAGGAATATTCCTGTTTCCCATACTAAATTCCAAAATATTATGTTCGGATTATTCAAAAAAGACCCTTTAGTAAATTTGCAGAAGTCTTACAATCAATTACTTGAAGAAGCAATGCAATTGCAGAGAAAAGGTGATATAAAAGGTTATGCTGCAAAAATGGCCGAATCTGAATTGGTTATGAATGAAATTGAAAAGATTAAAAAAGGGTAAAATCAACGAATAAACTTTAATCTTTCTCCTTTCACATCTTCCTTTATTTTACCGTCGTGCCAAACCAAGTTTCCATTAACCATAGTGGTCTTAACTATACCTTTCATTGTTTTCCCCAGTAATGGGCTCCACCTACAATGGTATGCAATATTATCAGCAGTTATCTTATTAGGGACATTTATGTCAACTATAGCCAAATCCGCTGCAAACCCTTCTTCTATAAATCCTCTGTTTTTTATGCCAAAACATTCTGCCGGTGAATGGCTCATTTTTTCAACTATTTTTTCCAGTGTAATCAAACCTTTGTGATAAAAATCTAACATTATCTGAAGACTGTGCTGTACCAATGGAACACCAGAAGGTGCTGAAAAATAATTTTGCTGCTTTTCAGCTAAGGTATGGGGAGCATGGTCTGTAGCGATAATGTCTAATGTATCAGATAACAATCCTTCCAATAAGGCTGTTTGGTGATCCACAGATTTAATGGCAGGATTGCACTTAATCAAACTTCCCAATGACTCGTAATCATCACTGTTAAAATACAGATGATGCACACAAACCTCGGAAGTTATTCTTTTTTCTTTCAGCGGAATAGTATTATTAAAAAGTTTTAGTTCATCCGCTGTTGAAATATGTAAAATGTGTAATCTTGTGCCGTAAGAATTAGCTAGCGATACAGCCATTTCTGACGATAACAAACAAGCTTGAACGGATCGGATCTCAGGATGAAAATGCATAGGAACTTCTTCCCCGTAGGAGGCCAGATAAGCTGCTTCATTTCGCTTTATCGTTTGCTCGTCTTCACAATGAGTTGAAATTAATATAGGTATTTCTGAAAATAAAGTGTGTAAAGCAGTAGGATGATCGACTAGCATATTGCCTGTACTGGAACCCATAAAAATTTTAACGCCACAAACTTCGTCAGAAATAGCTCTTAAAACCTCCTCTACATTGTCATTGGTAGCACCCATAAAAAAAGAGTAATTAGCTACAGAGTGAGAAGACCCAATGGCATATTTCTGTTCGAGTAACTCTTTAGTAATGGCAGGTGGTTTAGTATTTGGCATCTCCATAAACGAGGTTACCCCGCCCATAACCGCTGCTTTTGCCTCTGAATAAATATTGGCTTTGTGAGTTAAACCAGGTTCTCTAAAATGTACCTGGGTATCGATAATTCCAGGAATTAAGTGTTTACCAGTTCCATTGATTTCTATGTCGGCAGAATGACCAATAGATGGAGCTATTTTATCAATTATTCCATCCTTAATGAATACATCTGCTATTTTAATTGTTCCCCTATTCACCACTTGAACATCACGAACGATCACTGAAGGTTGACTCATTTGCTTTTTTTATTTCAAAGATAGGTCAAAAAGCAAATTGAGAACAGGGCAGATAAGCACTAAATTTCATAAATTTGTGAAATTTTTAACTTTTAGATATGCAACACAAGAACCTGTTAGACCATAAAATAGGCATTTTAGGTGGAGGACAATTAGGAAAAATGTTAGCGATTGAGGCTGCCAATTGGCATTTGCCTATCTATATCTTAGATCAAGACCATCAATTTCCTGCCGTTCCTTATGTGCCTTTTTTTCAAGCGGGTAATTTTAAAAATTTTGATGATGTTGTTGAATTTGGAAAAAAAGTAGATATTTTAACCATAGAAATTGAACAGATTAATGTTGATGCCCTTTTTTATTTAGAAAAAGAAGGTGTTAAAGTTTATCCCAAACCATCTACCGTTAAGGTTATCCAGGATAAAGGCTTACAGAAAATGTTTTATCAGGAACGAGACATTCCAACGGCTGGATTTCAACTCTTTAATGATGCAAAAGAAATTAAAGATGCTTTAAATAAAAATCAAATAACCTTTCCATTTGTCCAAAAATCAAGAAAAGATGGGTATGATGGAAAAGGTGTGGTAGTAGTTTCTAATGAAAAGGATCTAATTAACCTATTGGATTGCCCTAGTATTATAGAAGAAAGAATAAACATAAAGACAGAAATAAGTATCATTGTAGCAAGATCAGCATCTGGTGAGCTCATTCATTATGAACCAGTTGAACAACACTTCAACAAGGAAGCTAATTTAGTCTCCTATTTGATATGTCCCGCTGAACTAGAAAAAAGCACTTTATCTAAAATGAATGAAATATCTTCTAAGATAGCTATCGATTTAGATTTGGTTGGCCTCCTTGCTATTGAATTTTTTTTAGATGAAAACGATGATATTTTTGTTAACGAAGTGGCACCTCGACCACATAATAGTGGACATCATACCCAGAATAGTTGTGAAACCTCGCAATTTGAACAGCATTTAAGAGCAATTCTGGATTTGCCTCTTGGATCAACAAGACAGCACAGCACTGGAGCTATGGTAAACATTGTTGGTGAACCTGGATATGCAGGAAAAACAAAATATGTAGGTATTGAAGAATGTCTAAAAATAGAAGGGGTACATCTTCACTTATACGGAAAACTGGAAACAAGGCCATTTAGAAAAATGGGGCACATAAATATCGCAGACAAGGATAGAAAAAAGGTATTAGAGAATATTGAAAAAATAAAAAGCACCTTAAGAGTAATCTCCTAAGGTGCTTTAGAGTTAAAAGAATAACCCCGTTTTTATCTGTATTCTTCTGAAATGATATTTTAAGATACTTTCCGTTTGAAATATTTGCCAGCCCCTGCCTGTCGTATTATTCTGATACCTTAGGTTTTGATATAAATAGCCAATTTCCAAAACAAGACTGATATTATTTTGTATTTTTCTATGGATACTTGCACCAGAATATAAACGAAGCCCCAGACCATTACTACCCCATCCAGTTTGAATCCTACTCCCTCCTATGCCCATACCTACATCTGCAACCCCTGAAAAACGCCAGTTTTTCGTCTCATCCCTTAAAAAATATCTAAGTTCAGATAATAAACTAATACCATATAAACCGTCCAATGGTTTGAACTGGGTATAGGCAATACCTCCGCCTAGTGACCATTTTGGTGAAATAAACTTCCCCATTTTATACTCGAAGCCAGTACTTAATAAAGCGCCGCCATTTAAATAGTACCCATAACCCAATGAAAACTGCCCCGACACAAAACCTTTATTCTCTGAGGAAGGAAGAGGTACTATATCTTGTCCTTTTAGGCCGTAAGAAAAAATTGTTAAAATAAAGACTTGCGAAAGAAATCCCTTTTTAATCATTTGTTTTAGATTTTATATTACTGAGAAGTTCCCATTTAGCAGGATTTTTATAGCTAAATTGCCAAATACCTTCTTCGCCCGTAATAATGGCTATTTTATCTTCTTCCAACACTATAATATCCACCGCGGAGAACGATTTATCCTGATAAATTAAATTTTTATCCAGCGCATTCAAATCTTTTGTATCAAATAATTTGATTCCCCTATCATCTTCACAGATGAACAAAAGTCCTTGATTTATGGACAAACCTATTGGATGATACAGAGGATAACTTTTGATGAGTTTAGGATTTTTTACATCAGAAATATTAATAACATCTAATTGATTAAGAAATCCTTCACATTCTGTGCCACCTCTGAGGGTAACAAAAGCTGTTTTTCCGTCACTGACAACAGGATCACAAGCTCTCCAATGTTCAAAAGTTGATAAAAGCTGTGGTTTTTCTGGGTTATCGATACCATAAATATACATACCGCTTTGAGAACCGATAAGTAATAAACCTTCGAAAGGATAAATAGTCTCTATATTCCAACCAACATTTTGAGTACTTACTTGTTTGGTAACGCCATTATCCTCCAACTTAAATGCTGAAAGATTACTTGTGCTTACGGTATAAAGAAGACCTTGATTCATTGTAAAACGAGCCGTTGAACCTCCTATACCAACGGTACCTGAAGGTGTTTTAAGACCAGAAGTAAGGCTATTATTATCTCTGGTCCATATTACATTTCCTTCAAAAAAAGAATTGCCGGAATTTTCAGAGCAAGGAAATGTCTCAGTTACCCCGGCCGCTTTATAAGCGACTAATAAGCCAAGTTTTTCATCTTTCCCATAACTTGGAAAAGCATTTTCAACTCTATAAATTTCTTTAACATCCAGAGGATTTTTCAAATCGAGGACAACCAAATCTACATAACTATCTGCATAGAGTAAACCATTTCTAACGGCAAGATCTGAATTACCAGGTATTTTAAGAAACGAAATAAAATTAGGATTTGAAGGAACCTTGTTATCAACAACATGAATACCGAGATCTGGTTCATTGATTAATAAGTAGTCTCCGTAAACGTAGATTTTGCCCGTTGTCACCAACTCTTTTGAAACAGACGCCGCTACTTTTTGCCTAAGAACCTCCGGTTTTACAAAAACGGGATCAAAACGTTGATAGGTATATACATTTTCACAAGTATCCTTTAAACAAGAGTTTAAGGAAAAGAACAAGGAAAAAACAATTAAAACAAAAATCGCATTTTTCATACTATGAGTCTTTAACAATAGATTAAATGAATATCTTTTTTAATAACGCTAAATAAAAAAAATGCGTTGGCTGAACATCTAAAAAAGTTAAAATCTTTTTGAATATTTTGGAAAAGAGATAATAGAAATAGGATAATTTCCACCAAGGTTTATACCATAATTTGAAAGTTCCTTATCTGATAATGAATTAAATGCTATGAGTTTATCAGCTGGAACCTCATTTAATTGGGGAAGCCAATATTTTACGTATTGCCCGTTTTGATCATATTTTGACGATTGGGTCTGAATATTAAAAGAGCGATCTTCTCTAGGGTCGCTCCCCACTCCTGCCACGTAATTCCAATTTCCGTAATTACTACAAACATCATAATCGATGAGCAGTGATTCAAAATATTCAGCTCCTAAAAGCCAGTTAATTTTAAGGTCTTTGGCTAAAAAACTCGCAACAACTTGCCTTCCTCGATTTGACATAAAGCCTGTATCATTAAGTTCCTTCATGTTTGCATCAATAAAGGGAACGCCAGTATTACCTTCTGCCCATTTATTAAAAATGTCAAAATTTGTCTTAAAAGTGTGATTTTCCAGATCCCTGGTACCCCCAATCTGGAATATTTTATTTTTGTACTTTTTACCCATTAATCTAAAGAAATCGCGCCAAAGTAGTTCGAAAATCAACCAATATGTACTTTCATTAGCCATTCTTTCCTTTTCAAATCTTCTGATTTCATGATATATCATTTTAGGAGATAAGCAACCTATAGCTAACCAAGCAGAAAACCGAGAAGAAAAATTCCTACCTAACATCCCATTTCTGGTTTCTTTATACTTAAGAATCCCTTCCGATTCCCAAAGATAATCTTGTAATCTTTTGAGTGCGGCTGTTTCTCCTCCTTCAAATCCAGATTTATCGATATTATCTACATCGATAAAACCTAATGATTCCATAGTAGGTATTTCCCCGGAGTTTATTGGTACAGAAATTGGCTGAAACTGTTTTGTAGGCGTCGGAAATGGATCTCTTACTGGAATAATTCTTTCCACTTCCTTTCTGAACTGTGTAAAAATATCAGGTGTATGTGTCACAGGGAAGGGTAAGTCAGCGGTGTAATACAGCATTTTACCTCTAAAATACAATAACTCTTTACCCTCATGCCAAAGCAACTTTTCAAGATTGTCCTGAATTTTTACCTCTTCCTCCGTCCTCTCCCTGTTGCAATAAATAGCAGTGGCCTTAGTTTGATTAGCAATATTTAATAAAATATTTTCTGTATGACCTACCCTCACAATTAAATCCGAACCAAGCTTATTTAAATTGAATCTCAAATCCTGTATGCTCTCCAATAAAAACTTCATTCTGAACTTACCGATTTTAGGGAATTCAAAGGATGTTTTTCCAAAAATTTGCCTTTCATCCAGTACAAAAACGGGAATAACTTCTTTTGCCTGCCGAACAGCCTCAAAAAGTGCCTCATTATCATGCAACCTTAAATCTTGTCTAAACCAAACGATAACCCTTTCCCTAAGCATAAAAATTTATTAGTTAAAAATCTTTACTTTAAACAACAATCACTAAGGTATGTTTTTAAAGATAGAAATAATTTATTCCTAATAAAATGATTTATATTGGGGACATAAACAGCAACAGAATGACAAAATATCCCTTCCGACATTTATTACCAGTTCTGCCACTTTTATTATCTGTGCATTTTTTATGTGGTCAAGAACATGCAGCATATTTGATTTTCAACCATAAAGGTGAAAAAGTAGATTATGAGCAAATGAAAAAAAAATCTGCAGAATACGAGGTGGTTTTTTTTGGAGAACTTCATAATAATCCAATTGCTCACTGGTTACAATTAAAATTGACCTCAGATCTTTATGAACTCAAGGATGGCAAATTGATTTTAGGTGCTGAAATGTTTGAAACAGATGATCAGTTGGTCATTGATGAATATTTATCAGGCAAGATAAATCTAAAAAATTTTGAAGAAGAGGTTAAACTTTGGGATAACTATAAAACAGATTACAAACCGTTGGTAGAATTTGCCAAATCGAAGAAATTATCTTTTAAGGCGACCAATGTACCCCGACGATATGCTAATCTGGTTTTTAGAACTGGCTTGGAAAGCCTTAGTGAACTCAGTGAATCAGCTAAGGCTCAATTTTTACCCCCTTTGCCTATACCCATAGATTTAGCATTGCCAACATATAAAAAAATGATAACTATGATGGGTAATCATGGTGGTAATACATCCGAAAATATGGTGAAAGCCCAGGCCATCAAAGACGCTACCATGGGTTACTCTATTTCTAACGCTGTAAAACCAAATCACCTTTTTATTCATTTTAATGGAGCATATCATTCAGACGAAAAAGAAGGTATTCTTTGGTATGTTAATAAATATAAACCCAATCTGAAAATTTTAACCATAAGTACTGTTGAACAGGACAAAATAGATGTTTTAGATGCAGAAAACTTTAATAAAGCAGATTTTATTCTGGTTATTCCAGAAAAAATGACTAAAACTTATTAATTTGGAAAAATTAGCCCTTTTTATTTTATTGATTTTATTCACTTCTTGTGGAAATACTACCTACCCTCAAGGAAAAATTCTTTATGAGAATTTTTGTGTGAGTTGTCACATGCCCGATGGTAAAGGATTAAAATCACTTATTCCTACCTTAGTTAAAGCGGACTACTTGTTGGAAAACCCTTTAAAGACTGCATGTATCATACGATATGGGCTAAAAGATACCATAATGGTAAATGGTAATCAATACACACAAGAGATGGCAGCCATTACTGTTTTATCAGATTTTGAAATAGCTAATATTATGAATTATATTCACTCATCATGGGGTAATAACATGCCATTCGTGACATTAGCGCAAGTAAAAGAAGCTTTGGACAGTTGCACTATTGAGTAATGTTCAAAAAATTATATTGAATTACAGATTTACTCGTTATTTTTGATAAACTATCTGACGTTAGATCGGAAAACATACTAATATGAAAATTAAATTTGCCCTTAAATGGTTTTTTGTTGGATTGCTTTGTAGCTACATGGCAAATATAAATGGACAATCCATTTTTGGAAACCAAAATACATCCTTAATTAAGGGAGAGGACACTATTTTTGTATGTGATACAGACCTTCAGGTAAATTTGCAGAGTATATCTGCCGTTTACTACAAATGGTCACCATCCAACTTATTTAATGATGCAACAGCGGCGAACCCAATAGTCCGCCCAATACAATCTGGATGGGTTTATTTAACTGCATTAGTAAATGGAACGGTATTAAAAGATTCTACGTACTTATCCATCGTTAAACCTAACCTAGCCAAAGGAACTTTCAACGTCGCTCCCATTTGTGCTGGAACACCCCTTTTATTGCCTATTCAATCTAATGCGGGAAACCAGGGAATTTCATGGACTACCGATTTAAAGACCGATATTTTAGATAACGGAAGTGCAATCATCTATCCTAATACCTCCGGCATTGCTACGGTAAGCCAACAAATTGGCAATTGTACCTCAGTGCTAAACTTTAATTATCTGGTGAAAGAAACACGCGTAAATATAATCTCTGAAAAGGATACCATTGAAATATGTAAAGGAACTAAACTCACTTTAAAAGCAGGAACTAATACGGGTGTAACCAACAATGTTAACTGGCTACCTAATGACAAGTTCATTGACAATGCCAAGGGTGGTACTGTAAAAGTGGAGCCGCTCGTTTCGACTACTTACATAGCGAGTTTTATCCAAGACGGTTGTACGGTGAAAGATTCCGTGAGAGTCAGAGTAGATTCACTCCCGTCAAAATTAATTATTTCAAAAGACGAAAATAAAGAACAATATTGCCAGGGAACGATAGTAAAATTAACCTCCCCTGTTTATAATCCTTCAGAGTACCCAGATATCAAACATAGTTGGTTTCCATATAAAGGATTTGAATCGCCTGATTCTCTATACAACTTGGTTATTACAACCATCGATAGTATTATTTTATTTAGAGCTACCACAAATCATGCCTGCAGAGATACCCAACCAGCTATTATACCAGTCATAAAACCAAAAAGTCTTACACTAACGCCAAAAGATACAACCATTTGTATTGGACAAAAGGTTACTTTGAATTTATCTTTTGAAGGTCTCGGCGAGATAACATGGGAACCTGAAGACGTCGTGTCGTGCAAAGGGTGTAAAAATCCTACCCTATTTTTAACACAATCGAAAGAAGTTAAGGCGACGGTAAAAGAAAAAGACTGTCCCACAACCATAACGGCAAAAATTAATGTCATACCAGATCCATCTATAGGTTTTAATACAAAAACAACCATTTGTCGAGGAGAAGAAATACAGCTTTTGGTGGCTAATGACCCATTGGTAACCTACACCTGGAGTTCCTCAACCGATCCAGCATTTACATCGGTAAATCCATTAATTAAAGTAAAACCTATCGTAAATACTGTATATACAGTAAAAGCACAATCTGGCACCTGTGCACCGACGACAGCATCAATAACGATTACAGTGATACAACCATCTACGGTAAGCATCCCGGCGAATCTGACCATTTGTCCCGGACTTCCTGTAAACCTGGAAGCTACGGGTAATGCAGTACTTGGTGTGGATCAACAATATAAGTGGTCATATAACAATCAAACTGTTTTAGGTCCTAAACTTGCATTACAAGGTCTCACTACTACCACCACATTTACCATGGATTATACCTATGGTCCAAATTGTGGATCAGACAGAAAATCTGTCACGGTAACTGTGGCAGCCCTCCCAAGACTTTCCAATTTTAAAATTGAACCCGTTGAAGCAAATACTTCAGGTGTTCCATTGGGGGAAAAGGTTACCATACTTGCCAATCTGACGCCATTAAATCTTCCAGGTATAACCTACACCTGGAAGGCAAACGGGAAAGACATTCCCGGATCTACCCCATTATTAGAACATGTACCGACAGAAAATCCTACTACCTATACCCTTGTTATTAAAAACACCACTGGTTGTGAGTTAACGTTTAGTTCACCCCCAATACCGGTTTTAGCCCCCGTATATGACATCCCTAATGCATTTACTCCAGACGGAGATGGAGTAAACGATTTCTTTAATGTAGTATTCAGAGGAAAAATAGAAATTACTACTTTCAATGTATTTAACCGATGGGGACAGACAGTTTATAAGAACGACACACCGACAACTGGCTGGGATGGCAAGTTTAATGGCACAGATTCACCAAGTGATATATATGTTTACTACATAGTCATTAAATTTCCTGACGGTCAGGAGTTCATTAAAAAAGGAGATTTGACATTATTCAGATAATTCGACCATAAACGTCTTTAAAATATCCTTTTTAATTGCTAATAACTTCCCTTTTTGAGCTTCTTCCAGCTTTAAAAATCGATCATTTCCTGTTTTAATGGCTTGTTTTTCTCTAAAGTATAGAGAAAAATAAGCCATTAATCCCAGCGAAAGTGTTATAGGTATGAACAAAAAAGACAAATTAACTGAAAGAATAATGACAATAATCAGGTAAAGTAACGACACGCCAAAAGCTGCACCAAATCGAACAGGAGATTTGAACGAAAGGTGTTTTACTTTATTATGAACTACCCAATCTGCAAAGTAGGTTATAGGAAATACAAAAATAGTTCCAATAAAAGAGATCAGATGAAAAACAGGAAAGGTGCTAACCCAGGAAGATTTAATTTGTGTTGAAATAACGATGTCGCTAAGTTTGTATTTTTCTAATAAATCCAGATAGGATCTAATTTTTAATTTGGTGCTATCTTTCAAACTATGACTTGCTTCCTCATTCCAAAATCCAGCCACTTTCCTTTCCATGTTTAAAAGGGAATTATCAAATTGATATACCTTGAAAAATGAATAATTTCGGGTGTTTCGTGCCATAGTCAGGCAAGTTTCAATCAGCTCCTCGTCCTCATGATGATCGATAGTGACCATATAATCATTTAATCGACTGGCTAAATCTGTAAGTAACCTTTGGTGATCCGGGGATTTCCCATCACCATAATAATTTCTTACAGACATTGGCTCACCAATGTGAAGTATTGGAGTTGTTCGAAACGATATAGCATCAGCATAACTTACTCCTACGGGAACAATATATAGATCATCCAAATGAGGAAAATGGGTTAAAGTGCCGAAAGCGATTCTCGCCACCCCTCTTTGTAAAGGCCTTAATCTTTTTTCGTGTTCCGTTCTTCCTTCCGGAAATAAAGCCACTAATTCACCCTTTGAAATGTATTCATAACAGCGAAAAAAAGTATCGTAATTATTTTTTAATGAACCAAAACCTGACTCCTTTTGCCTGAAAACAGGAATCATCTTAGCCTGATTCAAAAGAAAACGATAAAACGATTTATTAAAATGATCGCCTCTTGCCAGAAAATGTATTGGTTTATTCATATTTGCTGCCATAATAACGGGTTCAAGAAAAGCCGTTGGATGATTCATTGCGATGAGAAAGGGCTTCTGATGCGGCAAATTTTGTAATCCAGATAAAAATATATTCCGGAAGTAAACTTTGATAGCCAATTTAACCAAAGGTTTTAGAAAAAAGTAGAGCATAAAAATCAACCTGTTTAATAGAATGTTTACCTTCAATACAAGTTACTAAAGGTACTTCTAAATTTTTATGGAAGAAAAAAAAATATTGATTTGTATTGGAGGACCAACTGCCTCCGGAAAAACAGCTTTGGCTATTCATTTGGCAAAAAAATATAATACTGAAATTATTTCAGTGGATAGCAGGCAACTTTACAAGGAGATGAGTATTGGAACTGCCAAACCAACACCTGATGAACTAAAGACTATCCCTCATCATTTTATAAATCATGTTTCTATTCATGATCCATATGATATTGGCCTGTTTGAAAAAGAAAGCATGACTGTTTTAGAGGATAGATTTAAACATCACGACATTATAATTGCCGTTGGAGGCAGTGGATTGTATTTCAAAGCCATGCTTGAGGGTATCGATGTATTCCCGCTTGTCAGTCCTGACATAAGTACTCAGCTACAAAAAGAATATCTAGAAAAGGGCCTGGCTTATTTAAAAGGTCAACTGCAAGAAATTGACCCAATTTATTTCCAAATGGTAGATCAAAATAATCCGGTTCGGTTAATCCGAGCTATCAGTATTTTTAGAGAAACAGGCATACCTTTCTCAAACTACAGAACAGGAAAAAAAGTGGACAGGTTTTTTGAATCTCATTGTTTTTATTTAAGTCCACCAAGAGACTTACTTTATGAAAAAATTAATGATAGGGTAGAAAAAATGGTGGATGATGGATTGATAGACGAAGTTCGCTCTCTACAGGAGTTTAGAGATTTAAAGGCACTACAAACAGTTGGTTACACAGAGTTATTTAAATATTTTTCAAAAGAGTATGAAATTAAAGAAGCCATTCTGAAAATAAAACAGCACACAAGACAATATGCAAAAAGACAATTAACATGGTTTAATAATGCAGAAAAGTGGACAAAATGGGAGGATTCAAACATGATTTTATTCTGAGCAAATATTTATTTGCTTAATTATATTCTATAAAATTAAATTTTTTAATTTTTTTTAGTTAATATTGAACAAAAGAAGAAAATATTTGTCTAACCCTAAAACATTTTCGAAATGAAATTTTACGATTTCGTCATAGCAGGTGCGGGATGTTCTGGGTTAAGTCTGGCGACAGCGTTAGCAAAGGCAAATATTAAAAAGTCTATCCTATTGATAGACAATAAAATACATTCAAATCAAGATAAAACTTGGTGCTTTTGGGACACATGTACGGCGCCAGTTTTACCTTACACATGTACAACTTGGCAAAATCTATCCTTTTATTCAGATAATTATGAAAAGAAGGAAAAAATACTCCCTTTCAAATATTTTGGTATAAGATCCAGTGATTTTTACAAATACAATTATGAAATTTTGGAGAGTGCTGAAAATATAGACATAGTTGAAGAAAATATAGAAAGTATTTACGGGCTAGAAGCTGGTGCTTGCCTCGAAACAAAAACACAAAAATTCTATTGCCAATATTTGTTCAACTCAACATCAATCAATGTTGAGGATGTCAAAACTAATTTCAATCATTCTGGTTTGAAACAGCATTTTCAGGGATGGTTCATAAAATCTGAAAAATCTGTATTCGATATAAATACAGCAACCTTCATGGATTTCAGGACAGAGCAACATGAAGACGCTCGTTTTTTTTATGTCTTACCTTATTCTGAAAAAGAGGCGCTCATTGAATACACTATCTTTTCAAAGAATGTACTGTCAGATAAAGAGTATGACGAGCAAATTGAAAAATATGTTCATGAAACGCTAAGAATAGAAAAATACGCTATAATTGAAAGAGAAAAGGGTATCATTCCTATGGAAATCATCCATTCAGAAACTACCCATGCTCATATAATTCCTATTGGGATTGTTGGCGGCGCATTAAAACCAAGTACTGGATTTGCTTTTTCACTTATTCAAAAACAAGTAGACCAAATAGTCGAATCTATACAATCAGAGAAATTCCTTTTCCGTAAAAATAGCATTCAGACAAGGTTTTCATTTTACGATACGATACTCCTTCATTTACTTCAAAAGGAAGAAATCAGTAAATCAAATATTTTTATTTCTTTATTTAAGGGCAATAAGATTAGTAGTATTCTTACCTTTTTGTCGGAGAAATCAAAAATTTTTAACGAAGTAAAAATATTCCTATCGCTACCAATAAGGATTTTTATCAGTGCATTGATTGAAATTTATTTGCCGCGAAAAACGAAGGAAAAATCATATTCTCCAATTTATCAAACAGTAAGGTGATTTATGAGAAATCCTAGAATACACTTCATTGTGCAATTAATTACTTTGGCTATAGTCCTGGTTAGTTTTAGTAGCCATGAATGGCTTATATCTAGTTCTCTTTTAGTCGCTTTAGTATTAATTGTAACGATTGGTATTCCACATGGGGCAAATGATCATTTGCTTTTTTTCAACTTAATCAAAAAAAACATAAATAAAAAAAGCAGTGGAGGAACATTATTTTTTGCAGCTTACCTAGGACTCATATTTTTATATGTTTTAAGTTGGTACAATTTTCCAACTTTCTCTCTTGCTTTATTTATCTTAATATCAATTTACCATTTTGGTCAATCAAACCTTTACATTTCCCCCATTAAATCTAGAATTGTAAAATTGGTTTCTATTTTCATTTCAGGCAGTTTTGTTTTATTAACCCCCATTTTTGCTCACATTGAAACGGCATTGCCTGTTATTCAAACACTTTCAAAAAACCCAGCTCTTTTGACTATATCTAATGAATTGGGAATTAAACTAGCCATATCGTTAGGAATTTTAATGATTATCCATTGGTTAATAATGATAATATCGAAACAGATAAATTTTAAAGTTGGATTTCTTGAAATATTCAATGTCATTATTTTGTTTGGACTCTTTTATTTTAGTCCATTATGGATAGGTTTCGCTGTATATTTTTCTTTATGGCATGCCATTCCTTCCGTTGAAGACCAGATAAATTTCTTCAAGACCACTCGGGCAAACTATAATTTAGGAAAATATGTGCGAGAGATACTTCCATTTTCATTGATTGCCATATTAACCTTGCTAATAGCTTACCATTATTCAGGAAATTATATATCCGTGAACCAAGGCATTGCTCTTTTGTTTAGTTTCATAGCAGTTATAACATTACCACATATGGTTATGATGGATTTATTATATCAGCGAATGGAAACAGATAAGAAGCGACTAAACTAAATGTGTAATTTTTTAACAACTTAAATAAATATTTTTGCTATGGATGCATTACAAAACTTTTCAAACTTGTTCCTTGCTACCTTAAAAGAAGGTGATTATGTAGGCTTCACATTTTTCATTGGCTCAATGGCGATGTTAGCTTCAACGGTATTCTTTTTTGTTCAAATGACCAATGTGTCAGGAAAATGGAAAGATTCATTGTTAATTTCTGGATTGATTACAGGAATCGCAGCAGTACATTATTTCTACATGCGCTCATTTTGGGCAGAAAATGGTACTTCTCCTACTTCTTTCCGTTACATCGACTGGATTTTAACTGTGCCATTAATGTGCGTTGAGTTCTACTTGATCTTAAAGGCATTTGGAGCTACTGTTTCATTGTTATGGAAAATGATTGGTTATTCATTATTAATGTTAATAGCTGGTTATTTAGGTGAAACCATCTACCGTGATCAGTCAGTAATGTGGGGTTTCATTTCAACTATCGGATACGTAGGTATTCTTTATGAGGTATGGTTGGGATCAGCTAAAAAATTGGCTGGAAACTCAAATGACCCAGCACTACAAGGTGCATTCAAAACATTAGGTTGGTTCGTATTAGTTGGTTGGGCTATCTATCCAATTGGTTACATGGCCATTCCTGGTGGTTGGTTAGACGGTGTATTACCATTAGAGTCATTAGACATTATCTATAACATTGGTGATGCTGTTAACAAAATTGGATTTGGATTAGTCATTTATTCTTTGGCTGTATCTAAATAAGAAAATCTCCCTTTCATTGAGGAATACACGGTTCGTGTATTCCTCTTTTATTTTTTGGAAAAAATATGAAAAGGGCATTTTTTTGAGGTTTGAATATCCTCCTTTTTCCAGGCAGGCGTATTATAATAAAAGTTTGGACTAAGTACTTTGTTTTCAAAACTAGTATGAAATACCTGCATAGTAGAACCAGAAACTGGAGGAACAATCCAACTCCAATCTGCCATTACCTCTCTGCCAAGTTTATTTTCTTGCGCTATAAATTTCATAAACTGTATCGATGCTTCATGGTGATCAGTCAAAGAAACTCCAGCTTTTTCGAAAGAATATTTTACGGCATAATTTAATTCAAGCATAGCTCTATCCTTCCAGAATAAATCTTTACCTACAATATTTAACCCCATTTTTTCCGCGATCAAGGGAAGTTTATTATACCTGTTAAAATCACCTAAATTTCTCGATCCAATTTCAGTTACCATATACCAGCCATTGAACGGTGCTGCTGGATAATGAATGCCACCCATTTCAAGAACCATATCTGAAATAACAGGTAATGCGTTCCATTTTAATTCCAATTTGCTAAACCATGCTAAATCTGGATGAGAAATAGGAATTTCTTTAATTAAATGAGACGGAATTTCAAAAAACTCAGGATTTTTACCTTCAAATTGAAAAACGACAGGTAAAACATCAAATTCAGTACCTCGTCCACTCCATCCAAGTTCAATACATTTATCTGTAAATTCGAGTTGTGCAGGATCACCTAAAATTTTACCTTCCGACCTGTAGGCAGCATATCTTATAATTTGATTATTCCAAATTCGTAGTGGTGCAAAACCATCTTTATTTTCCTGTGCGAATAAAGTTAAAACAGGCTTAATCTTTCCATTTCCAAAAGCCATTTCTAAATGGTTAAATACAGCCATTTTAATCTCCTCAGCAGTCTTTATCGATCTACAGTCAACTATTTTAATAGATTTCCAGAAAAGCCTTCCGATACATCTATTACTATTCCTCCAGGCGACAGAGACCCCAAACTCAATTTCATCTATGGTTTGAGTATAACTTCCTGATTCGTTAATTTCATCCGCAACCTCAATCAACCTTTCTTTTAAATTGGGAAGGTTTGATTCTTTATAAAACAAACTTAAAAATTCACAGGCATTTTCATACAATAGGTTCACCGATTTTGAATTTTTAAAGGTTGAAAATTTGAGTGCATTCATAACAAAGCATTTTGTTTTTATGTTTAATAAGGAAAATAAAATCTTTCATTATATATTTCAATAACTTGCAGAAGCGTTCCTTTAATTAAAAAAACTAAAAATGATCTGGAAACAACCCATAAACGAAACCGTTATAAATGAAATGGGCAAGAATACACTCATGGACACATTAGGTATTCAAATTGTAGAAATAGGCTCTGATTTTATTAAAGCTTCTATGCCGGTTGATCACAGAACCGTTCAACCCTTTAGAATTTTACATGGTGGTGCAAGTGTTGCATTAGCAGAATCCTTAGGTAGCTTTGCAGGTACTTTATGTCTGGAAAATTTAAATACACATACCATCGTTGGTGTAGAAATAAATGCCAATCATTTAAAAGCAGTAAAAGAGGGGGAACCTCCTGTTACTGGCACAGTGAAGCCTATAAGAATTGGTAAAACCATACAGGTTTGGCAAATTGATATTTGTAATTCAAAAAACCAATTAACTTGCACCTCAAGGATAACATTAGCCGTAATTCCCTTAAAATAAAAAGAATGAGAAAATCACTAGCCCTACTGCTTGTTTTAATCCCCTCCATATTTTACGCACAGCAGGTTATTAAATACCAAAATTCTTACGGGTCTGCTGATATTAATTTATTAAAATTAAGTCAAACTGATGAGTATAATCAATATAATGACATCTGGGGATTTGTTGGAAAAGACGGACTTGAATATGCTATTTTAGGTACCACAACGGGAACAGCTATTTATTCACTAAAAGATCCAAAAAATCCAAAAAGAGATACTTTCATACCAGGAATTACGTCCATTTGGAGAGATATGAAATCCTATAAGAATCATGTATATGTAACCGCTGATCAAGGAAATCAAGGTGTACTTATTATTAATATGACACAAGCTCCCAATAAAATCACGTATAAATATAGCCGTTTACCTGCACCTACTCCGATTAATCCCGGCAATGTTGGAAACTGTCATACTTTATGGATTGATGAAAAAGGTTTTATGTATTTATCAGGCTGCTCCCCACAATCTGGCGGGGTCTTAATATACGATTTAAATAATAACCCTGAGGAACCCATTTTTGTAGGTGCTGCAGATGCTATTTACAGCCACGCCAATTATGCTCATAACGATACCTTATTTAGTGCTGAAATATATGCTGGTAATTTTTCAATCTACGATATTAAAGATAAGAAAAAAATTACAAGATTAGCCTCGCAACCTACCACTACACGATTTACACATAATGTTTGGTTGTCCGATGACCATAAATACCTGTTTACAACCGACGAAAAACCACAAGGTAAAGTAGATGCTTATTCCGTTGAAAATCCTTCCGACATAAAATTGTTACATAGTTTTCGTCCCCCAGTTTTACTAAACCAAAACTCCCTACCCCACAACACACATTTTATTAAAAATCTTAAAGGAAGTTTTGTTGTAACCTCCTGGTATGACGAAGGAGTTTCAGTAGCAGATGTTTCTGACCCTTCCAATATGGTAGAAATAGGCATTGGCAGAACCACAAAAGGCGGAAATGGATGTTGGGGTGCTTATCCATTCTTACCATCTGGCCTGATCCTTGCCAGTGATATGGATAACGGACTTTTTATTTATGAACCAAATTACACCAAAGCGGCTCGTTTTGAGGGTATAGTACTTGATTCAGTAACGAAAATACCTGTAAATGGAGCTAAAGTTATTCTTGAAGGATTAATTAGAAGAGAAATTGTAACAGACGGCTTCGGACGTTTTAAAACTGGGACGCCAGAAACTGGAATGATTAGCCTTGTTGTAAGCAAAAATGGATTTGAAACAAAAAGAACATCAAAGCTACTCTCAAATTCATTTTCAATAAAAAATGATACCATTTATTTATCACAAATGGTTAGATCAAACCTGGATGGAAGAATTATTTCAAATGAGTCTGGTTTACCTGTTACAAATGCAGAAGTTGGATTATTCACAGAAGGAATTTTATCGACGAATTCAAAAACCAAAGAAAATGGATCATTTTCGTTAACAAATCTCATTCCTTCAACCTATCATTTTTCAGCTGGTAAATGGGGGTATAAACCTTTGACTTTTAAAAACATTACCATTCCTACCAATCAAAATATTAATGAAAAACTTATCACAGGATATTTTGATAATTTCAATTTTGATTTAGGCTGGACGGTAACAAATACTTCAACAGTTGGAAAATGGGAAAGAGGCTCTCCAATTGGCACCAATTATAATAATCTGATTTCTGCACCATTTAATGATAGTTCAAATGATGAAGGCAACACTGCTTTTGTAACTGGAAATATAGGTGGTGAGCCAGGGGCTGGGGACATTGACAATGGTATTACGCAATTGCATTCACCAGCAATGACTTTTGCTCCTAATGCACAACTTAATTTAAGTGTTGATATATGGTTCTTTAATTCAGGAGGTAATTCAACACCAAATGATACTTTATTTATTTATGCCACCAATGGCTTAGGTGATTCCATACTACTTCATAAACAATTTGAAAATACCCCAAACTGGAAAACGCTTGTCATTAATGATATTCAAAAAAAGATAAAAACAGGATCAAAAAATAACCTTCATTTTATAGTTGGCGATCTTGGTGCAAGTGCCCACTTAGTGGAAGCAGGAATAGATAACTTTAGTATTGAACCAACCATTCAGACTAGCCTCCAACCTATCTTTAAACATAAAGCTTTCCGTGTTTATCCTAATCCAGGAAAATTCGAAGCGATGGTACAATTTGATGAAAAAGAACAAAATAGGACTGGAACCATAGCACTTTACAATCAAAATGGTCAATTACAACAGCAAATTAAGGTTGAAGGTCAAGAAAATATCAGGCTTGGCAGAGACGTAGTGCCTGGTTTATATATCATATTATGGCAGAATGAAAATGGATATGCTCAAATAGAGAAATGGATTAAAATGGAGTAATCCATTTTTCTAATTATAGGAGAATTACTCTCCTAATAGCAGATGCTGATGAAAATTTAATGCTTTTAAAATCTATCTTTTGATTCTTAATATTTTTTGGTGCTGGGGAAATAAATGATTTAGCTATTCATTTACGGAAGCTGAATTGTTAATATCGCCAGCTTTAACACCAATAAAATCTTTATCAAGAATGGGAGATTGAAGATTTTGAACCATAAAGGCATTTAAGTTGAGTCCCAAAAGTGGTGAAGCTATATTCATAAAACCATTCTCAAATGGAACAAATTGCCAAATTGGCACTTTTTCAAAACTGTTTGTTAAACCTAACAGCGCACGTTTTAATAAAATAAGATCTGATGTTGAAATAGTACCTGAATTATTCACATCTGCAGCCAGCATTTTAAATGGACTTTTTAGGATTTCCCTATTGAGAATATGCTTCTGGACCTGCAATAGGTCGAAAGTGGACAATCCATTTAATATTGTACTTGATTTAGCAAAATCCAAAATATAATTTTTTCCTGTTGAAAGCCCGGAAAAAGCATAATTTCCCTGTCCATCAGAAACGGTTGAGACAGAAAAACCATTATCCCCAATCAATAGAACATTTGTATTTGGAATAGGCGTGTTCGTTTCGGTGTAAATGACGCCTGCGATTTTTCCTTTTTCCACCAGAGGGTTATCCAATCCTATGATTTGCATGGAGTCAGATAACATCGGGTCTAGCCAGTCTTTTAACCGAGTGGAGGGTGTTCCTCCTCCATCCCATGATAAGGAGAAACGGGAAAAATACCCATTGGAAACACTGCAGTTTGCTGATCCTCCATGTAAGAGACCTGTTAATTGATTTGCTTCATTGAGTAATGCGCAACCTGAAGAACCTATTTCAAATGAACCGAAAGTATACTGTACAAAAAAATGATGATTTGCGGGCGATATTCTATTATTGTCCCATTTAATGGTACTGGTAAAAACAGGTGCTGGACGATTTGAAATGGATATCTTTTTAATATCCCCTTTAGGATGATGGACCATTTTACTTTTCTGAGGACCAGTTGAGGACCTATTCCAACCTAAAAAATATGGATTGAAAGAAGAAGGAATTGAACCGGAAAGCTCAAACAACAAAAAATCATTCTCAAGTCTGCCAGCAAGTAATTTAGCTCCTTGAATATACGAAAAAATGGGTTCCGTTGCTGGTTGATTACACGTCAGGGATTGATAATTAAAATCAAATCTCCAAAAATCATACATAGGAGTATAACCATCCTGGCAATGAAATGCAGTTAATACAAGAGGTTTTCCATCATTTTTGGTATTATTCACCAAATTCCCTGTACAAAAACCAATACCCTCTTTTACAACAACATAGATTCTACAAATTCCATTTTTTTCCTTTTGAATGATATCTCCTTCAGGGCAAATAATATTGGTATGACATGATTCAGATGCACCAAACCCTAAAGTCTCAGTATTTCCTTTGGAAACATCACCCTCTGCATTACCAAAAACAGGTTTGTAACCAATATCCATCCTAAAAATGTGGATATAACTTTTTAATTCAGTTATGGGCGGCTCGATGAGTTCCAATCTTATTTTATTCGAAGAAAAAAAACCCAATAATTTTTTCTCTATTTTACCTTCGGCACCAATAAATCTGCCAGAGGGAATATCATTTTGCCCTACAAATACGGAAAGAACCGCTCCATTTGACAAACTGAAAGTATCTAATAATGCGGCTAGTGCCAAGGCATTGTTAGAGGCCTCTATGGTAAGATTCCAACGTCGATAGCCACTTTGATCTGTAGACCATTTACCACTATTTTGCAGATTTAAATCAACGGCAATAGGTACTGAAACCCTATATCCAGGCTGTAAACTATCTGATTTTTTAACTTCCACCCAATCTGGCTCAGGTAAATTAAAATAATCAAGCCTTTGATTGACCTCCACTGGATTTTGACAAAAACCCAAGAACGGAGTCATCAAAAGGAAAAAAAACATAATTTTTCGCCCTGAATTCATTAATGGAATAGGAGTTAGCAGCAAATACTACTTAGATTATAAATCTCCGTAAAGGAAACCAATGACTAAAAAATTTACTTCACGCACATCCAAACGATAGTCCTTTTTGAAACCTTTTCTGAATTTTGAAGAATTAACTTTCGCCAATTCAGATTGATTTTTAGCCTCTTTTTGAGAGGCATTAATCATACCAGTATTAGAATAATAGAATTTATTTTCGGTCAATGAATCATCTTGATAAATTAATTCCCTTAAATAAATAACTCTTCTGTTATAAAGAAAGAACCATTGTTCTGTTTGTGATTTCTGTGTTTTAATAACGACTGGAACACCTGTTAAATTGTACAAAGTCATTTCAGCAAGACCATCAACATGTTTTACAGTGATAGGACCTTTAACCTCATAATCGTTCATTTCCTTAACAATTCTCTCCACCTCTTTCTCTATCAAAGGCACAGTTTCTGGACCAACATCTGTCATTTGAAAGACAGGAGGACTTTTTTCTGTTTCATTTTCAATACTTTCATCTGATTTACAACTATAAAAAGCGCTGCAAATTAAAAATAAAAGTAACTGGTTTAAATTTGTGTAAAATTTCATGGGATATAAAAATTAAAATTCAAATCGTGAGTTCTGAACCGATTACTCTTTAAGGTTTGGTTCTATAAGATATTCATCACATTGCAGGATAAGCATACTAAATGGTTTAATTTTCGCATTCCTACCTTTAAAACCACCATCTGGCTTTAGAAAAACATTTTGATCATCAACTATTGTTTTCCAATCTGCAAATGGAAAATTAACATTTTGGTCTTTATCTGTTCCGTTAATCATAACATGAATATATTTCCAGGGTTCATTTGGCGCATTCTCAATACTATACTCAACTAAGCCCTCTTTTGGTTCTTTGTTAAATGTAATATGATTACGAATATCCGCTGCGTTTCCCAACCTAAAAGCCGGGTGAGTTTTCCTAAGTTGAATTAACTTTTGTACATAATCGGTAACTGTTATATTGGAATCCTTTCTTACCCAATCCATTTGATTAATGGCGTCAGGAGATTCGAAAGAATTTTCAACTCCATTTTTTGTTCTTAAAAATTCACAGCCTGCATGCAAAAAGGAAATACCCTGAGATGTTAAAACGATTCCAATGGCTAGTTTTTGCATGGAAATCCTATCTTGGACTGAAACCGCTGGATTGGATATTTCCAATCTATCCCACAAGGTATGATTATCATGACATGAGGAATAAACAACGGTTTGATTGGGTTCCAATGCCCAGGGAGCTTTGGTATAATTAACCTTATCATAATTGATTTGTGGATGAAATACTCCCCCAACGATACCGAAACGCACAGACTCTGCCAAATCAGTCTTTCCACTAACGAAACCCTTTTCCGATGGGGTAAAGACATGACCTTTGAGTCCATCTCTTATTTCGTCAGAAAAAGCAGCAATGCCAGTTAAGCTTTTAATATTAGACTTTATAGCTCTTTTGTTTTCAGGTAAAGGGCTTCCACCAGCGGTCCAGCCTTCTCCATACAAAAGAATATCAGGTTTAACTTTTATGAGCGTATCCCTAATAAGTTCCATAGTTTTTAGATCATGAATACCCATTAAATCAAACCGAAAACCATCTATATGATACTCGTTTACCCAATAGAGCAAAGATTCAATCATAAATTTTCTAAACATTGGTCTTTCCGAAGCTGTTTCATTACCGCAAGCAGAAGCATTTGAAAAACCACCCTCACTATTTTGTCGATAATAATAATTTGGCACCAACTGATTAAAAACAGCGTTTTCAGTATCACCTGTATGATTATAAACTACATCGAGGATAACACCTATATTATTGCTATGAAAGGATTGAATTAATTTTTTAAATTCATTTATCCTAACCTTACCGTCATAAGGATTAGTAGCATAAGAACCTTCAGGTACATTGTAGTTTTTTGGATCATACCCCCAATTGTATTGAGGGGTTGATTTAGATTCATCTAAAGACTTAAAATCAAAAGAAGGCAAAAGGTGTACATGCGTCACACCTAAATTTTTTATATAATCTAGACCAGTAGGTAAACCCATAGGTGATTTTGTTCCTACCTCAGTTAATCCTAAGAATTTTCCCTTATTTACTATGCCACTTTGAGGATGAATGGAGGCATCTCTGACATGAAGTTCGTAAATTACAGCATCTGTTTGATTTTTTAATGAAGGACTTTTATCAAATGCCCAAAGGTCTGGATTTGTATTCTCCAGATTTACAATCATACCCCTATCCCCATTTACCCCTACCGCTTTTGCATAAGGATCAGGCACTTCATTTAACCAGCTATTCTTGTATTTAATTTTAAAAGTATAATAGTAGCCCTCCCAATTACCAGCAAGTTTATATGTCCAATTACCCTTAATTTGCCTTTTTAAAGCAATAACCCTCAACGGATTACCACCAATTCCTGCCTTATAAAGCTGAAAAGAAACCTCAGAAGCTGTTGGTGACCAAACATTGATATTAACCTCATTATTCTTCCAGATAACCCCTAAATCATCTCCGTCATAAACAGGATAATCAAAAGAATTTTCATAAATAGCCTGGCTGTTCAATGTTGTTGCATAAATTAAGAGAATGAACAGATATATTCTTTTCATGAATTTTTTCTTAGAGTTTCGACAAAGATAAACTTTATTATTTTAACAAAAAATTAACAGTTTGAAAAAAATGTAATTTCTCAATAATAAAAGAAAAGAAAGTTAAAAGACATACATTTGCGAAAGCCTTAACCGCAACATTTAATTTTATGCGGAATCATTCAGAAAACATTCTTGACCTAGTCATTGAAAAACTAGGTAAACCTTATAAAGATTTATCTTTTTTATTGCAGGCATTCAAAGATGTCCTTATAGAAAATGGTGAAATTGATGTCGCAAATTCGATACCTCTATTACAAAGCAAAGTAGATGATGTTACATTTCTTGATGACAGAGGGGTTCAACTATACTCAATATTATTTCAACTAGTTCATATTGTAGAAGTTAATGGCGCTGTTCAACAACGTAGAAAAGAAGAAAATCAAGATTTAAGTCAAGTCAGAGGATTATGGGCTCACCAAATTAAAAAAATTAAACATGCCGGCATTGATTCTATGGATATTACATCGGCTTTAAAAAAAACCAGGGTTGAACCCGTTTTAACAGCACATCCAACGGAAGCAAAACGAGCTACAGTATTAGAACACCATAGAGAATTGTATTTATTAATTGTAGAGAGAGAAAACACTATGTTTTCCAGCCAGGAATTGTTGACCAATAAAGAGAATATTAAGTCATCAATATACCGATTATGGAAAACAGGAGAAATATATCTTGAGAAACCTGACGTTCCATCTGAAATAAGAAACGTATTACATTATTTTACCAACGTTTTCCCTGAAGTTATACCCATTTTGGATAGACGACTTATTCAAGCCTGGGAATTTCTGGGTTTTAACAAAAAGGATTTATTTGAACAAAGGGCTTTTCCTCAGGTTACTTTTGGCAATTGGGTAGGTGGCGACCGCGATGGACATCCATTAGTCACCTCTAAGGTAACCCTCGAAACGTTAAACCAATTAAGGCTCAATGCCTTTGTTGTGTTGAGAAGAAAATTGACACAACTTGTTAAACAATTAAGTTTTGCTTTAAACATTGAAGATGCACCCGATCATCTACAATGGAGAATAGGAGAATTGTTGTTAGAACTGGGTGAAAATGCCTACGAAGTATATAATAGGAACAAAGGGGAAGCATTCCGTCAATTTATAAGCTTAATCATTGAAAAATTACCTTTAGCAACGGCAAGGGGCCATGCAACAGCATTACAAGAAAGGAGCATTAGCTACAGATATTCCTTTGAGTTAAAAAAAGATTTAGAATTATTACAATCTGCTCTTAAAGATTATGGAGCTATTACTATTTCAGAAACTGAAATTTATGAAAGCATTCGCCTGGTAGAAACTTTTGGTTTTCACCTTGCCAAATTAGATATAAGACAAAATAGTGCCTTTCACGATAAGGCCATTTCTCAATTAATTAACGCAACGGGCAAACCCGGAGAATGGTTTGTTCAAGCATCAGAAGAAGATAAACTTGCGTTTATTGAAGAGGAGCTAGCTTCTGGCAGGCCTTTTGTTAGAAATATGAATGATTTAGCAGATGAAGCCAGAAATGTAATGGAAGTTTATACTGTTATTTCTGAGCACATTCAACAATATGGAACCGAAGGTATGGGCTCATTAATAGTCAGCATGACCAGAAATGTTTCTGATTTATTGGTTGTATATGTATTGGCAAGAGAAGCAGGACTAACGCGATATACTCCTGATGGAATGGTCTGCATGTTACCCGTTGTGCCGCTCCTTGAAACCATAGAAGATTTATCCAACGGACCAGCTATTTTAGAAGCATTTTTATCACATCCTGTTACAATAAGAAGTTTGAAATATCAGGCCCAGCAACAAGAAATGCTTACCATTTCCCAACAAGTAATGATAGGCTATAGTGATAGTAATAAAGATGGTGGATTATTGTGTAGTCAATGGAATTTACATAAGGCACAAATAAATCTTTCGAACGCAGCAAATAAATTTGGCGTAAAAATTAGATTTTTTCATGGAAAGGGTGGAACTATAAGCCGAGGCGCGGGTCCGACTCATTATTTTGTACAGGCTCTTCCTGGACATTCTTTTAATGGTGATATTAGGTTAACTGAACAAGGGGAAACCATAGAACAAAAATATGCAAATAGGGTAAATGCGGTTTATAATTTAGAAGTTTTAACAGCTAGTTCTCTTTCTCACAGCCTTCTTGGATCATCAAAAGAACCCTCGGGACATCCTTTAGCTGACATTTTGGAATGGATGGCACAGGAAAGTCAGAGAGTGTATACCCAACTATTGAATGAACAAGGTTTCATAGAATTTTTTAGGCAGGCAACACCCATTGATGCATTAGAAAAAAGTAGAATTGGTTCTCGTCCATCCAGAAGAACTGGTGCTTACTCTTTAGCCGATTTAAGAGCCATTCCATGGGTATTTGCTTGGTCACAAGCAAGATATAATATGACCTCTTGGTATGGAATAGGTTCTACGTTAGAAAAGCTGAGAGCTGAACGTCCGAAGGATTACGAAAAATTCCAAAACGCAATAGAAGATGATCCATTTATTCGATATTTTATTACCAATGTAGATACGAGTCTGGCCCGTTCTTCCATTCATATTATGAAAGATTACGCTGAATTAGTAGATAATAAAAATATCAGAAATAAATTTTCGCAATTATTTGAGAACGAACTGTCTTTAACGGAGGCACATTTATCATTTCTACTTGAGAAAACATTAGAGGAAAGAAGGCCTAGACATTATTATTCTAATTTATTGCGAAACTCCCTTATTGAGGACTTACACCGTAGTCAAATCAGACTTTTAAAAGAATGGAGAATACTTTTAAAAAGCGATGACAGTCAGCAAACAGATAAAACACTTGTTTCTCTTTTGCTAACTGTCAATGCTATTGCCAGTGCAACTGGACAAACCGGCTAAACTTTATTCACTAATGGCTTTAACACCGGGTAAAACTTTTCCTTCCAGCATTTCAAGTAAAGCACCTCCACCCGTTGAAACATAACTTACTGCGTCAGAAAGGCCTACTTGAGTAACTGCAGCAACAGAATCTCCGCCGCCCACTAACGAGTAAGCACCATTTTGTGTTGCTTCAGCTACAGACTCCGCTATAGCCAAAGTACCTTTGGAGAAAGAAGACATTTCAAAAACACCCATTGGGCCATTCCAAAGAATAGTTTTTGCTGATTTAATGGTTGAAACAAAAGCTTCCACTGCTTTCGGACCAATATCTAATCCTAACCATCCCTCCGGAATATCATCAGCTGATACTACCATTGTTTCAGCATCGTTATCAAATTTATTGGCAGCGATAACATCAATAGGTAGAAGTAAATTTACACCTTTTAATTTTGCCTTATCTATTAATTGAAGGGCCAGATCAAGTCTGTCCAATTCAACAAGTGAATTCCCAATCTGACCACCTTTAGCTTTTATAAAAGTAAAAGCCATACCACCACCGATAATTAGGTTATCTACCTGATCTAACATTTTATCGAGAAGTAACATTTTATCAGAAACCTTTGCTCCACCAATAATGGCAGTGAATGGTTTTTCAGGACTCTCAATAATATGGCGGGCATTTTCAATTTCAGCTTTCATCAGAAAACCAAAACCCTTATTTTCGGCAGTAAAAAAATTAGCTACCAACGTAGTTGAGGCATGCGCTCTATGCGCTGTCCCGAAGGCATCATTAATATAAATATCAGCTAATGAAGCTAATATACCAGCCATTTCTTTATCACCTTTTTCCTCACCTGGATAAAAACGGGTATTCTCAAGTAGTATTACCTCCCCTGGTTTTAGCGCCTTACAAGCATTAACTGCTTCCGACCCAATACAATTAGATATGAAAGTAACGGGTCTGTTTAAAGTTGCTGATAAAAAGGAGGTTAAATGATTCAGTGTAAACTTTGTAACATTTAATTCCCCACTTTCCAATTTTTTTTGTTGGGGACGACCTAAATGAGAGCATAAAATCAAAGCTCCACCGTGCGCTAAAATATAATTTAGGGTCGGCAAAGAAGCTTTGATTCTATTATCATCTGTTATTTGGAAAGTACTAGAAAGAGGGACATTAAAATCCACTCTTACCAATACTTTTTTATTGTTAAAATCTATATTTTCCATAAAAACATTAAAATATTAGATTCGATCTGCTAACTGAGCTAATCTTGCAGAATAACCTGCTTCATTATCGTACCAACCCACAATTTTTGCAGTATTACCTTGAACCATGGTTAAATCGACATCAAAAATACAAGAGTGAGGATTTCCTAATATATCAGAAGAAACAATAGGTTCTTCACAATATTCAAGAATACCTTTCAAATAAGTTTCGGAAGCGGCCTTAAAAGCAGCATTTATTTCCTCCACGGTAGCTGCTTTTTTTAAGGTAGCAGTAAAATCGGTGACAGAACCATCTGGTACAGGAACGCGCATAGCATTACCATTAAGTTTACCCTTTAAATGAGGTAGAACTAATCCCACGGCTTTTGCAGCACCTGTTGAGGTAGGAACTATAGAAATAGCAGCAGCTCTCGCTCTCCTTAAATCTTCATGTGGAGAATCCTGAATTCTTTGGTCTGCTGTATAAGCATGAATGGTAGTCATAAAACCTGATTCAACGCCAAACGCATCATCTAATACTTTAACCATTGGTGCCAAGCAATTCGTCGTACAAGAAGCATTAGAATAAATATTATGGTCTGCTTGAATTACTTCATCATTTACACCTAAAACGATAGTAGGAATATCACCTTTTGCAGGCGCCGAAATGATAACTTTTTTGGCACCAGCAATCAAATGTAAACCAGCCGATTCACGATCTGTAAATCTACCTGTACTTTCAATGACAATATCAATGCCCATGTCTTTCCATGGAAGAGCTTTAGGGTCTCTCTCGGCGATAGCATGAATTTTTTTATTATTAACATATAAAAAATGTTCATCTGCACTTACTGTTCCTGGAAACTTACCATGTACAGAGTCGTATTTTAATAAATGCGCCAATGTAGCATTATCTGTTAAATCATTGATGGCAACTACTTCAATCCCTTCCATCTGAATGAGATTACGAAATGTTAGGCGACCGATTCGACCAAAGCCGTTAATAGCTATTCTTTTAGCCATGATGTTATTGATTTGTGAAGGTTTACGAAATATTTACTTAGTGTAAAAATGACATTAACTATAGTTTTAAAATCGCTGCAAAAATACATAAAAACTACTTACAGGATATTATTTTGTCTAAATAAGTATGAATTATAAATAATAAACCATGAAAAGCGATGTAGAAAGATTGTCAAAAAAACAATGAATTTTTATTTTATAAAAAAACGGCTAAAAAATTGGAAGAATAAGAATAGCTTATTACATTTGCATTCCTTTAGAAAAAAACTTTAGAATAAGTTTTTCACAAAGGCCCGTTCGTCTAGGGGTTAGGACGCAGGATTTTCATTCCTGTAACACGGGTTCGATTCCCGTACGGGCTACAAACAATACAATCCAACACGAACGGCCCGTTCGTCTAGGGGTTAGGACGCAGGATTTTCATTCCTGTAACACGGGTTCGATTCCCGTACGGGCTACAAACAAAAAAGCGGCTGTTTTTACCAAACAGTCGCTTTTTTTATTAAAAATCAAATAAGTCTTCCAGGAAACTTTCCTTTTTCTTCTTCCCATAGTATGGGTCTTTGTAATCTCTTTGCTCGTTCTCCCTGTACCTGCTTTTTTCGTCAGGTATTCTACTTCCTTGACTTTGACTAGTCGGTGAAGATCTTTCGATAATTTTATCAAGCTCTCCCCTATCTAACCAAACGCCACGGCATTTGGGACAATAATCAATTTCAACACCTAGTCGATCTGACATCACTAGCAATTCATCACATGATGGACATTTCATATTTACTTTATTTAAATTTCTATACATATTAACCCCTAAAATGTTTAATAGTTTTACTATAATTTATAGTATTGTTCCCAGTTTTTCCGGGGGGGAGGTCCGATTAGTAATTGATTAGCCAAGGCATGATTTGTAATTACTTTTTTGTTAATATCGAAGTCAATCTTGGCATTCACTCTTTGGGCAACAACACCTAAAGCCATCACCTGACACAAGGGTCCTGCTATTTTAAAAGATGACCTGCAAGATTCTTCGCCCTTACACGCCCTGACAAAATTCAAAAAATGATTAGATGGACTCATTGGAACTTCAGGCAGGCTTGAAGCCATATCTTTGGCCTTATCTTCCGGAATGATTACTAAAGGGGCACTGTGAGAACCACCTTTGAAAACTAAATCCTTAGAATAAATGACCTTACCAGGATACCTTTTTGTATTTACGTTTCCAGCTGTTGGCGGAGGAATATCTTTTGCTCTAACGGGTTCACCATAATAATCAGGATGCGTAGGCTGATTATTGAACCCTTCATACCAACTTAATTCAAGCGCTGGCAAATTATTCCTTTTTGGAAACTTGAAAACCAAGGTTGATTCCTGAGGAAAAATAAAAGGAGAATGACCCTGCATAAAGGAAGGATTCACTTCATTAGGTAAGCCCAATTTTAAAAATTCATGTGCTGTATCAATCAAGTGGGCGCCCCAATCGCCCAATGCACCATTACCAAATTCAAACCACGACCTCCAATCCCCATTGATGTACCCCTTATTATAAGATTTAAAGGAAGAGGTTGAAAGCCATGCATCCCAATCGAGTGATTCAGGAACAGGCTGTTCAGGCAAAAAATCAGAGACTTTCATACCGTGCCATCGTCTTCCATTATTCATAAAAGCAGTAATACGAGTAACATCCTTAATAATACCAGCTTCAGTCCATGCTTTGAACTGGAAATAATTTTCATCAGAATGCCCCTGATTACCCATCTGGCAAGCTACCTTATATTTTTTCTCAGCCCTCATCATGAGTTCTACTTCCTGAAAGGTATGGGCCATTGGTTTTTCTACATAAACATGTTTTCCCTCTGACATGGCCAGCATAGAGATAGGAAAATGCGAAAAATCAGGAACTCCAGCAGTTATGGCATCGAACTTATTTCCCATCTTATCAAATAAGACCCTAAAATCTTGAAACTGCGGAACATCAGGAAAAAGTTTGATAATTGGTAGTGTGTGTGGTGCTCCCATGTCGGTGTCACATAGAGCAACAATGTTCACAAGGCCAGTTCCATGTAATTTTTTAATAATATCAGCACCTCTGTTTCCAATGCCAATACAAGCCAAATTTATCTTCTCACTGGGAGGTATATGCCCCCATTTTTTTCCCAACAGGAAAGAGGGAATAATAGATAGTCCAGAAACTAAAGTTAAGGCTCCCCCGCTTTTTTTTAAAAAATCTCTTCTTATCATTTTGACATATTACGTTTAAGACGTTAATATACAAAAAAGCAAAGAAATTTAAATAGGAAATCAGTCTTAATAAATGATTATTTTACGAATACAACCTCATCGTAAGGTACTCTATTACGTTCACCCCATATACCTTTTTCAGTGCCTTGTCCAACAGCAATAATCATATTAATTTCTGCAATTCGAGGTAAATTCAGCGCTTTTCTCACTCGGACTTCATCGAATCCTTCCATTGGACAGGTATGATAACCCTCTGCAGCTATAGATAACATAAAAGTTTGAGCAGCAAGCGCGCATGATTTTTGCACTATGATGCGTTGTTTTGCCGAACCACCCATTCTAACGAAGGGCTTAGTAATACCCATAAAGAAGGAAATGCTTTTCCTTAAAAAAGAATATATACCAAGAAAATCGTAGCCATAAGCTACTGGCATCAACTTTTCATAGTATTGAATCATTCGCTTCTGATACTTATCAGGTTCGCCAACCACCTGTCTTTTAATCTGTTCTGCATTCCATTTTGCTCTGTCCTTCCACAAATCTCTTCTTGTAACAAAAACAACCAAATGCTTAGCTGATTTTGCAGCATATTGATCCAGGCATAATGGCTGGAATCTCTTTTTCTCCTCTTCAGAACGAATCCAAAAGAAAGACCATAATTGCATATTGCTGGAATTAGGAGAAAGAATAGCTCTTTCCAAACTCCTTTTGATCACATCATCAGGCACTTCCACCTCGGGGTCAAAACTTCTATTTGACCTTCGAAACTTTACAATTTCCTCAAATTCGGCACCCAACATAGATTGATTAATTTAATTATTAAAATGATTCTACCCCATTCACTGTGGTATATTTAAAACTGATTTTTTTATCAGGAAAAACAATTTTAAATGCAGATTGACACATTAAGGTAGCCTCATGAAAACCACATAAGATAAGCTTTAGTTTCCCTGGATAAACATTTATATCGCCAATGGCAAAGATGCCAGGAATATTTGTAGCATAGTCGAAAGTATTTACTTCAATAGCATTTTTATCAATCTGAAGCCCCCAATCGGCCATTGGTCCTAACTTTGGCGACAATCCGAAGAGAGGTATAAAATGATCCGTTTCCTGATGAAAAACCCCTTTTGACTTACTTTCAATCTGAACAGCATCTAAAGCACCATTGCCCCTTAATCCTACAATCTGTGCATCGGTCAACAAATTTAATTTCCCTGCTTGTGCGAGATGGAAAACCTTTTCAACAGAATCGAGTGCGCCTCTAAAATCATTTCTCCTATGTATTAAAGAAACCTCCTTGGCTACATCGGTAAGAAAAATACTCCAATCCAAGGCAGAATCTCCTCCACCTGCGATAACCACTCTTTTATCTCTATAAAACTCAGGATCCCTAATAATATACTCAACCCCCTTATCTTCATAAGATTCGAGATTCTCCAAAGGTGGTTTCCTTGGTTCAAAACAACCTAAACCACCTGCTATGGCAATGACGGGAGCTTTTATTTGGGTCCCTTTATTAGTAGTCAATATGAAAGAGCCATCGTCTTGTTTTTCAAGACTTTCTGCTCTTTCACCAAGGGTAAATCCAGGACTGAAAGGGGCGATTTGCTCTAATAATTTATCAATCAAATCTCCAGCTAAAACAGAGGGATAACCGGGAATATCATAAATTGGTTTTTTAGGATAGATTTCCGTCAATTGTCCCCCCGCCATAGGCAGAGCGTCTATCAGATGACACCTCATTTTTAATAAACCAGCTTCAAAAACGGTAAAAAGGCCAACGGGACCAGCTCCAATAATGAGTAAATCAGTTTGAATCATCTGTTTTTTTTTAATTGATCGCAAAAATAAGGGCAATTAGCTTAGAAAGAAACGAATGACCCTGTTTTTTAATAATAAATAGCAGGAGAAGGCTATCCCAATCTCCTGCTATCAATATAATGAAAGAAAAAAAAAGAATTAATGTTTAATAATCCGCTCTGTAATTGGATTTCCATAACCAGAAATAATACGAACGGCATAAACGCCTGGTGCCAAATCTTTGATATTTAATGCCCTGGAGGCTGCTGGTCCGGGGGGGAAAAACCAGTCTCTCACTTTTAGCCCGTTGGCATCAAAAATAGATATTTCAATGTCATCCTGTGTTACAAAATAATATTCTACATGTAAAACATCGGTAACAGGGTTTGGAAAAACCATCATTTTCATGTCCGGTTTATCCATTAACATTACCTTTTCTACATTAGAGGGTAACATAGTTCCATCTTCCTGTAACATTTTAACCCTATAATAATGTAAACCCATTTTGTCAGGCTTATCAACAAATTCAAAATATTTCATACTTTGAACCTCCATGACCGGTAATTTCTTATCGGTTAAACGCTTAAAATTAATACCATCCATTGAACTTTCGATAGTGTAAGTAGGGATAAATGCAGATGATTTATTGCGCCATGACAATTTTACATCGAATCCTGGCATAACTTCTGCCTCAATGGACATAGTTTCCTGATCATTAACGGAAGGACAGTAGCTTGGGTTATTTGTTACCGTAACAGACCCATTAAAAGAAACGGTGCACTCACGTTCTACTACAATTACTTTATAAGAAAAAGTACCTACACCTGAAAAACGGACATTGGGCTTTGAACCATAAGCCAGGGAAGATTGAAACCCTGGGCCTAATTCCCATGTAATTTGTGCTGCAGAAGTACTCGTTTGAACCTCTAAAAAATTATTGGCATTAATACACATTGTTGGAGAACTGACCACCTTTACTGTAGCTCTATTTCCAACTTCCACCTTTACAACATTTGATTCCAAAAACCCATAACACCCCCTTTTCCTTACGCAACGAGCATAATATGTTGTTTGATATAATGGCCCCGGATCAAATTCAGGGGTATCAGAATTGGGAATTGGGCTAAATAAGTTCATATCAAAAGTAAGCGCTCTATCTGTGGTGTACATCCAAAGATATTCAAGATCTCCAATGACACCAGATGGACTTATAACGTTTACTATTTTAACAGGATCATTTCCAGGTCCACAAATGAGTTGATTATAGCCTATTTCACCTCCTGAAGTAACATTTTTACATTCAAGGTAGAAACCCGCATCAATATCCATCCTGTTTACCCCAGTATCTACTGTAATAAACTCTGTCATCATAGTGAAAGGACTCATATCACTATCTAAATTTCTATCAGAACCTCTTAACCAAGAAGTTGGGGCATAATCTGGATTGGGTTTTGCGAAAGTTAACTTGTACTTACCTGCTGGTACATTAAACATATACATACCGGTACTATCGGTATAAGTAGTATCCATTTCACGAATTTTGTTACCCTCAATGACAGAGAGAATAACCTGAACACCAAACAGACCTGGTTCCCCAGGATTTTGAATGCCATTTTGATTTAAATCGTGCCAAACCCGATCACCTAATTTTGCCAAACAGCTATCTTTTTGTACCACTACGTTTAAATCTAAAATAGTAATACACTCTTGAAGTAAGCCAGTATTATAGTTGATTTCAAGATTATATGAACCATTTCCAAGTTCTGCCGGATTAATTTCAGTAATTAACTTACCGTTCAAAGTAATATTCAAATTACCAATAGCGGAAGTATCGAGATTAAATTTGAAAGAACCACCATTTTCACACAAGCTTAATTGAGAAAGAGGAAGATTGCTAATGGGTATTTCAGGATAGGAAGTACCTCCTTGAAAAAGCAAGGTATCCACGCCATTTGTTACTAAAGCTGAATAATTAACCCCATCGATGTGTCTGAATTTATATTGATATACGCCTGGCTGAACTTCGGGAACCAAAGTATTATTGGCAATTAGGCGGGGTAGATTTGGAGTAGGCAAGCTAAATTGATCAAAAACACCCACCGGATTCAATATTCTCCATATCTGACCTTCCACCTCATTTCTAATTTCAAGTGTTGACTGAAATTGACCATTTCCTGTTTGGGTAGCATTATTCAAACAGATAGTATTTGTTGTAAGTGCTTGAGGTGATGGAATTAATCCTGCATCAAAAGTAAAATTCACTGTACCCTTTAATACGGTAAAAGGAGCAGTCATTCTTGATTTTCTATCTACATCACTATCTAGAGAATCGTTCAAAGAAAACTCATTTGGTTTAGTTAAAACCATTCCAGAAGGCACTTGAAAAGTAATTTTAAACTGACCCGGAGGTACAGGAAAAAAATATCTACCCGATGCGTCGGTTTGTGTTACTGCAAATCTGTCAACGAACGTATCGAGTCTGGTAATAATTACTTCAACATTTGGAACACCCTGTTCGCCAGGTGTTTGAAGTCCATCAAGATTACTATCGAACCAAACAAAATCACCAACCAGGGAATTTGATATCTCAGGATTCACTGTACAATTAGTCACACAACCTTTGGCATCAGTTAAAGTAATTTGATAATTTTTATTTTCAAGATTAACCGCCTTATATCCAACTTGCCCATTACTCCATTGAACAGTATAAGGAAAAACACCTCCACTAGGTGCGACCTGAGCTTCTCCATTATTCAAACTTGGGTAGCTGACTGTTTTGGTAACGGCCAGATTACAAACTGGATTCCCTGGATCGTTTATACTTATATTATTTGTTACCGGACAACCATAAGCATCAGTAACCGTGACAATATAAAGACCACTTCTCAGATTTGACCTATTGCTTGTTAATGATCCATCAGACCATCGTTGTTGATAAGGAAGAATTCCACCTTTAACTTGTAGGGTTACAGCCCCTGTACCCTGAACACCACAAAGAACGTCTGTAATCTGTGGAATGACTTCAAGAGGTGCATCAGCTTCAAGCAGTGGAAAATTCCTTATAAACTGGCAGCCATTCTTATCAGAAATAGTTAAGGAATAATTTCCAGAACTAAGGTTATTTCTTGAATTTAAAGTATTACCATTATTCCAAAGATAAGTGTAAGGTGCAACACCACCAGTGACATTATTTACTAAAATACTTCCGTTTAATTCACCTTTACATCGGGGAGGTTGAACGGTCAAATCTGGTCTTAAAGAATCAACAACCTCCATTTTAAAATATTCGATGGTGTTACAGGCATTGGCATCTTCCACTGTAAGAGCATAGAAACCTGTTCCTAAATTACCAACAGAAGAACCAGTCTGTCCATTACTCCAAGCATAAAGATATGGTCCTGGCGATCCTGACACCTGGGCAGTTAAGGCACCCCTTCCGTTATTACAAACAATTTTATTTCCAACCAGAGAGACAATAGGAACGGAAAGTTTAGCGATAAAAAAACTATCCACAACGGTACATTTATTTGCATCGGTAAGCGTCAAATAATGCATACCTGCACCCATATTATCAGGATTTGGACCCGTTCTACCATTAGACCATTGATAGGAATAAGGAATTTCCCCTCCTGTAACGGTAGTTCTCAAGCGCGCATTGGTTTCATTACCACAAACACGATCGTCACCACTTATATCTATAAGAATAGGTGGAGATTCTCTTATGGTTTCCTGAATAACCTGTTTGCACCCGATAGCATCTGTTACCGTAACCAAATAATTACCCGCTTTCAAATTTAAAATTTCAGACGTTGTGGCACCTGTGTTCCACTGAATCTTGAATGGAGACTGACCACCTCGGATATTTAGTTGTAAACGCCCGTTGGAAGAGGCATTACAGCCTAATCCGCTTTTTAACACATCTATTATGAGTGAAGGTGCTGCGGCAGTCATTAAAACATTAGCAGATTTTACACATCCTAATGCATCAGTTACTGTCACTATATAATTACCTGTAACTTTAAGTTTTATTAAACTATCAGATTCACCCGAATTCCATTTATAGCGATAAGGACCAACACCTCCAATAGCACTTACTCTCAATTCACCATCTCCCATCCCAAGACAAGTTTCTGCTCTACTTGTGGTAAAAAGATTAATGGCAGACTGACTCTGCAAATTGGTTACAGAAGACGCATTACATCCTTTAGCATCAACAACCGTAAGAGAATATGTGCCAGTTGATAAAAAGTTTAATGAAGACGAAGAACTTCCCGTATTCCAGGAAAAACGATATGGAGCATTGCCGCCGACAGGTTGTGCAACTATTCTACCACTTGCTTCACCTGAACAGTCAGGCTGAGTTATATTTAACGGAATAGTTAGTCTGGCAGGTTCTGTAACCGTTGCTCTGGCCGATATCGAACAACCCCCTTTTTCTGAAATAGTTACCGTATAAACCCCACCACTTAAATTTCTGATATCTCTGGTGGTTTGACCGTTACTCCACTTGTAAGTATATGGCTGAGTTCCTCCCCCAGCCGTTGCGGTAAGCTGGCCATCCTGAAAGCTGTTACATGAAATATTCCTTGTATCTACTGCAATCACCATTGGTGTTATAATAATAGGCTCACAAGTTATATTTCCACATAATCTACTATCAGTGACTGAAACACAATATTTATTCTCTGTGTTAATAATGGTCGTATCAAAAGTTGAACCTGTGTCCCATGCATAAGTATAAGGTGCTACACCTCCTGTGACGATAGCTTTTACCGTCGTTGGATTACCACAAACAATCCTTTCCATTTTTACACTTAGCTTGGGTGGTTCTGTTAAAATATAAGTACCCGTCCCTGTTCTGTTTAATGCATCGGTAACTGTAACCGAATACGAACCGGCAGTAACATTAATTAATTCTACTCCCACAGCCCCTGTACTCCATTTGTAAGAATAAGGTAATGTGCCACCTACGGGTATCGCTGTAATTTTACCAGTAGGTAAATTAAAGCAGGTTGGTTGAGAACCCGAAAATTGAACACTTATCGACTGGCTTAGTAACCAAAATGGAAGTAGAAGAAGGACAAGTAGAAAGTTAAGTTTTCCTGAACGAATCATATATGTAAAGAATTACAAATCAATAAAAAATACTAATTTGAGCATTGGGGGAACTATTCACCTTGTAAAAAAAGGATATTTTGAACTATTAGTCAAGTTTTTAAAGCTTATATAACACATTTATTTAATCGTAAAATAACTATATATATTTGAAAATGAATAATTTATATTTTTTTGTTATATGTAAAACACCAATTTTATAATGGATAATATAGCAGGACGAAGTTAGCAGTAAAAAATATAACTTCATGAATTCTAGTATTTTACTAAAATATTTATCCAGGCCGTTTTATAACGAATATGCAATGAAATAGCTGGGTAATATCATTAGGAAGATATCTTATCTATCATGCTGATAAATATTTAACCCATTTATAAAAAGAAAATTAAATAGATATTTTTACTTTGATTCAGTAAATTTAAACAAAAAAAAATAAGTCGCGCTATAAACTACAGCACGACTTATTGACCAAAGTATAATCCCATGAACATAAATCTTGAGGTTCCTAAAAAGAGACCCTCGTATATTTTTACTACTTTCGTAGCCTTTTTATTTTTTTCTCATTTGAGAATACATTTATTCCCTTTCTATGATACAAATATGAGGCTATAATCAGAGGTAAAAAAGTACAAATTATGTACGATGTGAAAATTATTTTTATATATTTTTATTATAAAATACTTATATTCAGTTTATTACAATATTATTTGTGAAAATAAATAAAATTTTTAATTAAAAAGGATTAGAAAAATCTTTATTATTAATGAAAGAAGGATCTGATAACATGTTTAGAAAAGCAATTAAATCCTTTTTATCTCTTTCAGACAGCTTGAAGGGAAGTATATTAGGATCTTCATTAATAACACCATGCCCCCCTTTTTCATAATGTTGCAATACTTCTTCCAATGTTTTAAATCTTCCGTCATGCATATAAGGTGCAGTAAATGCAATATTTCTTAGAGTTGGAACTCTAAATCTGCCACTATCGTTAATATTTTGAGTTGCATTTCTTCTTCCAGGGTCTTTGAAATCAAGTAGGGAGGCCACGAAATCTAAGCCATTATTTCTAAATTGATTATCTGTAAAAAGCGGATTAAAATGGCAATGACTACAACCAGGATGACTAATACTACCTGCAAATTCTATAAAAAACAATTCTATACCTCTCGCTTCATCTTCCTCTGGAAAACCTTTTTGTCCCCAAATTACCTGATCATATCTAGAATTTCCGCTAATTAATGTTCTTTCAAATTGTGCAATAGCTTTTGCCAATAAATCAACGGAAATTTCATTTTTTGAATTAATTCCAAACGCTTCTTTAAATAAAGCGGGATATTTTTTATGACGCCTTAGTCTTAATTCTACTTCTTGTATGGTATTATTCATTTCCAAAGGATCTTCAATGGGATGCAAAACCTGATTTTCCAATGAATTGACTCTTCCGTCCCAAAAGAAACCTCTGGTATTGTAAGCAAGATTGACCAAAGCCATACTATTTCGAATACCTACAAAACCTTTTTCACCCTTACTCAAAGGCAGACCATCCGTAAATGATTTATCTAAGGAATGACAACTAGAACATGATTGTGTACTGTCTTTTGAAAGAATTGGATCATAAAATAATTTTCTTCCCAATGCAACACCTTTCATAGTCAATACATTATCAGAAGGTATAATGGGTTTTGGCAACCAGGAGGGAATATTTAGTATATAAGGAGTAGTATCTAAATTTGCCTGTTTAAAAGCAAGGTCCTCTAAACAATCAACACATATTTCAGGGTCTTTTTTACAAGAAACTAAGGAAAGGCCCCAGGCAAAGAAACAGCAAAAAATTAGTATTCTATGCATAATCAGTGTATTTGTATAATTAAACGATTTACTAGATTAAAAGTTTCTATTTTCAATGGCTATTCGACCATTTTCATATCCGTTAAAGTGTGTAAGAAAGCTATGAGATCGAAAATATCTTGTTTTGTCAGATTAAGATTTCTTACATTTGGATTTACATTAAATCCAGGATTACCCCCTTTATTATAATGATTAACAACCTCCTCTAATGTTTTAAATCTACCGTCATGCATGTAAGGAGCAGTTATGGCAATATTTCTTAAGGTCGGAACTTTGAATTTAAATCGGTCATTAGGATTCAGGGTTACTAACTCTCTACCCTTTTCCGATGAACTTCCATTTAACTCACTTTCGGTATGAATCCCATTGTTTTGAAAAGATAAATCGGTAAATAGTGGATCAACATGACAGTGGCTGCATTCAGCACTCGGCAACAAGGGATCAGCATCAAAAAAAATGGTCCAACCTCTTTTTTCATTTATTGTAAAATTCATGTCACCTCTCATAACAGCATCAAATTTTGAATTATTTGACACCAGAGTCCTTTGATACTGGGCCAAAACATCGGCTATTTTCAATGAATCAATATAAATATTACCATAAATTTTTATGAATGCCTTTTTATAAAAACCTGATTCATTGATTCTTTTTTCAGCTTTAGTCCAGGAAAGCCCCATTTCAAGAGAACTCCTTACTGGAATAAGCGCCTGCTTTTCTAACGTTGAAGAACTACCGTCCCAAAATAACCCTTTAGAGTGGAAACCTATATTAAGCAAGGATGGGGCACTTCTTGACAAACTAAATAATCCCTTTGAAACCCTTTTTCCGTCGGTAAAAGCTAAAGATGGTAAATGGCAGGTACTGCAACTAATCTTATTATTTACTGAAAGAATAGGATCGAAAAACAATTTTTCTCCAATAGCTACTTTCTCCTTCTGATAAAGGTTATACTTTGGCCATACCATTGGAGGAAAATCGTTGTCTACGGAGGTATTCCTTTTACAAGTACTAAAAATTATAAATGAAATGAGAAGAGGCCATTTTAACATCTTATCGATATTTCAATCCTTTCTGCAAATTGGTCATTAAAAAAGCTACTAAATCTTTATTTACGCTATGATCCGTTGATATTTTTCTAAAATCGAGAAAATTATTCTGGTCCTTCCAAATGATATCTTTAACATCGATAATTAGAACTATTTCTGAAGATTCTTTACTCATAGAAATAGGCTTAGTCCAGGAAACTGTCTTATAATAAGCATCTCCACCTGAATGAAAGGTTAATTTAGTAGCAAATTTTCCAGCATTATCTAAATCTGCATTTCCTTCTATTTTTGAAAACACATAACCTGCTGACCAGGACCAGTAATTATCATCTAAGGGATGTGGTGGCGGATAAGATGCTGGCCCTGTTGCATTTAATCGCGGAGCAACACCAACACCAGTTTGAAAACCGGTGTAATTTCCAATAGGAATATTTTTAAATACTATCTCAACACCTTTTTCCGCTTCAGATAAAGATTGTATGTCCTTAAAATTTATTAACACAACCTCCGATAGTAAAACTTTTTCTTCTTCTGGGCCAGAGCCTTTTGTCAAATATAAATCTGACAGATAAAAATTGAACAACTGGAATTTAATTTTAACTCCATCTGTGTATTCGTAATTTTGGTTATACATTTGTAGTGGTAAACCGTTGAAAGTACCTATCACCCTTAATTTAACATCTACTGAAGGAACTATTGGTGCTTCATTCTTACAGGTAAAGACACTAAATGATACCAGAATTAATAACAATTTATTCATAACAACAAAGTTTTAGGTTAATCAATAACCTCTAAAACAGTTACTATTTTAAAGGAATTTACCAGATTGTCAATCCATTTTTTTTGAATAATTTCAGGGGAATCTTTTGAAAAATCTAATCCTTTGAGCCATATGCCATAATCAACTTCAAGTGTCATTTCCTGGTGATATCCTGCTTTTGCATTCATATAAACGGGAACTTCAATCGTTTTCAAATAATCAGTACCACTTAAACTGATGTTAGCTATTGATTCTAAAGGAAACCTTTTCCATTTAAGTTGCATATTGGCAAATATATATCCTTTTTCCTTTTGATACAAATAACTTTGATTAACCACGAGAGGATGATTAACAGGAAATTCGAGTGGATTAAGCACGTTAACTGGCGGCTTGACACCCAGAGTAAATCTTAGTGCTTTAACCCCTATTCCATTATGAAAAAGCGCAGCAACTTTTTTCTTTTGAAAAAGATTGGGATTTCCAATTAAGAAACTATTAGAAAAAGAATAAAAAACAGAATCTCTTTGTGCATTAATCGTTCTTACTAATAAAGAATCGAACACAGGAACCTCATTACCCTCCAAATCAATTAAATGAAAATCAGAAAGTATAAAAGATAAATTTTCAATAATAAAAGAATCACCAGAAGGGGAAAAATAAGTTGGAGATCCAAAAGATACTGGATAAAGTGAATCACCCTGAGTAATACGATGTCTCAGCGTCACCCTTAATTCAGGAAACTTACAACAATCGAGACAATTTATATCCGCATTTACAGAAAAATTAGCATACCTATAATCTAAGCAACCATCTTTTTGATTTTCGTTACAAGCGGAAAAATCCAGGATGCAAGCAATAACAAAAAGATAGATATTACATTGTCCTTTAACGATTATCCTTGTCCATTTTATTAGCATAATCTTTTAATAAACTTTTTACAGCTTGTTTTACCTGGGAAGAAAACTCCTTCGTGATAATCCAATTATAGTAATTTCTATCATTATATAATACTTCACCGGCAGGTTTCCCCTCATACTTACCGAAGTTAAAAACAACAGTACCATCTTTTTCTACCCTAAGTTTTTGGGTAGCGTCAACAAATCGTAAATCGTTTGTAAATTCATGTAACTGTTGAATATCTGCTGTTATTGGCGAAGGGCCAACCACACCATCTTCATTTTCGACCTCCTTACCAACATACTTTGCCAATTGGCCCTCAAAAACAGAGATAGTAGCGCGAACATCAGATAAAGCATCGTGAGCATCAATTAAGTCCTTCTGGCAATAAAACCTCAATGCCGCTTTTAAGGTTCTTGGCTCCATTTTATAAAAGATACGTTGGACATCAATAGTCCTTCTTTTAGCCATATCAAAATCAATACCTACCCGGGCAAATTCTTCGATTAACATAGGAATATCGAATCTGTTGGAATTATACCCAGCCAGGTCAGCATCCCCTATAAACTTATTGATTTTGTCAGCAACCTGTGAAAAAACAGGCTTATTTGCCAGGTCTTTAGCTGAAATTCCATGTACTTGAAAAGCCTCTTCCGAAATTGGTACACCAGGATTTATCAATAAAGATAATTCCTCAACAGGCTTATTATTTTTTGGATACTTAATAATGGCAAGTTGTAATATCCTGTCTCTCAATACATTTAACCCCGTACTTTCTATATCAAAAAAACATAAATCCTTATCTAGAGTTACTGTCATTTAATTGTTTTTTGTTTCTCCATCCTGGCTTTTAACTCACTGGTATAGTGTGTACTTATCTGCCCATCTGGTTTACTATAAATAAAGTAACCATCGTAATCTGGTAAATATTCCAATAAGAGTTGTGCTTTATCAAAACCCATGGCCATACAAGCGGTTGCTAGTCCATCCGCCATAGTACATTTCGGACCAAAGACAGAAACACTTAACAGTGTATTTTTTTCAGGAAAACCTGTGTATGGGTTTAAAGTATGGCTATATTTTACGCCTTTCACCTCGTGGAAATTTCGATAATTACCTGACGTAGAAATGGTTTCATTTACCAAAGAAAAGATAGTTTGAATGGCATTTACCTCAGCATCTTCTTTAGGAATATTAATTCCAACCTGCCAAAAAGCTCCTTTTGCATTTTTATTTTTTGCTGAGAACTCGCCACCTAAATCTACTAAATAATTTTCAACCCCTTTATTTTCAAGGAACGCAGCAAGCACATCTATGGCATATCCCTGCGCAATTCCGCCGAAATCGAGCTCTACTCCAGGAAATTTCTTGGTAAAAAGAATAGAGTCATTTATTTCGACTTGTTCGATATTTTTTAAACCAACAAACTTCAGCAATGAATCAACTTTAGCGCTATCTATTTTCGTTACCGGTTTTCTGCCTGTATAGCCAAAACCCCAATAATTAACCAATGGACCAACGGTCGGATCAAACATCTGCGTAGATAAATTTGCTACCATTTGCGCATATTTAAAATTCTCAATAAAATGAGTCGCGGAAACGGGAACGGAAAAAGTACTTTCTGAATGATTAAAACGAGAGATAGTAGAAGACGGAATATAGGTTGAAACGTCATTATTAATGGCAATTAAAATAGAATCCATCTCCTTGAAAAAGTCCCTGTTCAATGAATCCTTGTAGGTAACTCTATAATAAGTACCCATCGTTTTACCCTCAACTATTTGATATTTTTCAATGGTCTGTTCAGCGTTTGAACAAGAGTTAAACAACCAAAGGAGGAGAGAAAAATTAAAAACAATTCGATACTTGTTTAAAATAGAATTCATATTACTGTTTTCTGTTCATTAAAGAATCTATTGAATACCAACCTGCACCTTGTAAGAATAAAACAACATAACTAACCAAATAAAAAATAGCTAATTCCTGATCCCCAAATGGATCTGAAATATGTACCATTAGCCAGGCAACCAACATGGTGATTATTAACGGGATGGCGGATAATCGGGTAAATAATCCTAATATTATCAAAATGGAACAAAACACCTCTGCAAAAACAGCTAAGGCTAATGAAGGTACAGGACCTAAGCCGAATGGGTCAGCGAAAGTAATTTCTTCATCCCCGAATAATTTATTAAATTTTCTTAAACCGTGCCCATAAAACATAGCGAAACCAACATAAATCCTTAATAAAAGCAACGCTAGATCAGTCTTTTTTTCCTGTGTCATAATAAATATATTTAAAAATTAATCAAGCAAGCCTTCTTTTTTAGCATCTTCACCTAACCCATGTAACTGAATAGGTTTTTGTTTCTTTTTAACTCTCATGTTTAAAAATTCAACCACTAAAGAGAAGAAAATGGCAAAGTATAAATAACCTTTAGGAATAGTACCTATTTCAGCATCAAAAACTTTAAGATGAGCTAAATGGGCAGCTTCTGTCATCAACATGAATCCTATTAAAATAAGGAAAGATAATCCCAGAATTTGAATAGAAGGATGTTCATTTACAAATTTACTGACTGGACCAGCAAAGGCAAGCATTATACCCACAGAGGTTATCACCGAAAATATCATGATGATCAAATTGTCAGTAAGTCCGACGGCAGTTAAAATAGAGTCAAATGAAAAAACCACGTTAATTAATGCAATCTGCGTAATAACCTGTTGCAATGTGCTTACTTTAGGCTTTTTTTCAGGATTTTCATGACTATTTTCACCATCTAATTTGTGGTGAATTTCATTTGTTGCTTTATACAATAAGAAGACACCACCCAATGCCAGAATTAGAGCTTGCCCACTAAAACCACCATTAAACCACCAGAAATTAATAGAAAATATTGGTTCCTGCATGGCAATTATAGTAGATATACCAAACAAAAGAATAATTCTAAAAACCATAGCAAGTAGCATGCCTACTAATCTTGCTTTAGGCTGTTCTTCAATGGATAATCTATTGGAGGCAATAGTAATGAAAATAATATTGTCTATACCTAGAACAATTTCTAAAAAGGTAAGCGTCAACAAGCTAATCCAAACGGCTGGATTAGAAAAATCGGGCATTATGAACGAGGCGAGAAGTATCATAAAGTAGCTTAGTTTAGTATAATTTAAAAATAACCTGAAAAACGGATTTAAAGTTCATCATCTTCGAAAAGTAGGTCAGGACGGCGGGATTTTGTTCTTTGGTAGGCCTGTTCTTGCCTCCAATCTTCAATATTTTTAAAGTGGCCCGATAAAAGAACGTCAGGAACTTTCATACCCATAAAATCGGCAGGCCTTGTATAAACCGGAGGAGCAAGCAGATCATCTTGAAAAGAATCAGTTAATGCTGACGTTTCATCGTTAAGCACACCGGGAATTAAACGTCCGATGGCATCAACTAAAACAGCTGCTGCTAATTCTCCACCTGAAAGTACATAATCTCCAATAGAAATTTCACGGGTTACAAACATTTCACGAATTCTTTCATCAATCCCTTTATAATGTCCACAAATGAGGAGTAAATTATTTTTAAGAGAGAAGGTATTAACTATTTTTTGTGTTAATCTATCCCCGTCGGGCGTTAAGAAAATAATTTCATCAAAATGTTTATTTTCTTTCAACTTAGAAATACAATTGAAAAGGGGTTCTGGCATTAAAACCATGCCAGCACCCCCACCAAATTGATAATCGTCTAATTGAAGACTATTACCAATACCATAATTTCGTAAATCATGAATTTCGATATGAAGTAACCCTTTGTCTTTGGCTCTTTTTAAGATAGAATGATTGAAAGGACTTTCTAACAAGCCAGGTAATAAGGTTATAATATCAATATTCATGGCATAAGATAATATTTACAATATTTTAATAAGTTCTACCTCAAAAATCAAGGTTGCGAAAGGCGGAATGTCTCCTCCTGCACCTCTTTCCCCATAAGCTAAATCAGATGGAATATAGAATTTGTATTTTGCTCCCAATGGCATTAGTTGTAAACCCTCTACCCAACCTTGTATAACTTGTGTAACACCAAAAGTTGCTGGCTCACCCCTTCTTACTGAACTATCAAATTCTTTACCATTTAATAAAGTTCCAATATAATGAACTGTAACCTGATTAGAAGGAGTAGGTTTTGCACCGTCTCCAGGTTTCAAAATTTCATATTGTAAGCCACTCGCTGTGGTAATTATACCAGGTTTTTTTCCATTTTCAGCAAGGAATTTTTCACCTTCGGAAACGTTTGCCTGATATTTGCTTGATTGACTTTTTTGCATATAATCCTGAACCATTTTATTACATTCTTCTACTGAATACTTCGGCTCTTTACCTTTCAATACATCGCTGATTGCTTGAGCGATAATTTCTGGATTTAAATCTTCAAAATTTTGTTGTTTTAGGCTTTGTGCCATGAGCACACCAACACTGTAACTTACTGAATCCATTTTTGCATCAGAATTTTGCGCCTTACATGAGGCAGTTATTAAAATCATAGCGGACAATAACGCAGTCCTTAAAATATTTTTATACATAAAGGAAAAATTTAGCGGTGAATAAATTGTGGGCAAAATTAAATGTATTAATGAGAAAAACTACTTTTTTAAATAAAATATTATTCTCCCCACCTAAAACTTTGCCAATCAAGACCTGATAAATCTAACACTCTGTCGATAACCGTTCCAGCAACTTCCTCAATAGTCAAGGGCTTACCATAAAAAGAGGGTGTTGCAGGACAAATAATTCCACCTGCTAAAGTAACCGTTTCCATATTTCGCAGATGAATTAAACTAAGTGGCATTTCCCTCGTAACTAAAATTAACTTTCGTCTTTCTTTTAAAATTACGTCAGCAGCTCTGGTAGTCAAATCGGTAGATATTCCAGCAGCAATGCGACCAAGAAGACCCATAGAACAAGGGCAAACAAGCATAACCTCATATTTAGCAGAACCTGATGCAAAAGGAGCCATAAAATCCATTTTATTATAAAAAGTAAATGGATACTCATCTTTAGAAAAGGGACCAATCTCTAATTCCCAATTGTAAATAGCATTGTCACTCATTACGACACCGATTGCCTGTGTTTGATTGACAATTATTTTTAATCGGTCCAATAAAATTTTAGCATATATTGAACCGCTAGATCCGCCAATGGCAACTATTATTTTCATAAAAAATGATATTTTTAACCCAACAAGATAATTTGAATTAAGTTAAAATAAGAAGGTACATTTGTACGTATTGTATAAATAGATTATTTTTGAAAAAAAAGAAATATGAATAAAAGTTGGATTACTATAGCGACGTTACTTACGTTTATTGCCGTGAGTTTTGCTTTTAATTATTCTACTGTTGGAACTAAAGCTGAAACGCCAGTAAAATGGTACACTTTAGAAGAGGCTGTTGCCTTACAAAAAAAGAAACCAAAGAAAATTTTTATTGACATGTACACTGATTGGTGTGGATGGTGCAAGAGGATGGACGCTACTACCTTCACAGATCCCACGGTTTCCACCTATCTGAATGAAAATTTTTATTGTGTTAAGTTTGATGCGGAACAAAAGAATCAAGTCACATTTCAAGGAAAAACATTTAATTTTGTTGCCTCAGGTTCAAGAGGTTATCATGAATTAGCTGCTGCACTTCTCGATGGTAAATTAGGTTACCCCTCTTTTGTTTATTTAAACGAAAAGCTTGAACGGATAACTATCTCTCCTGGTTACAAACAACCCGCACAGATAATGCCGGAATTAAAATATGTTGGCGGTGGATTTTATGAAACATTAAAGTACAATGAATTTCTGGCAAAAGAACAATAGTATTGACTTAACCACTGGTTAATTTATTTAAAAGGATACCTGTAGCAACAGATACATTCAAACTTTCTGTTTCAGCATCATTATTCTTAGGAATTTTTAATTTTTCGTGTAATAATTTTTCTACTTCTGGCCTAATACCAGAACCTTCGTTACCCATAACAAGGACCCCAGGTAAAGAAGGAATGTATTCATCTATACTTTTTCCTGAAAGACTTGCACCCCACCAGGGTATATCTAGCGTTAAATGTTTAAATTCTTCATAATCAATATGAAGCAATGTTACCCGGAAAATTGACCCCATACCAGACTGAAGAAATTTTGTATTAAATCTGTCCACAGAATCAGGAGAAAAAATGATTTGTTTTACACCAAACCACTCTGCTGTCCTGATAATAGTACCTGCGTTTCCAGGGTCTTGTACACCATCTAAGTAAATAGTTAATCCAGTAGATGCCACTTTAAAGTTAAAGGCTTGTTCACTAAAAGCGAGTCTTGCCAAAACCTGATTAGGTGATTTTAGGGAGGAAATCCTGCCCAATTCTTTTTCAGAAATAATAGTAACATTAACATGTTTATTTTTTTCTAAAAGAATAACATTTTGTTCAACCCAATGCGGAACAGCAAGAATTTCTAAAAGTCTGAAATTTTTTTGAACCAAAGACTCCTTAACAATCTTATCCCCTTCAATGAGGAATTCGCAAAATTGTTCCCGGAACTTTTTATTTTGCAGACTCGTTAGATGGTGAATTTTATTTTTTGAAAGCATATGACAAAGTTAAAAGGATTATTTAAAGTTATCTACGTTATTCCTTTATTATGGTTAATGGGGTGTTCTACAACAAAATATAGAAATAATAATACCTATTTACTTAGAAAAAATAATATTGAATGGCCAAAAAATCAATTTATTGAAGATAAAAGTAATTTAACTTATGTTTTAAAAACCAATTTAAAACCTGCGATTAATAAAACATTTTTATTCATACCACGAATTTGGTTCTATTACAATGCCAATCAGTCAAAAGATACGGCAAAACTAGATAAATGGCAACGTGAAGTTATTGGTGAAGAACCAGCGATTATAAGATTTAATCAACTAGAAACCAACACGATAAATGCTAAAAATTATCTCCAGTCAAAAGGGTATTTAGATGCTGATGTCACTTTTAAAGTGGATACTATCAAAGGTTTAAAAGGAGACATTACCTACAGCATAAAGCCCGGAAACAGATATACTATCGATACCATTATTTTTAGCAGTCCAGATAAAAAAATTGAACAAGAATTAATCAATATAAGTAGCAATACCTTGTTAGGAAAAAACAAGCCTTTTGAGTACGGTTTGTATAACCTTGAAAAAGATAGAATTATTAAGCATTTAAGGAATGAAGGGTATTTAAATTTTTCGCAAAATGTTTTTGAAGAATTAGAAGTTGATACTTCTGCAATACCATTCAAAACCAGACTCTATCAAAATATCTCATTACCCTTAAATGACAGTAATCATATTTCATATACGATAAGACATTGTAAGGTTAATATAAATGCAGAAATAAATGACTCATTAAAAATTTTAATTGATACCACTTTGTTCGGTATTCAATTGAATAGTTATAATGCAGAATGGCAGGTAAAACCTAATCAATTAATAAAATCTATAAGATTCAGACCTGGAACTAAATATAAAGAGGAAGATTATACTGAAAGTTTACGATTGTTGTCCAGTTTAGGTGTATTTAAATTTATTCGGATTAAACCATTCATCAATCCAGGAGATGCGATGGTTGATATTGAGATTGAATTAACAAGTGCGCCTAAGATAGAAATTGGATTTGATGTTGAGCTAAATTATACGAATAGAAGTAATGCTGCTGGTGCAGGTAATCTCATTGGATTTTCAATGAGCCCATCTATAAGACATAGAAATCTGCTTCGAGGTGCAGAAAATAGTTTGTTTAATTTATCCGCTGGTGTCGAATTTAATCCAGAACCTAAAAGTAAATTTTGGAATACCATTGATTTAAGAGCACAAAACACCATTTCCATTCCCCGATTTAATAACTTCTTAGGTACCTGGAGTTTAATAAAATATTTAAGTGCCGGGAATTCTGAATTCTGGAGGAAATTTGAAGAATTTTCAACTGCAAAATTAACCGCCAGTGCAGGTTATGTGCTGTTATTAGATTTTTACCGATATCAGTTGGCCAATCTTGCCTACGGAGTGGAATTAAATCTGGGACAAAACAAACGATTATCTGTAAATCATGTTGCATTTGACTATATAAGGCCCTTTTTCTTTACTCAAGGTCAAAAAATTATTGAAACAAATCCCTTTTTGGCGAATAGTTTCTCTAAGCAACTATTCGCCAGTATATTATTCAGAGATATCAATTTTGCCAACCAAAAAGTTCAAAATAGAAGAGGAATTTCAAATCAATTCAATTTTAATTTTGAAACCGCAGGGGGAGAACTTTGGATACTAAACAAAGCCGTTGATAAAATTTCAGGTACAGAAAATCCATTTAAAATTTTCTCTACCCTTTTTTCTCAATTTGTTAAGTCAGAAGTAGATTTCAGGTTTTACTATAACACGCCAAATAACAATACTTTTGCTGTAAGAATTAATACAGGATTAGCGTTACCGTTTGGATATACGGCTAATGTTCCTTACATAAAACAATTTTATGTTGGGGGACCCAATAGTATAAGAGGGTGGGCAGCCAGAGGTTTAGGCCCAGGTGGGTACATTGATTCATTTTCACTCACTGAAACGAACCGGCTTGTATTTTTTCAAACAGGCGACTTGAAATTAGAGTTTAACTTAGAATGGCGCTTTAAGGCTTTTTGGCGAGTTCAGGGGGCTTTATTTCTTGATGGTGGTAATGTTTGGACGTTGAAAAAAGATGAATCACGACCTGGCTCTAACTTTCAATTGAAAAAGAACCTAAACACAGAACCCTTTAATCCTAAAGGTCAGAGTGACGCTTTTTATAGACAAATTGCCTTAAGTCCCGGCGTAGGAATGAGAATAGATTTTACGTATTTTATGTTTCGTTTTGATATGGGAATACCTCTTAGATATCCATATAATGGCATTGACGGCAGTTATTGGGCAAAGAAAGAAGATCTTCAATGGAAGAATGTCAATCTTAATTTTGGACTTGGATTACCTTTTTAATCTTTCTGCCACCCAAAACCTGAGAAATTTAAAATCATTACATTTTGATTTCTATTTAACTGCCATTTCTCTGTATTGTTGATCGACGTTTTAATTTTTCTAAACTGATATGGAGCTGACAAAAAATGGGCAGATTCAGAATTATCCAGGTCTTCCTGAAAAAAAACACCCTTTTTTAACCAATTTTCAAACAACAAATTTACTAAATCAAATGCTTGAAAAGCTTCCGGTTGTGGAAAAACTCCGAGTTCCTGGTAGAAATTTCGCTGAAATTCCCTAACCTCGCTGTTTTCATTATTTATATAATAAGGGGAAGAAACATGAAAATTAAGTATGTCCAATAGTTGAAAATCAACTTTATCTAAATTTAACCAGGGAGATAATCCATAAACTATTATTTCTTTTTTATCAAAAGACTCCCTGTTCAATTCTTGCATTAAGTTATTTAAAAAAACTTCATCTGAATGAGAAGACATAATAATAACTAACTTTTCCCTTTTTTGTAATTCGGGAACAAGCGTTTTAACCCAGGTATTCACATTGGATGATAACAAAATTGTTTTGGGAAGAGCAACCCCTTCTCCCTTTCTTTTTGATATAAATGATGCCAAAAATAATTCATGTAATTTTGCGTCCGAATCTTTCTGTATTATTAAAACATCTTCAGAACGAGCGAATTGATTAACATGATCGACAATAGATGAAACCTGAGTTTCTATATTTGGGTTAACCTGATAGAAAAAAGGATTATCCTCCGTTAAATTTTGAGCAGCACTGAAAGGAGAAAACAATAATACACCTGAATTTTTAGCATAATTTGCCAAGTATTTTATATTATCTCTATGATAAGGTCCAATAATCAAAGGTACTTGTGAAAATCGGATATCATCTAAAACTCGTTTTTGTAGAGATACAGTATCAGGACCAGAGTCCCAAACAATAGATTCAAATGATACTCCTTTATTTTTCCATTTTTCCAATGCTAATTTCGCTCCGGTATAATAGTGAATTGCCCATCTACTAACAGAATTATTAACATCGCTCCGACCGCCTGAAGAAATATTCTCGTTGAGAAAAGGAAGAACAAATCCAATTTTTAATGTATTTTCTTTAGATAACCTTCCCTTTGCGATGTATAATTTATCGCTTAGAAATTCAGTAGCAACCTTATCAGACTTTATGGGTAGTAACCCATCTGTTGGATAAAGAAAAACAGGAAAGGTATCTAATTTTCCAACTAAAACACGAGATTGATTGGTAAAATCATTGATAGGTAAGGTCGGAACGGATGCTACGGATCTGCTTGAACTACAAGCAGCAGATAGCAACAAAAAGGAACCAATTAATATATATAAGGAAATTTTATTCCCACTCAATGGTTGCAGGGGGTTTGGTACTGATATCATAAACAACTCTATTTATTCCCTTAACTTGGTTAATTATTTCTGTACTTATTTTACCTAAAAAAGCATAAGGCAAATGACACCACTCAGCGGTCATGCCATCTAGTGAAGTGACGGCTCTCAAGGCGACCACCTGTTCATAAGTGCGTTCATCACCCATAACTCCGACGGCAAAAATGGGTAATAAAATGGTAGCAGCCTGCCAGACTTCATTATAAAGTCCCTCTTCCTTCAATCCATTTATAAAAATAGCATCAGCTTCTTGAAGCAATCTGACTTTTTCAGCCGTGATATCTCCCAATATACGAATGCCAAGACCAGGACCAGGAAATGGGTGTCTGTTTAATATATCAGGGGCCACGCCCATTTCTTTCCCTACCCTTCTTACTTCATCCTTGAATAACATTCGAAGGGGTTCAACTATTTTTAAATTCAACTTTTCAGGTAAACCACCTACATTATGATGAGATTTTATAGTTACAGAAGGACCGTGAACGGAAACAGATTCAATGACATCGGGATAGATGGTTCCCTGTGCTAAATAAGCTATTTTACTATCTATATTTTCCAGTAATTTAGCTTGTTGTTCAAAAATATCAATGAAAGCTTTTCCGATAGCTTTTCTTTTTGATTCAGGATCTGAAACACCTTTTAATACTGAATAAAAATGAGCTTTTGCGTCCACCCCAATGACCCTTAAACCCATATCCTTGTAGCTGTGCAACACTTCCTCGTATTCATTTTTTCTCAGTAAACCATTATCTATAAAAACACAAATCAACTGATTTCCAATGGCTTTATGAAGTAACGCTGCTGCAACAGAGGAATCAACTCCACCACTTAAACCCAAAATCACATGGTCGCTGCCTAATTTATTTTTCAAATCGGCAACGGTAGCATTTACAAATGCTGCGGGCGTCCAATTACCCTCACAACCTGCCATCTTTCTTACAAAATTTTCCAATATTTTAAATCCTTCGACACTATGCGTAACTTCAGGGTGGAATTGTAAACATACCACTGGAGTATCAAATGATTGGTTATTACTGCCAAAAGCGGCTATGGGTATATCATTGGTTTTAGCTAAAACTTCAAAACCCTCTGGAATTTTAGTAATAGTATCAGCGTGAGACATCCAAACCTGACTGTTCATGTCAATGCCATCAAAAAGCAAACTATGATTTGAAACCAGCTCAAGGGATGCTTTTCCATATTCTCTTTTATCTGATTTTTCCACTTTTCCGCCAAGTGACTGCGCTATAAATTGCGCTCCATAACAGATACCCAAAACCGGTAAACGTCCTAAAATTTCAGACAAATCAACTTGTAATGCATTTTCATCCCGCACAGAAAATGGACTACCTGAAAGAATCACACCCTTAAAATGAGAGAGATCTTTTGGAACCTGGTTAAAAGGCTTAATTTCACTATAAACCTCCATTTCCCTTACTCTCCTGGCGATGAGTTGAGTATATTGAGAACCAAAATCTAAAATTAATATCGAATCTTGCATAATATTAAGAAATTGTGTGGGTGTCTAGTTGTCAAGTAAACCTCTACCCTCTTTTATAATTTTTTGATCATCAGTGAGTTGTTTAAACAACCTATCTAAGATGCCATTTATAAAATCTTTACTTTTATCAGTAGAATAGGTTTTTGAGATTTCTACATATTCATTTAAAGTAACCTTACCTGGAATTGAATTAAAATTCATCAGTTCCGCGATAGCCATTTTTATTAAAATCATGTCAATGATCGCCACTCTTTCTGCGTCCCAATTTTGTAAATTAGGAGAAATAATATCCAGTAATTCCTTATCCTTAAAAAATACAGTTTCCAATAAAAACTCGCCAAAGTCCACTGTAGCCTCATCAGAAGGAATGTATTCTTTATAAAAATCAGAAGCTACCGGTAGCTGTTTTAACGTTTTTTTAATGGCTCCAACCACTAACGATTCATCATCAATCCACTGGGAATAATTATCTTCCAGTACTTCTTGAAAATGATTCGATTGAAGACAGGTCTTTAGTAAACTTAAATAAATATTAACGTAATCATCAGGTGACAATGACTCAGCTATTAAAAATTCCTTATATTCTTCCGATTTTAAGAACTCGTTATACATCAGTCTTACTAAGTCTTCGTCTAATTTTTCTCTTATATCGCGTGTATCAATAAGGTTAAACAACCCTATATTATCGGAAAGCGATTTAATGTGCGGATTAGTTGCTAAAATTGGTTTGAAAAATTTATCTTCCTCTGTAGGTCTATGTCTTGATTTTCTATTTTTCAAGTCAATAGAAGCATAACCTGCTATTTTTATCAAATAAAATAGCACTAAGAGATATAGGTCAAAAGATTGATTAATCTGTCTTCTATAACCTAAAAGCCCTTTGGTATAATCCTGAGTAACATCTCTGCCCAAGGCATACAAAATTTGCATTACCTTTACCCTAACATTTCTTCGACTCAGCATAACAGTACTTAATATTTTAAAAAATCTTATTTATTTAAATCAAACAAAGTAATCAGTTCTTTGGCATCAGGTAATTGATTTATATGCCAATTAGAAATTACTTTTCCGTCTTTTAATAAAACTACACCAGGATTGGAACGAACAATCGTTTTCAACAAAATATCATCAGCCATATAAACTGGAAAATTAACCTTCAATGATTTTTGAAAATCAATAATCATTTGTTTATCGGTATACTTAGTTATCGCGAAAACCTTTATATTTTCCTTTAATAAAGGGTTTAAGACAGGTAGAAGGTCGTTTTTCCATAATGCTACATAATTCTCTTTCCATGAATAGGACTTAACTGGAATCGTTTTTTCTACTATCCTGTCAAATACATTATTGTACTGATAGGTTTTTCCAACTAAAACACTATCCACGACAAATACAGAATCTCTCTGAATTCTGGTAGTATTTACTACTGATTCATTTAATTTATAAGCGATAATCATAAATGAAAACCCAGGATAATTCAAAATATCCTCCGTTTTATCATTTCCATCTATATCAGCTACTTCAAAATCACTTACTTTCGTTTTTTCTATGGCTGGTTCGGACTTCATTTGTTCAAGCTTCCATTCAGAAGTAGGATATTTACTATATTCAATCATATAGGTATCAAAAGGAACTTCAACAATCTTTCCCGACTTTAAATTGGTCATTTTGTAGGCAACAATTTTTACAGCGGCAGCCGCTTCCTTCTCACTTTTTTTCATCTCTCTTATATTATTTCCAATTTTAAACGGTCTGAAATCTGTGTGAGGCAAATCCCATACAAAATTAGAGAAAGAATAAAAAGTGAAGCCTGCCAAACTAATAGCAAGAATACTATTCCGTGTTACTGGAGTAAAAAGAGTAAATAAACTTTTGTTAAACACAATAAAAAGAATCGCTGGAACAAGTAAAAATATATCTTTCAAAAAAGAAACTTTTGGTTTCAATTTAATAAAATCACCAAAACATCCACAATCTGTAACCTTCATATTGGTCTCAACGTAATCGCCCCATTGAGAAAACGAGAAAAAATTAACTCCTTCCGGAACATAACCAGTGAGATAAGTAAAACCTGTTAAAAAGGTAAAAAACAAAATAAGCAAGAAAAAAGACCAAGCTGTAATTTTTTGATAAATGCCAAAAAGAAGCATAATACCCAATACAATTTCAAGCACAATCATAATTACAGCAAAAACAATAGCATATTCTGCCATAACTGGAAAAAAATCGGCCAAAGAACTCAGGGAAGTTTGTGAAAAAGTCACCTTAAACTCTGCAAAATAATGTTCCATTTTATAGGCAGTTCCCAGTGGATCTATGGCTTTTACCCAACCAGAAAAAATAAATAACGCACCACAAAAACTTTGTAGAAAGGTTATTAAAATATTTTTTGATTTTTGCCATAAAAAAAAGACCATTGCTGTCCATAAACCACCCGCAATGGCCATATACATTATTATATCTGTAAGAGTCATATATTAAGTTTTTACTTTTTAAAAATTAAACTTCCGATAGTTCTGTTATTTTGATTAGTGAGAATACAGCATAATTAAGAATATCCTGATAGTTAGCATCAACCCCTTCAGACACATTTGTTTTACCAAAATTATCCTCAATTTGTTTGATTCGCAGTAATTTAGTTAACATGATATCAACTAAAGAACTTAACCTCATTTCCCTCCAGACTTCACCATAATCATGGTTTTTATTACTCATTAAATGTTTGGCTATGCCGACCTGTTTGTTGTATAAAGAAACAGCTTCTTCTTTTGAAATTTCGTATGGGTAATCGTCTGGCAATTCAAGTTGAATTAAGGCCATGATACTATAATTAACTAAGGCCTGATATTCCTGTTTAATGGGATCAACAATTTTTTGAGCACCCAACATTTGAATGGTACGAATCCGTTTTACCTTTATCAGAAGTTGGTCAGTCAGAGAAGTTGGCCTTAAAACACGCCAGGAAGTTCCGTAATCTAACGTTTTCTGAATAAAAAGTTCCCTACAAGCAAATATTTCAGCGTCATACTGACTAAGCGTTCTTTCCACGCAAACGATTTTAAATTTTTGCAAATATAGATAATTAGTTGATAATGGTAAGACATTGTTTTCTGACTTTTGCGCTTATCTTTGAATTTAAAATAAATAAATGCTTTATCTGATTTTATCCATATTGAGTTCGTGCACCTTACTTTGGATGTTTCGCTATTTTTCTGATAAGAGTTTGAATATACAAGGAATAATCACTGTAAATTACATTACCTGTCTTATTTCAACTTTGGTAGTTAATAGCAATGAATTGAATTTTAAATTTATAGAACATGAACCTATAAATATATACGCTTTGCTTTTAGGTGGATTATTTATTCTAACTTTTAACATCATGTCCAAAACTGTAACTTATTTTGGCATTATGATTAGTTCAGTTACTCAAAAAATGTCTCTTATTGCACCAATAATGATAGGTTTACTATTTTATGCTGAAAATCTTACTGTTTTTCGCATTATAGGAATTATTGCTGCTATGGGTGCCATCGTAGTTATTAATATGCCATTCCAAAAAGACCAGGAACAAAATAGAAAATGGATTTTTTGGCTTTATCCCCTTTTAACCTGGCTTTTAAGTTCCATCATTGATGCTGCTTTTTATCTGCTGGGTAAATCCACAGAATCTAAACAATCTGCTCTGTTTTTAGCTACACTTTTCGGCACTGCTGCCACGCTGGGCATTTTGTTTATGATTATCCAAAAAATAAAAAATGCAGTGAGTATACCTTGGCATATTTTACCCTATGGTATTTTATTGGGCATACCTAATTTCATGTCTATCCATTATTTAATGAAATGTATTGGGCAAGGATGGGATGCCAGTTTGATGTTTCCAATAAATAATGTAGGTATTATTGCCATTTCTATGTTAGGCGCACTACTTATCTTTAAGGAGAAGGCAGATAAATATAAATTAATGGGCGTAACTTTAGCCATTTCAGCGGTACTGATTATTGCTCTTTCTTAAATCAATGAAAAATAATTTTAAATATAAAACTATAAATTCACCAGGGTATGGAGAATTTCGTGATCGAGGAAGTAAATTTTTAGCCCATATTTTTCCCATTGTAAGCGGTGACGATGCTGGTAACGCCTTAGAAGAAATCCGCAAATTACACGGGAAAGCAAATCACCATTGTTTTGCTTGGCGTATCGGTCTCGATGGTCTAAAATACAGAGCAAATGACGATGGAGAACCTTCAGGTACAGCAGGCAAACCCATTCTGGGGCAAATAGATAGTTATGGATTAACCAATGTGCTCATTGTGGTTACAAGATATTTCGGAGGTACCCTACTTGGCACTTCCGGTCTCATCAACGCCTATCGACTAGCTGCAGCTGCAGCCATTGACCATGCTGGTGTCATTGAAAAAGAGTTATCAGATTATTTTGTATTTTATTGCGATTACATTAAAATGCCGCTAATTATGGACGCAGCAAAAAAATATGAACTTACTATAATAAAACAAACATTTGATTTGAATTGCGAACTTACTATTCAATTTCCAAAATCAAAATGGGACGGGAAATTAACCATATTCCTTGCCAATGCCTTATCTATTAGAATGGATCAAGTTGACCCTAATTTACTATTACCTCATTTAAAATGGGAACTTCAAGGAACCTGGTGAGGATTATTGCTTGCTTAACCGCATGGATACGCTTGAAAAACCGTCAGTCAAACTACAAGCATAAACACCAGAGGGGATATCTTTTGTAGGAAACTCAAATCGATTATTGCCTGGATTTAAGTTGATTCTTCTCCTTTCTACTAATCTGCCATTTATATCATATAGTTGAAGGTCAAAAATGCCACTTAACTCTGTTAAAATATGAATCTGAAGATAATCAGTAAATGGATTTGGGAACGCATTTATTTTAAGTCTTGTGGCGCCTAAACTATGTATAGAGGATGTCTTACAAGCTGTGCTTGAAATAGATCTTACAAAAAATCCAAACTCATTTAAGCCCAAATTCATACTATCTGGAACATCTAACCTCATTTTTAGCACATCATATCCATAAGATTCATCTAACTTGCCTTTCAATGTTATGCATCCTGTTTCATTTTGTTTAAAATGGCAGTCTACTGGATAACAAGAGTATTTAAGTGTAATTGGTAAATGTTGCAAAGATTTACCAATGGGTAAGGTAGGCATCCCTTTGGGAATTTTAACTGCAAAAGAATATTCTACAGGAATATGTAAACAAAGGCTGTCAGCTATTCCCTTTTTAACATTATACCCTGAAAATGCAAAAATGCCAGCGGAATCAGTAGGAATAATTACTTGATTACATGGATTGACCTGACCTTCGAGATCAATAAAAATTCCAAGTATCATAAACAAGTAATAAATCTTCCTTTTCATTTGTCTAACGGTGGTAATAAAACCAATATACCTATAATTCTCTGAAAAAACTTATTTTCCTTTTCAATTTATCGGAAAAATCAGTTCTCTTCAACAAATCCTCCATTTTTAAATGCATTCTGTAATGCCAGTAATTTTTGGGATTCGCAGGAACGTTAATTCGCTCCATTGCAGGATTAGGATTTCTAAGATATTCGTCCATTCCTAATAAATCTTGAAGAGGAAAGACAGCCCATAATGATGGCCAACTTAAATGCAAATCAATCACCTTCTCAACTAATTCTGGTGTACATGATGTTGGAGCCTCATTCTCACCACCAAGTTGTGACTGATAAAAGTATTGAATTTGATCTCTTTCTGATTCGTCCCACCAACATCTTATCGGAGACATATCGTGCGTTGAAGGACTTACTACAGATAAAAAGGGAATATCACTTTCTTGTAAATAGGGTGTAGAAGGATTTTTACTCATTCTTTGTATTTCAAGGGTGAGTAAACCCAATTCTTTCATTACCCCTGAAACACAAGTTGGCACCATACCCAAATCTTCACCACAGATTAACATATTTGTGGCTTCCTTTATGGCCGGCAATTTTTCCATAGCCTTTTCTCTCCAAAATTCATCCTGCATTTGATAAAAATAAAAATCATGGAGACGCCTGATATTGTATTGCGTGTGATCATTTAAAAATGAAAAGGAATAAGTATCCATTAAATTTATCCTGGGATGAAACGCATTTGGCTGATGTTTATCTTTTATAAACAAAACATCACAAACGAGGCTAAAAAGTATATTTTTATGTGATACATATTTTTTTCCAGCCGTTGAATTTAAAAATTCTTCTATATCTTTTTGACAGGCTAAGTGTGACTTAAAAGAATACAAACCATTTTGATTTAAGTCAAGGAAAACGGACTTTATTTCAACTACATCTTCAGAAAATATAGAGGTTAACAATTCTAAAGTCAGGTATGGTTTACAAAACCTATTTTCGTCGAAAGTTATACCATAGTTATTAAAATCCTGACTGACCAAAGGAATAGCTGGATTAAAAACACCCAATAAACCATCCACCTGATTAGCAGGAATTTCCCAAATCCTGAAGAAACCTAAAATGTGATCTATTCTATAAGCACTAAAATATTTTGCTAAAATAATCATCCTATTTTTCCACCAGGCATAATCATCTTTCGCCATTTCGGACCAGTTATAGGTTGGAAAACCCCAATTTTGTCCCGTAGCTGAAAAAGGATCAGGCGGAGCGCCTGCCTGACCATCCATGTTAAATAGATGCGGGGAAATCCAGGCATCTGTACTATGTTTAAAAATTCCGATAGGTAAATCACCTTTTAATATTACCCCCTTGCTTTTAGCATATTGAGAAGCATTTAATAATTGATTATCTAAGTTAAATTGCAAGAAAAAATAAAAGGCAATATCTAAAAAATGGTCATTGGCCGGATTAATAAAATCTGTAAGAAAAGTAGGATTAAAAACGGAATAATCTTCCCATTTTGTAAAATCAACGGTCTTATACTTGTCTCTGAAAAAGGAAAAAAGAGCATAAGACGTCAACCAGTTTTCATTTTCATTATAAAAACGGATAAACTCATTGTCATCCTTTAATTGATGCCATTGATTAACAAATATTTTCTTTGCCAAATCAAGTTTACAAGTAAGCACCCGTTCGTAATCAACGGCATCCAATTCATTTAAATCTTTCCTTATATTCTCTAATTCCTCAGGCGTAACGATATTTGCCCAACCGGAAATGCTTTCAATATGCAAATAAAGTGGATGGAGAGCAAAAACGGAGATGGCAGCATAAGGATAAGAATCAGTCCATGTTTGTGAAGACTGGGTATCATTGATGGGAAGGATTTGAATCATTTTGAGACCGGATTGAGCGGCCCAATCTGAAAACAGCAATAAATCATTGAATTCCCCTACGCCGAGACTTTTATTACTTCTAAGTGAAAAGACAGGAATGGCCACGCCGGCTCCCTTCCAATAAGGTGTTGTATAATTAAAATGTATATCATTTAATAAAATATTAACCCTTGTGAGCATGGGTTTTATATCTCTCAAATGCCTGTTTTCGCCACCCTCGAAAGTGACATTACTATCAGGATGTAACCAAGCATATTTATATTCAAGATTCCCCGGAAAAATGCTCAAAGAAACCGTTCCCACCCACTCATTATTCGACTTATTGGATAATTTAAGGCCATTTACAGGTTGCCAATGACCAAGTTTTTCATGATTTCCTAAAACGATAAGTTGGGCGCCCTCGTAGCAAAAAGGAACTTTTAGATGAAATGTCAACTGGATAAAACCATTATCATGTAACGCTTCAGGAAATTGACTGGTTTGAGGTAAAACCAAACCTGCGAAGGCATCGGTAAAAAAAGCATTTTCCGCATGTCCTTTATCCATCCAAAAATCTCTGATAAAGAAATAGTCAGAAGATAGATCGCTTCTTAAAAAAGATCGTTGCAAAACACCTTCATCTTTCTTAATTTGAAGAAGATTATTTTTCACTACATAACTATACTCAAAATCAAGATCCTCCTCTGAAAAATCAAACGAATTTCCCCAAAAGCCGTTTCCTAAATGGTTTAGTGGCAGATATTTTATTTCTTCATTAATGCTTCCATATATTTTAAGATATAAATTTTCTCCCGTTTTGGTGTAATAGTGAATTTGGAATTGCAGTTTACATGACATTGACATAAGATTTCCACAAAAATAAGGAGAAACCAATGAAATGCTATTTATTAGATAAAAAACATTTTTTTTAAAGAAAATATTGTAAAAAGTAAATAAACTACTATATTTGCGCACGCGTTGAGGAAAAGACCTGAACAAATTACATTTCGCGGATGTAGCTCAGTTGGTAGAGCGCAACCTTGCCAAGGTTGAGGTCGCAGGTTCGAATCTTGTCATCCGCTCCATTTTTTAACTTAAACGATTAAATCTTCAAAACCTTATGCTGATTATTGATGTAAAAGATAACGAAAGTATCGACCGTGCTTTAAAAAGGTACAAAAGGAAATATAGAGATTCCCAAGTGATGAAAGAATTGCGTAGAAGACAAGAGTTCGTTAAACCCTCTATCACTCGTAGAGCTGAGGTTTTAAAGGCTGTTTACATGGAAGATAAAAAAAGAGAGGTAGAGGATTAATCCTCTGTTTCAAACTTACATAGGAAAAAGAGCCATTTTTATTAAAATGGCTCTTTTTTTATTTACCCTAAGATGACCTGTAAGCTGTTGGGTTATAACTTTTTTCAAAAGGTCCCAAAAATAGTCTGGCGTATATTCTGTATATAGCTAATCCATCAAGGATTAAAATTAAAGAAATCAAAAGGGTTAATCCAATTTGATTTTCATGTAAATGTCCAAGAATCAAGTCCTCACCAATAAAGGTTGGGGTAATAGGAAAGCCTGATAAGCCAAGGCAGGCTATTAAAAATGCTACACTTAACCTTGGACGAATATAAGAATAGCCATGAAATTTGTTTAGTAAAACAGATTGACCGAAATGTTCCAGGCGATTAAGGACTACAAGACCTAAAACAGCTGCGAAAACAATTCCACTTAAAAAAAGATAAAGTTGAACAATTTCAAATTGCTCATTCAAAGCAATGCATTGACCAAGTAAAAATTGGCTAAAAACAATTTGCAACCACGCATTTTTGGCATTAATTCTAGATTCAAAAGCTGAAAATATAAACCCTAAACTTAAAAGGCCACCAAAAAAAGAAAAGGTGTGTAACCAGGGCTCATTATAATATTTTTTTATAAAAATGAAATAGAACCCTGCCGTTAAATAAAAAGCACATAAAACAAGGGCCTTTCGAGTTTGAAAAAACCTTAGTTTTCTGCCTATCCATTTTAAAGGTGACCATAAAAATCTATACATATTCGTATCCATATTAAATTCTTTGATACTTAATTGATACATGGAAATTTTCAATCTTCCCCAAAAATTATCAGTTATCTGATTATTAGGTTTAACAAAATGAAAAAACTGATCATGAATCAAATAACTCAATACGGCAGGAGACACTAATAGCTGGTAAGTTCTTAAAAACGCATTTCCAGCAAAATGAAAAATAGCCAGCGTGTGAAAACCCAAAGCTACTTCAATAAAAATAATTCCGATTTGAGCGATGGACGAATAAGCAATTTGGGTCTTTACAGAAGATTGAACTCTGGCAATTAAGGTAGCAAACAAACTAGTAATCATACCAAAAATAATCACCACCACTTTAAAAACAAGCAAATTATCCCATAATGGAAAGGTTCTTAAAAGCAAGAATACACCCATGTGAACACTCAAGGAGCCATAGAAGATGGCAGAGGAGGTTGTTGGACCTTCCATCGCCCTTGGTAACATAGACGAAAATGGAAATTGAGCTGATTTGACCAAAGCTGCTAAGAGGAATAAAAAGGGAATAGCCTGAATATAAATATCGTGCTCATTCCCTAAATAGATAATATCCAAAGATTTTAATTCTTGAAAATTAATTGATTTTTTAAAATAATGATGACTCAGCCAAATGCCTAATAGCAATGAAATATCAGCCACTCGATATACTGAAAACAATTTCATTGCATTTTTTGCCGGGAGATACCTGTCCTTATAAAAAGCTACTAATAAAAAAGAGGCTATACCAATGATTTCCCAACCAGCAAATAGCGTTTCAAAATTGCCTGAAAACTCAATGATAGTTAATCCCAGAAAGAAAAAAAGCATATTGTTAAAAAATCGTTTAAAACCTTTTTCCCTATGCAGATAGGTTTTACTGAATGTTGAAACAAGTATTAAAATAAAATCTGTGATAACTGCAAAAATAAAAGATTGATTATCCATGTATAAATGGAAAGAGAAATTTTCATTATTGGCTTTGTACAATGCAGGACCTTCAAAAAAAACAGGTCCGTTATGATTAAAATACATTTGGATACTTACCCCGATAAGCAATAAAAAATGAGATAAAAGAGTAATAAAAACAGTTCTGTAAATTATTTTCTCTTGATGATTAGCCGGTAATAGTGAAATAAGAAAACCAACAAATGGAATTATGACAAACAAAGGAATATATAGATTCATTCTTTTTTAATTTAAAATATGAACTGGAATGTGTTCTTGCGTCGCATGGTAAATTTCATTTGTTTTCATCTCAGTTGCCAAATCAATTAACTTATGAACATCATTACTTTCATTCACTTTCTTTAGTAAAGGGATATAAGGGTAAAATTGGTCATTTTTGAAAAAGTACAATTGATTAGAATCCGGATGAATAGCAGTGATTAAAACCCACCCATTTTTAAACCATTCATAATATTCAGGACTCGATTGAATTGTTTTCAAAACAACTTCAGGAAAATGCTCTACAATTAACATTAATCTTACAGGATCATGAACCTCTATCATTTGTAAAGGTAAACCAGGTCTTAAATCACCGTCGGAACTATTTGCCACGCCAATTAACCCCATTACATTGTGAGGTAATTTTGTTCCCGCCCCCATTTTATAGTTATCAACTCTGGAAAAATAATATTCGAGATTAATTCCCCCACAAACAATGGGAAGTGGCTTCATAACACCTAATAAACGTTCACCCTTCGGATCAGTTCTGTAATCATAAGAATTCATGAAAGCCCGACGGTCCAGGAAAAGACCTTTAGTAAGCTGACGATGACCAACGAAACAAAGGGCATTTGTTCCATGCCCCAATTCAGGACGAGGCTCAAAATAGGAGACCGATCTCTTCTGAATTGATTTACGAACGTGTTTTATGTGCTTATTCGTCTTAATGGAAGCAAACCTTCTGGATCGTTCCTTCGCATTTAAATCTAAGGCCTCTTCAAAATTCAAGACATTTAAGTTATGCTTTAATTTATTTTCTTTGGAGAGAATTTCAAGATCATAAAAAGCCATTTCATCACTAGCCGTATCATGTAAAGCGCCAATAAACTGTGTTTTCTCAGGAATAATCAATCCCCTACTTTTAAGTATATTTCGGACTTCATTATGATTTGCCATAAAGGCAAGAACTCTGGAATTTACCGACCCTGGACGCCCGCTGCAGGCACCACAATCATGTGCTCCGTGATGGGGATTATTTGCACTACTGCTTCCATGAGCAACAGCATAGACAATGGGCGGAAAGTTTTGGCTTAAACCAATTCCGCGAAGTAAATTTTCCACCCTATCTGCCATTTCAGTAACTGTAAAACCGACTTGTAAACCATTTTCAACCACAATAGGTGATGACACCTCAATTTGAAGCGTTGAGGTTAAATTCATGTGAGCGAAAGCATCAGATATTGCCGCACTCATTTTAGGTCTAAAAATATCAAGAACCATTTGAATGGCAGCCCAAAAGCCAAGAGAAAGGGTAATCAAAAAACCTCTAAAAATGGTATTTGCTTTTTTACTAAAAAGAATTTCATGACCACGAACCCCTTTTGATTCAATTTCCCTGATTAAATATTTAGGCGTAACAGGCGCGGGACATAATTTTTCATGAAATTTCCCATTGGCAGGATGAAAGAAGAATTCAACCCCAAAAAAACCAGGACAACCCATTGTTTCGCATTGTGGTTGAACATATTCAAGATGTCTCCTAATGGAACATTCCCTTTCATCAATACAGAAAATACCTATAAACTCCGTCTGTGAATTAATTTGAGAACTGTCCTTTGCTGGTAAGGATTTTTTTTGTTTTTGTAAAGAAATTAAACCTGCAAAAACTTCATCATAATAACTCCATTCAAAAGCCATTTGCCACAAAATGAGTACCTCTTGTAATTCTGTTCTGGTAATTGGCGCAAATAAATCAGCGGGCTCCTTAGGTATAAGTTCACCCAAAGGCTGCCAGTTTTCCCCAAACGCTAACGTTAAGGCATCTATTTCAAGTAACAATTCCAGGATAATAAAATCCTTTAAAGTAATGGATTTAGGATAAAGGACCGAATTAGGATTATCCTCAATAGCTCCAACAATACCACTCCAGCCACGATGAGTAAATTGCTGGTCGAAAATATATTCCTGGAAAAGGTGTTCTTTTCCAACCAATATTTTTAACAATCCAGCAATACTTAAATTCTGTTCGAAAAGTAAGTTTTTAGCTCTCTGGGTTTTAAAAAAACTGGAAAAACTTTTCTCTTCCAATAATTTAACGGCGGCAATTAGGCCTTTATCCTCAAATGGGAAGTGCCAAAGAGCAATTCCCTGATCCAAATAACTTCCAATGATTCTAAATAACAAAGGCTGTACTGCGTTATCCAAATCAATTTGATAAAATAGCTGCCAATTTTTCCTAAACAAGCCAACTTCAGGTACTACAGTAAAATCATACGATTTATTTAATACCTTATCTAACCAACCTGAAAAATCAGCCTGCCCAAATTTATCTACAATGGTTTTAGTCAAAATTTCTGTTCGGATTCGCCCTAACGTATGCAGTTTTCTGAATTCGTTTAAGGACAGTGTAACCTTATATCCAAATAAAGATGAAGCTTTAAAGATACCCTCAAAAAATTCCTGATGTTGAAAGGCGTGCAATGTATTGTGATGGATAAAATCCTTAAGAGGTGTTTGGGATGGCAAATAATGTTTTAACTCATGTAAAACATGATCTTCATCAAAAGCGTTATGTTTTGTCATTTTCTCCAGTTTAAATTAGGATTTTAGTCTTCTCGCGGCCAACGGATGATTAGACATTTGATTTAACTGCTCTAATCCCTGAAATTGAACCTTACCGCCTGAACTTTCATAATCGTCCTTAAAATGATGGAGGTTTTCCAACACGGAATGATCGACTAAACTCAGTTCTGAAAAATCAATAGAAATAACTTCCTTTTGAGGTAGTTCATCCAGAATCTTTTTTAATCCAAGCCAATTTGAAAAAACAGCGCATTGTTCAATAATTAATCTGGGGCCGAATTCTTCATCTACTACTCTGATAGTCGCCTTAAACAAACTTTTAAATTTGGCACCATTAAATAAATGTATAATCAATTTTAAGGCTATACCAGCGGCAATGCCCACCAATAAATCTTCGAATAAAGTAAAAAATATAGTTACCAGGAAAATAGCTAATTGTTCTTTACCAATTTTAAATATGTGAACAAATTCCATGGGATGAGCCAGTTTAAACCCAACGGTAATCAACATGGCCGCTAAGGCTGTATTAGGGATCATCTCAAGGAGTGGAACGGCAAGTAAAAGGAAAATCAAAATAAAAAAGCCATGAAAAAAATTAGCCCATCTTGTTTTTCCCCCATTGTATAGATTATTAGAACTTCTTGCCACCTCAGAAATCATCGGAAGACCACCTAAAAATCCACTGATAATATTTCCTATACCAATGGCTATCAAATCCTTATTTGTATTTGATTTTTGTTTTGCGGGATCAAGAATATCAATGGCTTTAACAGTTAACAAAGATTCTAAGGTTCCTACTAACGCAAACATAATAACGTATTTAATAAAAATACCTGTTTGGCTTAATCCTGAAAAATCGGCATTCATCTGTAAGCTATCTATAAAATTACCTATATGAACTAAGGTGTAAGAAGGAGCTGAATTTTTAAAATCCAGAAAGATTCCAGCAGGAATAGAAAAGGCTAAAATGATAAGGGGGGCAGGAATTTTCCTTAAGATTGGATTTTTTAAAGTTGGCCAAACAAATAAAATGATGAGAGAAATTACACCAATCACGGCTACTTTCGGATTCATATAAAAGATAAATTCTGGGATGGATGCCAATAACTCCAATGGATCTTTACCTTTTGTAAATAGTGGATCTACATTTAATAAAACGGGAATTTGTTTTGCTATGATGATCAATCCTATGGCAGCAAGCATACCATGAATGGCAGATAAAGGAAAAAAGTTTGCCCATTTTCCAAGTTTAAATACGCCAAAGAGAATTTGAATGAAACCAGCTACTATGATGGTGCCCATTGCAAGGTGCCAACCTTTCTCCCCTCCACCAAAATCGGCCACTGCACTGGCAGCGATGACAATCAGACCTGCAGCAGGTCCTTTTATGGTTAATTTGGAACCAGCAAAAAAGGAAACAACCATACCCCCAATAATAGCTGAAATCAGACCCATAAGCGGCGGAAAATCTGATGCTTTAGCTATACCTAAACTTAGGGGAAGAGCTAATAAGGAAACAATCAGTCCAGAAATGATATCTGTACTTTGAATAGATTCTTTTCCTTTGAAATAATTAAATACGGATGATTTTTTATTGGAATCCATTGTAATAAAGATTATAACTCTTCTTTAAGAGTTGTTAAAAAACAAACCACTATGTGAAGTTTCAATGAGAAACTTGCGCGTTGTTTATTTAACAATTAATCTTTAAGGAACAAAAAAGGATTACCCTATTGATGATAAGTGGAAAAAGCAAACTGGAATTTGCTTTTAAATTACTATTTGGTTGGGTTGGAGGAATGAAAAATGAACGTGATTCAGCAATATCATATATTAAATCATCTTCAATTTCTTCATTTTCAACTATTAAAAGTTTAATTGAATCATTAATGGAAACCGGATGTATAAAATCCCCTCCATTTTTGAGATGCTTTTGTTTTAATTGAATCTCTAGTTTGTGAGATAGCGAATAGGCGTAGGTTACATCTTTGCCAAGGAGCAAGAAGCAAGCAAGAAGAAAAATAAAACGCCTTATTACAAACATAGAAAAGCTTAATTATGCAAATATAGTATTTAAATTAACTTATCCTAATTATTAAATATTATTTTTTGGTTGAAAGGAT